>Ga0157364_1000069_pt1 | contig 39648 bp, 22 predicted proteins | sample AttsexASBM2_FD_111476 | JGI IMG/M metagenome (GOLD analysis project Ga0157364, IMG submission 111476) | Fungus gardens microbial communities from leaf cutter ant in Ribeirão Preto, State of São Paulo, Brazil - Atta sexdens ASBM2 | ecosystem: Host-associated > Fungi > Mycelium > Unclassified ...
TTACTCATAATCATATTACAATGCGTACAATTATAAAAAGATATATAGATATTGTAAAATTATGCCAGATACACAAAAACCTATCTATTCTGTGTGTGGTGCGTGTGCGTGTGTGCGTGTGTGTGTGTGTGTGTGTGTGTGTGTGTGTGTGTGTGTATGTGTGTGTGTGTGTGGGGGGGGGGAATGTATTTATACATATAATGATGCTTTAATCAATCTATTTTTCTATTGTGTTTTAAAAAATTATATATTAATAATTTGTACTTACTATAAATTCAGCTTAAAACATACAACTTGCATAAAAGCAACTCAGGTAAAATTTTTTTCTTTAATAAAATTTAATCATTTTAAACTTTATAATAAAATATTCAAATAATTATAGTAATTGTTTTATAAAATATGAAATCGTAGATTATATTTTTGAATAAAAATATAATATCTGTCAAAATCTTAGTATATTACAAAATATAACAAAAAATTTATTAGAACTATTTTTATTAAGATATCTAGAAATTTTATAAAAAGTATAATCAATAAAATCTCTGAAATCTATCCTTTTTAATTTCATTTATCAGATTTAAAGAGAAGATATTGAATCTAGAAAAAAAGAGCACACAAAGAATCAATAGATTAGAAGAATTATAAAATAAAATGTATTTATTTGTTGTTAGAAGGTAATAAAAATTTAAAAGATTTAATGTTATTAACTTGTAAGTAATAAATATTTATAGTAATATTTATTAATAATATTAATTAATATTTGATTTCTTAACGAAACCAAAAAATTATCAATTATTTTTAATTATTATTTTCAATTTGTGTATTTGTGTGTATAAAGAGATTGTTTTGTAAATAAAAGGCGTATTTATCATTTTGACGTCACATAATTTAAGTACAATATTGTATTATGCACGGATGAGCAGGGATATCTGGCGATTTAGATACTGCCCTGCAACATGGTGCTCATGCTTTCTACGTATTGCGAACTGCGCAGATACGTCATCGAGCGAGAGCGTCGTTCAGTGGAGCGAACGTAGGACACATGCACAGTTTATACATTCAGCTTGTAAAGTTTTCGCGCTCTTTCCGAGTGATCTCCGTTTTCGACAGTGACACGTGAACTTATCGTGACGACGAAAATGATTCGTCGATCAGATCCGAACGAACATCGGCTTCATGCGTGATTAAGAAGATAATAACAGAAAAAAAGAGAAGGAACAAGAAAGGTAGAGAAAGAAATGTTCTCGTGGACGCGGCTTAAAGACTGCCAGGTACGATCAGGAGTGGATCAAATCGATTGAGAATCCCTGCACTTATTGCAAGTTTATAAAGAATTAAATCACATGTGCTATATATTTTGTTCGTCTGTGTTCCTACAAATATGTTTAGAACAGAGATGTTTATACTCGTCAGTTCGACTTTTTTTTTATTTTATTTTACAAAAAAAAAATTTTTGAATATTTTTATTTGAAAATTAGCCTTTGAGTTTTCCATTCATCTATAAAGATTTGAATAAGGATACAAAAAAAAATGTTATTTAGAAACAATGATTTTATTTGAAATTCTACGGACTTTTTCCACGCATTAGTACACGCATAACTCACATAGAAATATTGATGATTCTCTATTAATTTCTATAAAAAAGTTTTTTTTATAAAGATAGAAACAATTTTTCTCTGAACTCGAATAAAGACGAATAAAGACGCACCGATAATCGATTACTTCTTTAAAAGTTTAATAACGTTAATCACGCACTGTTTGTATACATAGATATATGAATAATCATTTTAGAAATGTTTAATAATTAAATAATTCCATTAAGAAAATAATAATTCCAATAAGAAAGTACAATACAATTAAGTTAAAATATCTGTAAAATGTTGTTAACAATAAATAGAAACTTGTCAAATATGTATATTTGAAATTTTTCCATAAGTAATTCTCTTAATTCTTTGAGAGGCAGTGGGAAGTATATTTCCAATCTTTTTTTTCCATTTTTGGAATGTACTATGCTCACTTTAATAAAATCAATTATGATTTTACATTACATTCTTGATATATTATTACTTATTTTACATGTTTTCCATGGAGATTATACCTGATTGTTCTTTTCTAATCATTTATAACGAAATACAGTTGAAAAAAAAGTTTTTTTTTAATGAAAAATGTTTTATTGGAAAGTATTTAAGATAAGAGGCTGAAAAAAAAAAATTTTATTGAATATTCTTCATATTAAAATATCATCATTTTTCGTGTCAAAATATAATGTACATTTTTCTCAGAATTTTTTGTACGCTAGATTTTTTATAAAAAATTATTAGTCTATTGTGTGAAAAAAATTATATTATGTAATAAGTTTTTTGAAAACTAAAAATACAATTTCGTGGAAGCCATAATCTAAATACTTAATACATCTATCATTTCGAATTTTTTAAATCTGACTTTAGATTTATAATCAGCGACCCAAAAAACTGCAAGGAATTTCACACGAATTCATTGGATATAAAAAATGTGTCCCTCGGGACGAAGGATTAAATCGATCGTTGATCGCACACATAATAAATGATCAAGTTTCGTCGAAGTCAACTTAGACTACAAATATTATATTATTATCTACATTACAAGAAAAGAGTACACGTATATAGATATTTTTTAAAAAAATACAATGAAGGAAGAGATATATTTTTTTATTACATAAAAAAAATGTAGGTATTTAATAACTTTTAAAACATAATTTTTTATTAATATAATTTTATAAATATAAAATGGTCAAAAAGTTTTACAACCTGAAAAAGAATACATGTACTTTCCCCCTCTTTTAAGGGTACAAGTAACCCTACTCTAGGCATTACTTTCCGTAGGATACGGCCCTGGCGCAGTAATGCGTCTGTCGTCTAGGTTGAGAACCCCTGGAGTGTTTCCAATCCCGAAGGCGATGTCCAGTGCTGCGTTTTGTCGTCGTGGTGGTCGTTTCTGCGCCACTCGTGTGTACCCGGTGACTCGGTGATCGCGGCGTCACACTTAACGTTCGTCTAGGACGTGAGCGTCTTGATCCGCGCAACTTCCTAGTGAAACTATTTCGCTCGTGTCGCGCGCAATACTTGTCTCGGATCGCGGATTACGTGCACGTAATCCTTAACTATAACGTCGTCGTCGTCGTCGACGTGCGTGCGTACGTTGTGCGCGCGCTCTCGGCATCGACGAAGTGAGATATAGAGTGTGCGTGTGCGTGTGTAGTGCTCTGTAAAAGAAGGATAGAAAAACGGAAAGGACGAAAGGGAAAGAGAACAGACGCGCATAGAGAGTTTTAACGCGTGATGTGTTGTGTCCGTGATTCTTATTAAAGGAAAAAAAAAGTGCGAAGAAGAAGAAGGAAGAACGTTACATACAGAGAAGGACGGAAATATCCAAGATACGATATAAAGAGCGCGGGAGGAAAAAAGAAAGAGAAAAAGAAAGAGAGAGAGAGAGAGAGAGAGAGAGAGAGAAAGGCAGAAGTGGCGGCGCCGCTTCTTTTCACTTGTCGTTCTCGAGAGAGGGCGGAGGAGAGAGAGTACCTCCGTCTCTCTCTCTCTTTCTCTCTCTCACCGAGCGTGTGGTTGTGATCCCTCCGCTCCCCTTCCCCTCCTCTTTTTCTCTCTCTCTCGCGTTCCCTCGTCGGCCTCGTCCGCGCGGTAGTGGCAGGTAGAGAAGAGGAGACGCGCGAAGCGAGAGACGAAGCGAGCGCGAGGGCGCATCTCAACGAGGTAGAGGAGGACGAGAGTGGCGAGGAAGCGGGAAGCGTCGGCATCGGGACGCCCGGCGACTGACTACCTGCTGACGGTGCCGGTCCGATTAAGCACGCGCGCGCGCGCGTACGCAGTTTGTCACGTTACGTTGCTGCTACTCCTGTGTTATTGCTGTCGCTGGTGTTGGTGTTGACGTTATTGGCACTAGTGATCGACGGCTGCTCCGTGTGTGAGGAAAATGGAATACACGGCGAGTCGGGCGGTTTAACATAATAGTGTCGCCTGCTTTGACGGCGGTGGCAACGACGATTGCAACGACGGCGGCGACGACGGCGGTGACGGTGGTGGCGGCGGCGGCGGCGGTGGCGGCGGTGGCGGTGGCGACGGGGCCCAACGGCGAGAAGCGGTCGGAAAAATGGCGTCCGATAACGAAGCCTCTTGCGCGAGTGACCCAAATTTCGCGGTGATCTGCTCATTTCTCGCCTGCTTCGGCAAGTCCTGCGGCATCATCTATCCGGACATCGCTCGGCTCCAGGAGATGCTCGAGAATACGCAAGAAGGTGGGTCTCTGCTCCAGTCTGTATCTATCCATCTCTCTCTCTCTCTCTCTCTCTCTCTCTCTCTCTCTCTTTCTACACTTGTGTGTACGTGCTCTCGCGCGCGCGGGAGGAAGGGAGGGACATAAAGAGAAAGAAAGAGAGAGAGAAAGAAAGAGAGACCTAGTGTTGTATATGCGCCGCTAGACGGTGAGAGGAAGAGAGATGAAGTGTGCGAGGAGATGCGCGGGAGGAAGCGAGAGAGAACGACAGCGACCCGCCCCCGCGAGAGGCCAGTCGTCTAAGCGCGTACTATTAGTTTCTTTCGTATGTCTCCGCTTCGACTGCGAGTCCTTGTTCGTTCGCTTTATCTGTTCATCCGTCAATTGATTCGTTCCGGCGGAGAAGGCAGTTTCGCTCTCTCGTTTCCTTCAAGGAGCAAGAACGGCGGACAGTGGAAACGGGCGGCCGTCACCGTCGCCACCGCCATCGCCGCCACCGCCGCCGTCACCGTCTTTACTGCTACTTTTTGTTTTGGTGTGTGCGAGCGGCTTGGCGCGAGATATCGGTATAGGTAACTTACAGGTCCCTCTCTACGCGTTCCTCCCTCGCGTTCCGCACGGTTTCGCGCCGACCTGAACGGTCTAATAACATGTTCCCTCCGCGAAGCGTTGCTATTGACAGATACAGCCGAGAGATACGGAGGGGTTTCACGTTGTTGTTCCGCCGCGTGCTGCCACCTTGTCAGCTTGTCGATTACACGTGATTACGAGTTTACAAGCAACGCGCTTACGCTGCTCCGCTCCGATTTCTGGGGAAACATTGATTGATACCGATTTAAGCGCTCCAGAATCCGTCGACGATTGTTTCCTGTAGAATAACGTAAACAAAGCAGTGCTCAATTTTTTCTCATATTATTCGGATTTTCATTTATGATTTACGCTTTAGGTTCGAATTGTTTATATCACCCTAAATTTAATTTAAATTTGGAAAAATATTTTTGAAGTAATGTTTTTTTCCATCATTTGGTTTTTTATTTAAATTATTTTATATATTAGGTATTTTAATAAATATCTTATCGGAGATTTAAATACATATATTGATAAGGTTTTCATACAAATTCATAACTATGTTGGCAATAAAATCTTGTAATTTGAAAGCTAATTGTGTATGTATGTAATACGTGCTGTAAAAAAAAAGTATATATGTGATTATTTCTTTTTTATTTTTTATAAATTTATATTTTTTTAGTGTCGCAAGAATTAATAGATCTGCACATCAAGTTGTTGCGAAAAACACGTAAATCCGTGTCACCAGAAAAGTGGGAAAGGGCGCTAGTCAAGTTTTGCCACACGTACTCTAACCAGGATGGATGGGAACTTGAACGCTTCGGTTACAAGAAAGCTCGCATTGCTGTTAAACTGCGTTTACTTAAAGTATGAATTATAATTGTATTTTCTTTCTTCTTGTCTGTCTGTAGAATCAAATAGTTAATCTATCTTATATATAATACTAAATACTTTTTCTATTTTAGGTATTATTGGAAACACAATTTGACTTAAATCAAAAGTTTAAGAATGAAGTAAACAAATTGGCAGCTAACGAGTTGCGTGTGGAACCTTTAGGAAGGGACAAAAGTGGATTAGCGTACTGGTGTCAGCTGGATGAAGAGTGCAACATAAGAGTTTATAGAGAAGATTTAGATGAAGAGAATTGGGAATTAGTAGCTCAGTAAGTCTGTCTTATATACTAATTGTAAGTTAAATATTAACAAAAGCTAAACTGTTATTTTTATTAATATGCTGAAGCTATTATTATTTGCATTGTTATTTATTATTATTCTTTACATCTATCAATGCATATATTATTTATATTAATAGGGATCGAGAAGGTGTTGTTAATCTCATAAGTACCTTGTCAAATGGCGAAATCGGAGCTATACCAATTAATGAGGATAGCAATAGTTTGGAAATCTCTGAGAAACCTATAATTGACACTGGACAAGTAACAACGTCTCCAAGCTTAGAAGACGAAGTTGTGCAAGAAAACGGCGTTCACGAAATGAAGCAGCTACCAAACGGTAGAAGTGATGAGTTAGAGGATGAACAAGAACATGATCAAGATCAAGACCAGGATCAAAATCAAGTTCAGAATGCTACCATTAATGAAACCGAAAAAGAAGAAATTGATGAAGAAGAAGATATTGACGCGGAAGAAGAAGATATGACGAATGATGAAAGTTCCAAGCAGATTACGGAGGAAGACGATTCTCAAGAAATGGTACAAACTCCGAGCACAGAATCAAGGTGTACAAATGATTCATCTTCATCGGCGACTAATTTAAAGACGCTAAACATGAAAGTGGATGTAAAATTGGAAGATGCGAGCCACAGAGAGGCTACTGATGAAACGTCCGCTTTCTTGGTATCAGAAAGCAAACCCTCAATAATACACAAGCAGACCATTGTTATAAAAGCTGAAGTTGAAGAACCGGCACCATTAAAATCTATAGAAACGCCTGTTATTACTTCATCTCCATTGAAACTAGTAAATATTGCAGAATTGAAGCAATTGCCAGAAGAAAAGTTAGTAAGTCCAACATCTGTTATTGCGCCCTTAAACGCAATGAAGAAACACGGTCCTTCCGACGAGATAAAGGCTCTCGAGAAATTGTCTAGCAAGAATAGTCTACCTTTCTCGACTACAGATTCTATTTCTGTGGGGCACAATAAATTATCCGTCAAACCAATCGACCAATTAGCTGCAAATCTTGTAAGGATACAGTCAGAGAAATTGGAGAAGCCAAGTGGGCCGAAATCGCTGGAAAAGATTGCAGAAACTTTAGCAAGGTCTAGTAGTATGTTGGGAAATATGGTAAACGGAGAGGATGATAGGCTGCCACAAGATTTTTGCGCGAGAAATCAATCCGAAAAGTCGGCAACGCACAGGAGTCATAGAGGCATAGACTTGTCAACGTCACCTCGTGGTTGGGAAAATGCAAACGAGCAAAATAGACCGGTGGATTTCTCTGGAATTGATCTTTCTAGTCGAAAATTGGGAAAAACAATGGATTTGCCTTCTCCTGGTTACAGGACGCAAGATTTCCAGCATCGAGAAATGGATCTGAGTACGAAGAAGATAAACAAACCAGAAATGTCGAATCTGCCATACGATGCGCGTAGTGTAATGTTACGTAATCATGTGATGGTGGCTGATTTGAGTAAGAGACAAATGCCGTTTACCACGTACGAAACACCGTATCATAATACAGCTAGATTACCTGCCAAGGACGAGCACAGATTACCAAGCTATGCGATACTTTCTGATCCCAGCAAGATCACGACGCTGAGGATGAACAGTGCACCACTGAAACGTCCTATAGAGGATGATGACATACAGCAAGATATGTTAAAGAGGATAAGGGCGGATGTAATTCCAATTAGGGGCTCTATAGACAAGAGACCGATGATAAGTGGTAACTGGAGAGACGAGGTGAGTGAGGCTATCGAGGAGCCTATAATGATGGTTCAAGGCGAGGGATCTGGCAGCGACTGCGACGCAGTAAATCCCATTGTTGGAGAGGCTATAGAGGAACCGACGACTTTTTTCTACGGCGAAGGTTCCGGCGCGGAATGTGAAACGGGTAATCCTGGCGACGACGCGCCTACTGACAATAAAGAAAGCAACGAATCAAAAACTGAACCTGACTCAGCTACCACAGCGCTGTCGCAGAATAAGGTTTTAACCGAGGACGAGATATCTACGGGTTCGATACTGTCGAACAAAACCCCTGTAAAATTAAATAGAAATTATCCACAGTCTAATGTAAGCGTAAACGATAATTGTCAAATAGTAGATTCTATACAAGAAAAGCCAAAGTTTAAGCACACGTTAGGCGTCCAGATAATACCTAAAAGTACAACCGGTCCTGTCAAAAGATTGTCCAGGTGGGATGTGGGAAAACCAGAAGAGAAGAAAGAATGTGACAGTAGTATCATATCAAATGAAGGAGACATATCAGTGAAAAAAAATACAGATGATCATGAGCGTGATAATGTGGAAGAGAAGCTGCTGAATGTGGATGCTGAATCGGCCAAAACTAGACATGAGAATTCCGCTGATGTGGATCAAAGCGTTAAAGTAGATGACTTTGTAAACACAGGCAGTGAAGCCATCGAAGATAGTGTTAAATTACAAGTGCCCGACGTAAGTTCGGAAAATATAAGTATGACGAAACAGGAAAGAGACTGTACGCTTCAAGAGCCTGTGCAGTGCGATTCATCGATATCGTCGTGCCAAGCGGACACTTTGCAAGAACCTTGTATAGATCCTGAACCTACTGATTCAGCCACTACACAAAACTTATTTGATTCGAGTAGCGTAGTTTCGCGTGAACCAGATACTCTCGAAATAACGAATAATGAATGCAAACCAGCAGCTACATCTCCGCCGAGATTTTTTTTTGGTCCCAATTGCATCTCGTATACTTCGAAATCTGATGAATTAGGATCTCAATCGGAACAAAGCCTGACTACGTCCATTCACGATAAAACGAACACTGTGCAATATGAATGCGTATCTTCGTCGAAGTCAGCGGATGATACTGTTTATTCGTACAAGACGGAAGATTTTGATTTGACGCAAACAAACAATAATTCGTTGAAATCAGATGTGTTTACTTTGGAATCTGACAACGTTTTATGTGGAAATAATAGCAAAGATATCGAAAAAATTGAAGCGCCAAGTAACACATGGAATCAAACAAAGGAAGAAATTTTGACGCCCAATAGCTCAGTAGATCCAAACACCGTATCCGAGTATAATGCTGCTAGTTCATCTGTCGCGCAAATTGAAATAGAAGCGAGCAAAGAGTCAAGTGTGCAAGAATCTATTTGTATTGATAAAAAAATGGGAGAGGATGATTGCACAAAATTGCATACAAGTCCTACGTCAGAAGTGGTAACTGAAAGTATTAATGACATAAGTGTAACTGAAGAAGATTCAATTAAAATCAATTCGAATAGCGAATCTAATGTTCAGCCAGCAGAATGTGAGATTGTCGAACCATCGCAATGCGATCAGTCTATCGATTCTGAAAATCTTGTAACTACAGAGAGTCAAGAAGATTCTTTTAAAAGATCGGACGATGTGACATCACAGCTATTGAATGATAAAGAGGATAAACTACTGGCCGAAGACTCTAAAAACGAGAATGATTATCAGTCTGATAGTACAAATGTTTGTAAGGAAGAGCAAAACAGAATTGAATCCGAGACAATGGCGCATTCGTCTTTATTGCCACTTACACAAAATTCGCAAGCAGAGCTAGCTGATCTCAGGGAATTCGAGGACGTTAACAAGTCAAACGAACTATTAGATTCGATTTCCACGAATGAAGTGGAATCTACGAGTTATCAGGAAGGAAATAGGCTCGAGAAAACCGATCTAGATTTCATCGGAGAGAATTGTGACAAGCAAAGTGACAAGAATGACAATTTCTCCGAAATCGATGGTCAGGAAGATCATTCAACCGACACGGACAATGAGAAAATGAAAGGCCTGACTGGTTCTGATGCTGATTCGTTGTGTGTTAACTACGATAAGAATAGCGAAAGAACTGATGCATTATCTGATATAGGAACCCACGATGATGGGTCAGGTGATTCTGAAGAAATTAAATCCAAAGGATTGAACGATGTGCAAGTTAATGATATTGTGTTCGATATACATTCTGAAACACATCTTCCTGAAAGTTCTGTGGTGACCAGTTCGGAATCGGTTCGAGAAAGTGATAAACACAATGTAGTTCCTACTATAAGCAGTTCAGACGATGCTTCTGCACAAGACTCTTCATCTCAAGAGAGCGAACCTGTGCGAATAGATGATGAAAAAGGTGAAAATACTTCGTCTGATACTGATAAGCCTTCTACGTTCAATATTTCGCCTATAACGGTGCCTGAAACGAATATTTGTGAACAGTCTGGTAGTGTCGAAACTATGAAAGAAATTAGCTCATCTAATTTAATTCAGTCTACAAGCGAGTACGCGGACAATGTTTCTGAAAATCCCAGTTCTTGCATTGATCAAGATTCGAATAGTGAGATGGTTATAGATGATCGTGTGTCTGAATCGAATGAATCGTATAAAGAAACTGAGGAGTCTGCAACGAATGATGAAAAATCAGGAAATACAACGCCAAAAGATACAATGCAAGAAGATACAACGCAAGAAGTTACAACGCAAGAAGTTACAACGCAAGAAATTACAATGCAAGAAGATACAACACAAGAAAATACAACACAAGAAAATATAATGCAAGAAGATAAAATGCAAGAAGTTACAATGCAAGAACATACAATGCAAGAACATTCAATGCGAGAAGATACAATGCGAGAAGATACAATGCAAGAATCAAAAGAATTTGAGAAAGAAGCTCCAATTCTTATGAATATTGCACATGAATCTTGTCAGTTCGAAATTGACTTATCAGTAACGAAAACTGAAATCTTGGAAAAAGAAAAATCTGAAATTGATGCAGAGAGCAGAATTTCTAACGACCTTAAAGAATTGACTGTAAAAGACAAGAGTAAAATTTGTAACACCGATCAACAAGATACGATACTTGCGGAGGCTTGTAAAATTAATGTAAGTGAAGAGGTTGCTGAAAATCTTACAAACAAAAATTCAGAGATAGATACAACTGTAACTGTCGAACAATCGGAAATAAACACTGTAGATATAATTTCTCAGGAATCACAAGTAAAAATCGTGAATGTTAACAAACAGTCACTAGTTGCGAATTATGATAGCGATTCCAATGATAATGGTAGCGATAATGTTTTCGAACCTGATGTGACACAAATAAACGATTCTAAAGCTTGTGCTGTTGCCTCCATAGAGCAAAAAACGGATGAAGAGCAGTACAAAAAATCACTTGAGAAAGAAAAAGATATCGACAGCACAAATTTAGTTTCTGTTGATATGCCTCAAGAATCAACGTCTACCGAACTACAATTAGAACCTTCAGAAACGAAAGTATTGAATCAAGATATAACTATAGTCACAGAGCAATACATAAAAATTAAAGAACAAAAATGTGTCGACGAAACACAAGTCAAATCTGCCTGCAATAATCTTGAATATCGTTCTGATCAATCAACAATGCTTTTAAATAAGAATGAACTTCAAGAGGAAATGAATATTCAGGATATTCCTACTATTGATAATTCTAAAGTGTCAGATGTGACGAAGCTTTCAGTAGCTCCGGTCACGATTCAGGAGACAACTGAATTTCTTCAAAACAAAAGTTTTGAGATGACTATCAGTCATAGCGAGAAAAATAGAGAATATCTCAACAATTCAATTGATAATACGAAAAAAGTCGAGATGCAAGCCACTCGAAATATTCTTGAGGCAACGGAAAAGACAGATTGTTTAATATCTAAAAATGATTTCAACGAAAGTGATGCAAATAAAAGCACAAAGGTTTCGCTTACTCGAGAAAGCACGGAATGTAATGCTACGGACAATCAAGTGACTAACATACATGTAACAGAGCAAGCAAAAAATATGGACGAGAAATTAGATGTCAATTTAGATATCGAGAATATCGCAAAATCGAAAAGTGTAAATGAACTTAATTCTGAGGAATTGCCTATTCCGTGCAAAAGATTTAAAGAAGATCTCGACCATGGTAATGAAGACAATAAATGGGACGAGAAGTCGCAAGAAGAATGTTTGACTAAACCGTTCACGGAAGAAGTGAATTTACCATTAATTCAAACAGAATCAGGTATTATGTTAGCAAAGTTGGATAGTACTTTAGATGAGGATAAATCACATACGTGGAAAACTGAGAATGCAAGTTTAGAAGGAAGCACGTCTATGGATGCCTTGTATAATTCAAATTCAATGTCCACGAAGATGGACAATGTTAATAACTTGGACAGTTGCAACAATCAAAACGAGCCTTTTAGTATAAACATGAATGTAAATAAGATTACGGAAAATTTTGATAAGAATGAGCCTTCAAATGCAAATAATGAATCGACAACATTTTCCGCTCAGAAGATTATTTCAGAAATTGGTACTGTAAAATCTGATCCAAAGAAAGAAGCCAGTAAGAGGCTGATCGATGTCTCGGATATAGAAGATGTTCCTCCGTTAAAGTCTAAGCCTCCGTATATAGAAACCGATAATAAGACACTGGGAAATTTAACAGATTCCGATATGCAAACGCCTAAGACTTTAGATACCTCCAATGAGGCCGAAAAGTTAAAGCTACAAACCGAGGATGAAACGAGATCAACGATCTCTACAACGCAGTTGTTTCAAAATGATTTCGGTATAGTAAACGATTCCGTGGCTGTTGCTGAAGATTCGAAGAAGGTCGATTTAAAAACTGCAGAGAGGGAAGAATCTTCCGAAATTCAGGACATTGAGATGAAAAATATTTCTGAAGCTTCTGATGATTCGACAGGTGTGGATAATGAAGATGTTTTTAATGTACCAGAAGAAACAGATCCCTTAGCATGTTCTGATGATGCTTTAAAGAATATTACCGAAGATGCATCTGACTCTTCTAAGATAAGTATTCGCGTAAAACCGGCATCTGATTTAGTTTATGAGGGATGGAAATTGGACAGCACTACAGAAACGCCAAAGATCTCGCGAAAGCGGCGAAACAGCGCTCATGAATCGAATTCTGAGGATGGAGCAGTGAAGCAAGAAGATGAAGAAATGATGGGTGGCAAAAGGATGAAGTTACGCGCAAAACGTTTGCCGGATAAAGAATTACGAAAGTCCATCGAGGAAAGTCGTGGAGTGGCGATGAGCTCCGAGGATGAGGCTGTGAAATGTGATCCTGATAATGCAGTGGAGCATGCGAATAAAGAGGGCAGCGGTGATGATCCGAATATTATGCAAACAACAACGAACGACAAAAAGATTAGGGGTCGTCCTAGGGGTAGAAAGAGGCGTGGTTTCCGGGGTGGTGGACGTCCGAGTCGGCCAAAACTCGCAGAATTTCAGGGCGATCAGACGTCGCCTGGTGCTCATCTTGATGAAACACCTAATGATACTTTAAATACAGCACAGAAGAAACGGAAAAAACGTAAGTATACATATAGTGATATGGGATATGCAGTATTTGTGAAAGTCTGTTAATTGAAAAAACTTTTTTTACAGGAAAAATGGTCTTAGGCTTAGAAATAGGTAGAGATATCTCGTTGGAGACGGATACACCAGTAACAGCACAGGATGAAACGCCTGTTAGGCAATCAAGAAGAATAGCGCAGTTGAAAATAAAGGAACAAGCAGACAGGCGTAGAATCGAGGAGGAATCTATGCGTGAGATAGAAGAGAAAAAAGAATCAGAAAAGAAAAAAAGAAAAAAGCAGAAGGTAATTAATTGTTTTATGATAAACATATGGAAAACTGTAACTATAATTTATATAATGTTACATAATATCTTATGTGTCGCATAGCCGGAAAGTGAGGAGGAAGTTATCATAAAAGAAATTGAAAAGGAGAAAAAGTCTAAAAAGAGACGTCGAAAGAGGAAGAAAAAGAAGATGCTTGCTAAATTTAACGAAGCAAATCCATGGCAGAGTTCATCTGGATCTAGTAGTGACGAAGAGAATGACAATGAAGATGAAGAAGAGGATATGGACGAAGATATGGAAAGCGAAGGATCTTTATTGTTTAAAAGTGATCATGAATTTTCTCCTGAGAGTGATCTCGAAAAGGATCATGAGCCTCAACCTTTAAGACGTGCTAGAACAGCACAAAAGGGTAAGTTCTTTGCTAAAGAGAATTTATATATAATGGGACTCTTATTCTATTATATCTATATTCCATTAGCCCAAAGTGATGTTGAGGAAGCTGAGGATGAATATGCCTGTCAGAAATGTGGCAAGGCTGATCATCCCGAATGGATTCTTTTGTGCGATTCTTGCGATAAAGGTTGGCATTGCTCCTGTCTCAGGCCAGCTCTTATGCTTATACCCGAAGGCGACTGGTTCTGCCCTCCATGCCAACATGTAAGTTTATATTTTCTTTATATAAGTTTTTTTATTTTTGTATAATTATTTTGTAAATTGTCCGCACATAAATACATAATATTGCACATTTTTCACAAGATTTTTATATATATGTCAAATGTACTTAATAAACTTATCTTTCAAGACTTTATTGGTGACCAAATTACGGGAAACTCTAAAAACACTAGATCAGTTAACAAAAAGACACGAGAATGAAGTGCTACGAAAGAAACGATTGGCTTTTGTCGGCATAAGTTTGGATAATGTACTTCATAAAGGCGAAACACAACACGGATCGAAAGGATCGCAAGCATCCAGTCAAGAATCAGACAACGGTGAATATCATGTATTTTATATTGCATTTGTTTAAGTTCTTTTAAATAATATGACATTATGTTAATTAATATTATCGTGTATTACTATAGTATACGCGATATTAATATATTTTTGTAGAATCTTCAGAATCTTCTTCGTCGGGCACCAGTTCCGAAATATCGAGTAGCGAGGAAAGTGAGGAGCCAGTTTATCAGTTACGAGAACGTCGGTGCGCCAGCACCTACAAGTTTAATGAATATGATGATATGATTAATGCTGCAATTCAAGATGAAGTTGAAGCAGTTCAAGGTGCTGGCAATCAAGGAAGAGGCAAGGATATTGCAACGATTGTTAATGCGGAAAAGGAAGAGGCACAGGTAGATTGAAATAGTTATAAATAGATATATAAAATAGAAATGTAATACGTATTATCAGATGTAATATGCTGCATTTATTTATTTTACAGGCTGAAGCGTTAAAAATGACGCAATTAGAAGAGGACAAGGATGATACGGAATCAAAGCCGGAAAAAGAAAGTGATGAAGAATATAAGATTGAGAATGAAGATGTGATCGATGACATAGAAGAGGAACAAAATACGGTTGCTAGGAACAAAATACGATTGTTAGCACGTAAGAAACATCGGAAGCTGAATAGCCTTGACATAAGCAGTGAAGACGATCCAGATAGTGACGAAGATTTCAAGGGTACAAGTTCCGAAGACGAGGAGGACTTTGATGATCATATCACATCATCTGATGACAGCAGCTTTGCCGATGTGAAACGACGTGGTAGAAAAGGTGATTCGCGACCTGTTAGAAGATCTACTAGGGCGCGCATGACTAGGGCCTACGATGATGATTTTAGTAAGTTTTGGCAATGAAACTATTCTATTTTTTAATATCTATATATCTTCTATGTGTATTTATTAATTTATTCCTGAAATCGATTATAATAATTTTATATTTTTTTCACTCAAAAAACCTCTAATCAACTTTTTAAATTAAGCTAGAGGGATAAGAATAAAGATTGAATCGCGGAATTTGTTTTATAATTGACTATTTTTACATGAAACCATATGTCATATTTGGATTTTATACAAATATTTTATTACATAAATATATTGTTTAATTTAATTGTATAATTTACATAAATAATTAAATTTTTATCTGAAAATTTTAAATTATTTGTCAAATAATTATCATTTATACATTTTATTTATAGAAATACAATTTAAAGAATTAAAATAGACATACAGAATTTTTGAAATACAGTAATTTATATCATCTAAGTTACATTAATCTTCATAATAAAATATTTGATTATAATTTTAAAGTAAAAACTTTAAAAAATTATTTAAATAAATTTTGTTTTAGTTAACGATGACAGTGACGAGAGTGCTCGACCAAAGAGAAAGAAATCGCGATCCATATGGGGAGATTCGGATAGTGAAGATAGCGATAATTCATGGAGGCAGAGAAAGAAAAAGTACGAAATGCGTAATATATAATATATTAATATATAATATATTAAAAATAATATATTAAAAACATTATTATACAGAAAAATGTTTAAAATATTATTTTTGAAATTATTGTAGAAGCAGAACAATATCAACATCCAGAGTCAGGATAATACCTAAAACAAAGGGCAAAAAGAAAAAAAAGAGAAAACGTATAATAGAATCTGATAATCAGAGTGAAAATGATGAAGAAGATGAGCCGAAAATTGAAGCACAATGTGAACCTAATTTACAAGACTTCAATACTACTCTAAATGAGATAATGGATGTTAATAAACAAGAAAATTTTGAAACTTCTTTAGGTGAAGGCAATGTTGAGATAAAAGATGATAGATTACAAGAAGAATCAACAGCTGCAGCAACAGCAACTGCTGCTGCTTCAGATGTCTCGATTCCACAAATTCAGCAGCCGTCAGAAATAGTACCGATTCAAAAAATCAAAAAGGTAAGTACATTTTAATTAACTTTTGTTACAAAAGTTTAATATTTAATATTATTTTTTTAGGACATTGTGCCTAAACCGAAAAAAGCTCCTGGTATTAGACGAAAAGTATGTATATTTCATATCTTTATTTAACGATTGATTATGAATAGAGTTGATGAGTAACGTTACTTGTAACGTCATTAGCATTACAAATTACTTTTTTCGGTATTGAAGGGATAACGACGTTACATTTTCTTCTGAGTAATGCAGTTATATTTGTTGTTGAAAAAAGTAACTAATGAAATCATTACTATTATCTTTCTTTTACTTCTCTTTTAGTAGAGAAATAAAGCTCAAAAACTAATAAATGCGTGCGTGCGTGCGTGCGTGCGTGTGTACATTGATTAGTTTTTGAGCTTTATTCTTTTTCTTCAGTTTTTATTCTTTATTCTTCTACTAAAAGAGAATTTTGATATCTTTTTTATATTTATCGCAAAAATCTGCATATAATAACGTTTTTCATTGACAAGTTAGTGCGCACTCAGTGCACTTTAAAGCCGTTGTAACACAAATTGACGTAAAGATGTATGTTTAATAAAAGCCGTTGTAATACAAATCAACGTAAAGATGTCTATTTAATAAAAATTTAGAAATGAGTTAAATCGCGAAATCTTCAATACATTTTATTACGCTAAAATTTTTATTACGCTTTGATAAAATATACTTTAAGCGTTTTATCAATCGAGATATCTCATTTTTACATTCAGATTAGTAGAGTAGTATACAATACACTAACAGTTTTAATGTGCGCTGAGTGTGCACAAGTTTTGCCAATGAAAAACACTATATTTTATTATAGCGTTTTCGACCGAGTTTGTACTAATTTGGGTTAAAAAATGCTTTGCTATTGGTTGACGTTACATGCTCTACCAATCGGAGAGCACAAAACATTACTTCAACCTAGGTTAGTGCAAACTTCGGACCAAAGACGCTATTAGTATCAAGAAAAAAAATTAACGAAAAAGTAATGACTCGTTATATTTTGAGTAACGGTAACGAATTACTTTTGCAAATCAATCAAGTAACAATAACGAGTTGCTTTTTAGGAAAAAGAACGGTAACGATATTTTTATGAGATATTGTTGCTAATCTTGATTATAGGTATCCATTTTCAAACAATATTAATTTTATCAAATTTTATTCTTTACAGATTATTTATGGTGGACTTCCAGACGAAAACAAACGAGAAGAAGAAGAAATATTAGGCAGACGGACTCGAGGACGAAAGATCAATTATCGAGAAGAAATGGCATCAGATAGTGAAGAGGTGTGTGACTTTTAACTTTAACGAAATTATCATGTGTATCCAAATCCTGATTATTTTACAGGAACTGAAAAAAGCATTGATGATGAGAAAGACTGGTGAAAGCGAAGATGAGTATGTAATGAATGAGGCTGATGATATGAATGATGATGGAGAAAAGGATTCTGATTCAGGTAACATAACATCTTCATATTTTTATAAAATAATTTTTATAATATAATATTCAAATAAATTGTAATATAATCAAAGCAGAAGCAATTTTTTAATATAAAATAAGTCAAAAATAAAATAAGATATTTAACAAATTTTACAGAAGTAAAATTTAATAATAGATTACGAACTAAGTGATTATTGCTAAAATTTATATGAAAAATTTGATAAACAATTAAACATACTCTGAATAATAAGAATAATCAGATTATTATCAATGTTAACAAAAATTTATTATTTTGTACGTAATTTTGTATATAATACAAATATCGAATATTAAAAACAATATGAAATTTTCAATAAGAATGTAATATAATTACACAAGTAAGAAATAAGAATAATGGTCAAACTAAATCTTTGATGAAATAATTCTGTGTGAATTTATATAGGATGTATCTAAAATAAGTATAAAATAATTTTAAGATATTTTTCAGTGTTTTTTGTGAAATATTTTGAAGATATTTCTTAAAGATATCTTAAAGAGTTGTCTTTAAGAAATATCTTATACATTATGTCTTATATATAGATTTTAGACATTTTACTCATTGGGTAACTAAAAAAGAATATTGCAGAAATTACAAAATGATAGAGGATTTATCGACTCAGTTTTTTATTAGAAATCGCACTGTATGGTAATGGGCATTATTTCAGATATATCCTGTATACTATATATATGTAATCCTTAAACTATAATTGTATATATACTATAATTATACAACTATAATTATATATAAATAAATCGTAATATAATCAAAGCGTCTTAAGCCTTTAAACCACCAAGGCCTTAATTTAATAAGATTCTTTGCAATGACTCATATATTTAGACGTACGTAAATACTAAAGATCACGTGTACATTAAATTATTAAACATTAAATTATTAAATCGCTTGTCAATTTAATTTGTGATACTACAGTTTAATCGGCTTGCGTCAAGACCGAAAACAATTTCGGAATGCAGTTTAAAAAGGATTACATATATGTAGTATATAAATTCACGTTTTAGAATTATTTCAGCATTAAAGATTTAGCTTGACTGTTTAGATCAAGGGTCCTTATTTCCTGACAATTAAAAATATATTAAAAGGTAAGACTGTATGAGTTGAACAAACAGTTTCCTATTCTAAACTTATTATCTTTTAATTTTTTTTCTTTCCTTATCTCTCAACTTATGACCATCCTTACCTTTTTATCTCCTTATATAATTCATTTCATTTGATAATGGCAAAATTGTCTCAGAAATTGTAAATTTTATAAATTTGAATTGAATTATGCTTCTCCTTAAATAGTTTGACGGTTTATTTTTTATATTCTTTAATTAAGATGTTTTATCTTTTTTATGTAAATAAATATCCAGTTGTCTCCAAAACATATTTTAATTATAACTGAAATTAATTATAAATTCATTAAAAGAGGAATATAATTTTATTCATTTTATACATTGACAAGAATATAAGCAAGTATAATAGCTATGTGTAAATTAAATAAGGTGCATTATCCATGCATTTACACTAACTATTATACTCTTGTTAACTTTCTTGTGACTTACGTTTGACATATAATAACGGTTCACTAAGATTTTAGAGCGATTTAATAATGATTTAATTTTTATATTCTTAACTGCCATTCGATATGGTATTATACAACGTACAACTCATTTTTTAAATTACAAAAGAGATTATTTCTGAAAATTATTATAATTTATTAAATATTTCATCTAATGTACAAATATAAATAATAATGATTATACAATTATAGATATTAATTGATGTTTTAGGAGATAATTATATTCCTAAGAAGGATGCCCTAAAATTTAAGAAGTCATTGAAGACAAAGAAATCACGTAATAGTAAAAGCCCTGCAGCAAAACGTAAGTCATTATCTGATGATGTACCGAAGCAAAGAAAGAAACCTGGACCGAAGCCAGGAAGCAAGAACAGAGGACGTAAGCAAAAGTTGAAGGATGACATGGATGGAGACATGATTGGCGCAGTTATGGACAATCCTATTGGTGACATAACATCTAAAATTGATGAGAATCTTCCAGATAATGTAGGACTGGCAGGCACGACGATGTCAGTAGCAAGTTCATTTACCGGAGACGTTCCTGAAGGTTCATTAACAGGTCTTGGTGCCGGAGAGCTGGCTGATCTAGACGATGAGCAGCTCGAGCAGATGATGATGGATGAAGAGTACGGACGTCGACAGTTGGAGCTAGCGGCAATCGAAATAGCAAAAAAGAAGAAAAAGGAGGAACGAGAAGCTAAGAAGTTGGAAAAAGCCCGTTTGAAGGCTCTGGAAATACTGGCGGCAGAGAGGCAGAGAGATCCCAACGCACCCGAAGGAACGGATGGAGAGGTGCCCAAGAAAAAGAAGCGTGGACGTCGCAGCAAAGCCGAGATCCTTGCTGAACAGATGCGCAGAGATGGTGCATCAAATCTGGGCATCGCGCCGGCTTCGGCCATCGGTGGAGTTGGCACGCCGGATGGCGTGAGTAATATGTCACACAACATGAATCCTGGTACCTTATCTACGGGTCTGACGTCAGAAACAGATAGGAGTATTGAAGGAGGACACATGCCTCTTATGACTGGACCGGATGGACAACTTTTCAATCCGGATGGCACTCCAGTGAAGCCGAAACGACGAGGTCGTGGTAAAGGCAAGAAGACTCTTGCAATGGAAGCGGCTAGAGCCGCGGAAGCGGCAGCTAAAGCCGCGGCCGAAGTTGGTTTGATCGGCATGGGTACTGACTCGAATTCAGACATGAAACAGAATGATATACCAAACGTTCTTCCTACGCCAGGTAGTAGTACATCTGGTTCGGCGCCCTCCACACCACCAGCGAGTACCGTACCTACACCAGGCCCTCCATCGACACAGTCGCCAAATTCGCAGCCAGTTTATCCATCGCTACCCGGTCAACAGTCTTCCGTCATCACAAGAATGCTTCAGTCCCAACCGGTTTCCAGCACTCCACAGTCATTCACCGCGGCGGCGGCAGCGATGGGCCACAAATATTTCGGTGGACCCAACGCTGGTGGACAGATAATGGGCGGTCCACGATACGAGATGCAACCACGTGCCAGGATCCCATCCCCTTATAGACAGGCAGGTCAATCATCTATACCACCGCATTTTGCCGCGGTCAGATCGGGCACGCCACCAATGCGTATGCGAGTACCCGGGCCGCAAATGTATCATACGCCACATCATCCAATGGACCCATCCCCATCGGGTGGTGGACCGATTTCCATTACCAATAGAGATCGCAGTTCGCCCTTGACGCCCGGCGGACCGGCGATGATTCCACCGTCGGCTGGTAGCCCACTGGCCAAGGGTGGTCCAACACCGCCACCGCCACCCCCATATGTGCGGAGTGGTCCACCAATGGCTAGGTTTGCCGAGAATCCTATGGGACCCAGGCATCAGATGCCGCCGTTTACTAATGCCTCGCCTGTAAATCACAATATGCAGCAACCTTCACCACCTCCCAATCGACCGCCCGGTAATTTTTCACCGTATCATCCGCCTCCGCCACCCAATTATCACTACGGTGCCTATCCGCCACCTCCGCCAATGTCTACAGCGGATGATGCAGCTGCCTACCAGAGTTCACCGTATCCTTCGGAGCATTTCTCCTCGCCGGCAGACAACCAACCACCGATTCAAGGACCGCCTCAGGCGCCACCGCAACAATCGCATCCGAATGATGAAGACCATGGGACCGGCGAATTTGGCGGCTTGGTATCTTACTTTAGTAGCCAGAGAGAGGACGATCTCGATTCGTAGCATGAGTGAGAGCTTGGCCAACCCTAAATCATTAGGTAGGGGGAGCGTGCCCAGGTAAGATCGCAACTTTTGCTGCAGAGGGAAAAGTGGTAACGTAGACGCACGAAGTAGAACACGAACTTTGGATGATCTAACTTTTCAAGGATATTAGTGCGTATATCACGTGGAAATAAAAAACTATAGAGTCTTCCTCTTCGACCTCTAAAGCAAACAGTTGTTCTGTAATCCTTGCACTTCTTACGCCGCCAGAGGCAAATCTAAGGTTGGCCAAGTGTAAAGCGAATGGAATCATAGTAACATGGCGGAGCCTATTTTTTAAGAGTTGTAAGTTTTTCTGTAATTAGTTTTCAGTTTAATTGGATTTGTATGCAACGACGTATGATCGTAAAAACTTTAAATGAAGACATAACGGTCGTTTCGTCTATGATAAGGTGAAAGATCTGACCAGAACCATTTTTTACCATTATTCATTATAATCCGCTGAAAATTCAAAGTTGAATGAAGTTATTTCCAGAAAGTTTTAGGGTGAGAATGAAATATTCATTCTTCGCGAAATAGTAGTGTGTCCTGTGGAAGAAGAAAAAAATGATAAATTGATCATTAATAATGACAAGAAAGGAATAAAAATTGTCGAGTGATTTTGAACGACATCGTTATTAACATGTACATATTGTAAATATTCCATAAATCCTTTAGATTATGTATTACATGTATTATATATACACACAACACATGCAGTCATGCAGAATACTACAAAAATTAGTGCGGAAAGGGCACAAATGTAATATTTAAATTTAATTCAAAAGAATGACATCTGAATATTATAAATTAACAAACAGTGTGACTATTACTATAATTATTTATAAAGAAAAAGATTAAGAATTTATAATAGACAGTATATTGTATTTTACAAATTTTACTTGATAATTCTATGAGAAATCATTAATATAGTTATATTGAAGAACAGGAGGCTGCTTTAAATGTATCCTATGTGAAAAATAAACAGAATGGATTTTAACAAAATCAGCTGTTAGCGTAATTGGCGATGCATGAAGAAATTTTATAATGTCATGGCATGCATTATTTACATAATCCTACGTCTGTATGATTTTGATTCAGACATGTGCAAATATTTTATGTATATCGTGCCGTCTTTTAATAAAAAAAATAGAATTATATATATTATTTATATAATATAATAACATAATTACGTATAATTATATAATTTGGAATAATTATATTTTTTGAAGTAATTTTAATTTAAAAATAGTTTATATTATCGGTGTGTATGATGCGTGATTTAAAGGACAACTAACTCGTTCGCACTACCTGGTGTTTCTTTCTGCACTCCCACTTTGTCAGTATCTATATCCTTATCTATGATATTTACATTAAGTGTTGTATATGGTCTATCTGAATCTGGATTTCGTCCAACGTAAAAACTACTTTCATGATGTAGATAGAATGGTCGGTCGATATAAATGTGTGTTCGAAAGGTATTTTGAAAAAGTGACTATCAAAAATCTTTTTTGGATCGATTTGACCAACATTAATTAATTTTAATGTTAGTCAATTCTGATTCTTTCTAATAGCAAAAAAGATACGTAACTAATTAAAATTTGATGTATTTTCGATCTTTATATTACGCGAATAATCATATTAAGGCCAAGTATGAATATCGATCAATTTTGAGTGCAGGAAGGAAATCGAGATAGATTGAAATGTCCACTGGACAAATGTACTGGTGGTAGTAAACTTCGCTGAACGCGAAGTTTAAGTTTCAATTTTTCGAATGTTATAGATGATCATGACAGCCTCCTGCTCTTTGAAGTTAAGGCCGCTAGTGGCCGCATGCGATGGAAGAAAAAGAAATCATGTATCTGTTTAGTTATCACACGTACATGCATACCTAATATAAATAGAAGCTATATGAATAAACAAGAAAAGGATATTACATTATCTTAGGATTAGCTTGCTTGGGAGAGTTTCCTTTACTACGTTGAACGTTTTGCGACCGAATCGAACGGTTACACACATATACACGTATGAAACATCCACAACATGTACACAAACTCTACATACAGTATAATGTAATAGAGGATTTATTACCACTAATTTTATTATTTTTACACCTATTGCGATGTATATCGATTGTACGCAGTTTGATGTACAATCACTATTGTCTTCTTCTTTAGGCACAGCATGTCTTTGAGGCCGCTGGTTCTTAGGCTGCGCCTCGAGGAACCAGCTCTATCATGAAAGCGATTATTGCTATCTTCTTTTTCTTTAACGTGCAATCGAGCAGGAGTGATTAACCTGTGATCTTATATATTGATGATGATTCATAATCATAAAGATGTATTTGATTCAAATCGGAAATTGTATATTCAGTGAGATTCTTTTTTGATCGACGACCTTCTATTATATGTGCATCAATTATGAGCAATTAATTAGGAGCGATGGTTATTTAAAAATTTGACTGATTCAGCGCACTAGCGACCTGTATTTTTAAAAAATTAATATTAATCTGAGAATTGAGAAAGTGAAATTTGTATTTTCTCGAATTTTCAAAGAAATGTATCGAGCTCGCTGGTGCGCTGAATCATTCTTTGTATTGTCAAGCGTATTGTTCAGCTAAGATGAAGATACCAGTAAAGATCATTGATAGTACAGAATATCTTTATAAGTACATATAGATATATATTAAAATATATTCAATTCAGAGATTTCGCACATTTTCTAAATCTATGTTTTTTATGCGTGACATTGCATTTAGCGAAATATTCTCTCACATTGACATATAAATTTATATATAAATGATATATTTCGAACATATTTCGATACATAATAGTTGCTAACAGTTGCTAAACAAATTGAATATTATAAAATGCGACATAAATAATTTGTTTTTAAATTTGCATGAAAATATTGGAAATATTATCATATGGTTACTTCTCGTTATCTTCATAGTTTTTTTCCTCGAGGCGTAAATTAGCAAAGTGGCTCGATAAGACAATAGTAAACATGGTGCAGTTTAGCTTTTTCTTTTGATAAGGGTCTAGACCAAACGCAATTATATTACATGTTGTAGCCTAAATAAAAGAATTTTCTAATAAAATTCAATATATTGAAATAATATTGTCAAATCTTTTTACTTTTCTTTCGCTTTTACTTTCTAATCCTTCGCCTCGTCTTATTATATTTTTACAAAATATAAAATAGAATATTTAATAAAAGTATATCTTTTAAAAAAGATACGCTAAATAATGTATACATAAATATATTCATAAATATGCAATGAATATTAAAAAAAAACTTATATTTATACACATCAAATTTCTGTTTCTTTATAATCCTGTTGATTATTTTAATCATTTTAAACCCGCGATTTAAAATTTACATAAAAAGATAATAAATACGTTTAACGATATATATTTTTAAATATATTTATTGAATCGTTATTGCATATAATTTTTGGATGCATTAAACGTTTATTATATATAAACGTTAGGCAATTGCTAATATCAATTATATATATTTTTGAATTATATATATTTTTATAGGAATAGAATTTTTTAGGATTTTTTTTGTATGATATATACAATACTTAGCTAATTATATTGATCTTATACTCATTTTTTATTTGTACTTATTTTTGTACTCATTTTTAAATTAACTTTTGAATAAATATAAGTTTTTTTAATACTTATTGCATATTTGGAATGTATTTATGTAGAATAGAGTAAAGTCCTTTACAAGTTAGTAAAAAGACTTTTTTAACAACTCATATAGTCTATTTTTTTAAAAATTGGTAATTATACTACTTGATAGAGCAACATTTCAGCTTTAAGAATCTGTATTTTTAATTGCAATATGAGCATTTTTAACGAAGTTACGGGCAATATAGTCAGAATGTTCTTTTTTACTTAATCCGCGAGTAATTCGGGAACAAAAAAATCATAGAAATATTTTTAAAAAATGATTTTGTAGGGAAAGTTTCAAGCTTTCGCGATAGATAGTCAAAAATGTACTCCAATTTTTTTGGGTACGCTACAAATTTACAAAGTGAAAAAAAATTTTTTTCATTTTTTTCATAGTTTTCTGTATATAAAAATTACAAAACTTACATAACTTCAAAAAATATAGTAACCATTCAAAATATTTCAAGTTTTAAAACTCTTTTTTAAAATTTTAATTTTGATTTTTAACGAAGATATTGAAGAGAGAAGGTCTTTTTATCAACTTGTAAAAAACGTTTTTCCTATCCTAATATAATTTAAATTAAATAAAAAAATAATTAAAATAAATAATAAAAATAAAAAATTAAATAATTTAAATAAAATAATTTAATAACTTTAAATCATTTATTAAATTATTTATTTAACAACTTTAATTGGAACATGATCTTTTCATTTCATACCAAATAAATCTTTTAAAATTTGCGGCATGTCTATCAATGAGGCATTCTCGATTCTCTCTGTAGAGAGAAACCTGAGAGAAACTATGCCTTTTTCCTGTTATCGAAATCGCCCGTACATTAACGATAGTACATCCATTTTCAATTTGGGAATTACGTAACTACAATACATTTTCTGATACTATCAATAAAACTATCGTATCGAAAGTAGATGTCTGATTCGTCTCTATACTAAATCCTCAGGATAGAAGCATGCTGATCCATAGAAGAGATAGTTTAAGGGATGGATTCTAAACAAAATTTTAATTTTAATTTCGCATTTCCTACATACGTAAATAAAAGTTGAATTTTAATAAACAAAATTGAAAATTCAAACAAATTAATTTAGTGAATTTTATTTTATAATATTTATCTTATAATATCTTATAAAATTACAAAGTTATATTTCTGTATGCAAATTTTCAGCCTGTTTTTGTGAAATATAATTGCGAGTATGTATCAAAGTCTCTATAATTATTAGTAATTATAGAGACTTTTAGTAACTTCAATCTTTTCTAAATATATATTGTCAATTTAAGATATAATTTAGTAAAAACGAGAAGCCTTCCACCATCCACCTCACCAATTTTATCGGTCCTCTTTTCGATTCTCTTTGTAAGTATACTCACTCATAAAAAAAAATGAGCTACTAATAAATTTAGTTTAGTAGCCCGTTTTTGCAGATAAACATATTTTTAATTTATTTTTTATTTTGATGTTTAATTATTTTATTGTATTTCACTAATGAAATTTATTGCAATAACTTTTTAAATATTATTCTTTATTGTTTTATTAATACAATAATATTATTCTTTATACAATTTAATATTATAATTATAATAATTATTTATAATATACCATTATAAATAATATACCATTCAAAATATAATAAAAATAATAATATAAGAGGATTAACAAATTTAGTAATGCGGAATTATATGATAACGACGAAAGTATATACAACACAAATTGATCAATCTCGTAGCCGAACCATGTTATGTGGATATAAGTAAAATTATGTAATTTGTAATTTTCTTAATACACTTAACTCTCTAATTATTTATTGTAATTAGATACTTTAATTTAACTCTTATTTATCTTGATAACTTTAATTACTATGGATTTTATAGACATGCACCTTTTCCATTAGATAGAAAGAGACAGTAAATATATCTAGAAATCAGTAAATATTGTATCTTCTATTCTTTATAGTATCGAACGACACGCATACTCAAAATGACAATGAGAAATGATCAGCAATTTCAAATATATCATGCAGTGATCTTTTAACTGATTATAATTGACGAAATCTTACAAAAATGGTAAGACGGATGCGAGCTATGTATTGGAAGAAGAATGGCAATATTTCCTTTCATTCATAAGTATAATACTTAATGAATTTTGAAATGTAGTAATAAAGCATAATTACTGCCATATTTCATACATTGATGGCACAAGTCAAGTCTACATGTCGGCTTATAATCGTCTTTAAAGTGAGACATTATATAACTTAGAGACGTCTCCAAGTCTCCAAGACGTCTAAAGTCGACTTACGAACATCCATTTTTCAGACATCTAGAAGCTAATAGTCGACTTAGAGTCGACTTATTACTCGTATTCATAGTATTCAGATCTTATATTTAAGGCTTCTTTAAATTTATCTTTAGATAATCTATGAATTATTTTATTGGTTGGTGAGCATTTAAAAAATAAATTTAAAGAAGCTTTAAGTACAAGGTCTGACTATGAATACAGGCATTAGAGTCGACTTTGTGCTGTTAGGATTGTTAATCATTATTTAATTTTTCAGTTAATAAATTAATTTAAGACTATTACTGCACACACTATTACTGCAAATTATTCTATTTCAAAAATTTTTTAAACTTACATATAATGTCGATCATGATTCAATAAAATAATTGTTACGAATTATTTAAAGTAAAAAATATAAAATAAGTTTCAGAAACTTCTTTAAAACATTAAATAAGAAATTAGTCAGAAGTGTTGTTATTTATATTTATAAATAATGAATACATGGCTGTGTTCCAAAATTGTTTGCCAGCGCTGGCAGTATTATCAATACGTTCCAAAAATTATCGTAGCACGCTGTGGCAGTGTTGCGAGAGAGTAAAGACATCACTAATTTTGTCATTTTTTGCTGTGGCTGTTGCGACTGAAGAAGTGAGGCAGCTACAGTATCCAAGATGGCGAGTATTGTTCCAATTTGAAATATATATTCGCACCAATTGCATGCTAAAATTGAAACGTTGTTAATAGCATGTTTTTATGACGACATACCTGCAGTGCTGGCAATAAATTTGGAACACATCCTAAATAACTTTTTATTTTTGGAAATAACTATTTCTCCTATGGATAATCGACAAGCTTCTATTCTGAGGATTTAGTACAGAGACGAATCACATTTTTTTTCGACAATACGATTTTATCGATAATGTCAGAAAATTTATGTAGTTCCAAACTTCGCTTAACTCTAAAATCAAAGTTGGTCTTATAGGCAATTGAGTCTTAGAGACTTAAGTTGTAGACGTAAGTAACACACAAGTTTTGGCGTATGACATATGATTTATTGCTGTCTCTTAAGGAGCCATTCCACACAAACTTGCATAGCCGCATAAACATAAGTTTGTATGGAATAATCTTTAAAGCACGGCAATAAGTTGTACGTCCATACATGAAAGTTTGTGCGTTATTACGTCTACAATTTAAAGTCTAAGTAAAAAAACACAATAGACAACAGGGAATAATAAGCTGTCTAATATCAGAGTTCTGAGATATAATAACGAATTTACATATCAAAGCTCTGATTGGACGCTTATTATTCCCTGTTACCTGTGCCTATTGTGTTTAAGTCTTAAATGTTACAATTCTTGTGCTTAGACTCTAATGGACCGAAATTCGTGGACATAGTGAAGAATATAATCAAAAAATCATGGATGTTACCGACCGGATCATGGACATTGGCTATGTAGTTCAATGTTCATATTTTGTGAACATAGAGGCGTTTCAAAATAAAGCAACAGTTAAACCCTGGGTATGGCCGCTCTCAGACTTCTCTCTTAGTACTGAACGCACCTATTGCATTCCGTTGATGTCTGATTGGACGAAATTCCATCCCCATATTCCCCACCCTATTATGTTTCTCACCTTTAGAATTCCACCATGTGTAAATCATTACAAGAATACCGGTTTATAATCTCACTTGTAATTTTTTCGGTATAATTACTACAAATACTTCAACGCGTTATTATTTATATATTAAATTTATGATCATAAAAGTATTGCCGCGTATCAAAATGGAGACCAATCATTTTGATACTATTGACGAAAGGTATAAATATTTTTTAGAAATGCAGCTTTGTGTTTATCATTTAATACTGTAAATATATATTTCTTTTCTTGATAATAAAAGAACATTCATGTTGCAGTGCAAATGAGAATGTAATAGGAGCCGAGACTGTTGATGTAGTTTTGGAAGAAGCTGAAATAGTGGATTGTGATGCTGATGAACAACAGGATGATGACATTCAGTATCACCTATATGCAATAAATAGACGTAATAATACAGTAGCATACAAAGTTATGCAGGTCAGCAACGATAATAGAGAGGATAACGAAATTTCGATAGCTACTCCTGTGAATAATACTGTCCAAGTTTTGACTGCACCACTAAATGGACAATTATACGTACTCAGTAATAGCAATGACATTGTAACGACAGAATCCACTAAAGCAGTTGTACCTAGTGTAGCTAAACTGCATATAGAAGGAACACAGAATATTATAACCACTGTAAAGAAGGTAAATCATTTAATATTACTGATACATTTTACATTATCATTATTTTGTGTTTAGAAAGATGATTATATTTAGAGGGATGAAAGACGAAGGGTAACACATAATGAAGTTGAAAGACGTAGAAGGGACAAAATTAGCAGTTGGATTTCTAAGTTAGCAAAACTCTTAGCAGATTGTGAACAGTACATGGATGAAGAAGATACAAAACCGAATTTAGAAACACTAGTAAGATATTTGTAAATTCTTATTAAATAAATAGAAAGTTTATTAGCTATAAATCAATATAAGAAGGACAATAGCTAAAGATGCGAATAAATTATTTACTATTACTTAATTTATTTTCTTTAATTTTTATTCGTTCTTGACTGTTGTCCTTGTAAATTTTTAATCTTCAACTGTTGTTGTGAGTCCATTGAAACTTTATCAAATTTTTTAATATCAAAGTCTATTAATATGCTTTAAATGAGGATCAATGATAATTTTTAGTTTTTATTATTAATTTTAATTAAAAATGGAGTAAAAGAATAAGTGAGAGTTTAAACATCAAAAAGATATAATAAAAAGGTTTATACAATTATTGGTTTCTTCATGACATCGGTTAAGGGTTGTATCTATGTTCGTTTTTATCATTTTTGACTTTATGTTATAACTTACATTATTTATTAATCATAATATTAATTTATAGAGCAAAGGAGGTATTCTAGCACGAGCTTATGAATATATTATGGAATTAAAAGATGCTCCGGACAAATTAACCCTTAGCTTGAATGAAAATGTGCTGTTAATGGAAGAAATTGACCAACTGCAGCAAGTCGTAACTGAATTAAGAGACGAAAATTCACAATTGAAAAACCAAGTTTCAAAACACGAAGATATAACTATACTCGGTACTTAAATCTTTATAAGGATTATACATCTTTATAAATGATTTCATTTATGTTATCTGATATAAATGAATATCTTTATGACAAGATGGAATAAGAACACACACATGGACAAGTATAATAGTTATAAAATGTTTATTTACATATTTGTAACTCAGCATATGTATATACAGTGTGTTCCAAAATACATGATTTAAAATACTATAGCAAGAAAGTTTTGGAAAAGTTAAATAAAAAGTTATTTATGAATTTTTATTTTAAACAATAAGTTTTGAGATACAAGAATTTAGATATGACCGATTATAGATTATCTATGTATATTAATAGGCGCTGAAAGGCGTTCATCAAAGGCCAATGTTCATTAATACTATTACAAGTATAATTCATGGACAGATCATCTAAATGTAATTGGTCATATTTAAATTCTCATCATCCCAAAAATTATTGCTTAAAATAAAAATTTATGAATAACTTTTTTACTTAATTTTTCAAGAACTTTCTTGCTATAGTATTTTGTGTCGCGAAATTTTGAAACATCCTGTGTGTAATATGCGCGCGCGTGTGTGTGTGTGTGTGTGTATGTGAGTGAGTGAGTGAGTGTGTGTGTTAGTGTGTTTGTTTGTTTGTTTTTGGAGAACAATGACAATCATTGTATAACATTCTATTGTACATATTGTAAACAATAATTAGCGAACAATTAATTTCGCAATGACGAGTCATCGTCAAGATGATTAAATTAAAGAAATATACAAATATACAAAATGATATCACCGTTTAATCAGTAATCAACTATATGAATGTCAGATATATTGCTTAAATAGTAAGTTTCGCTTAATTACTACAAAACGTGAAGTTATTTCTTCTAACAAGAAAGTAGGTCTACGATATTTACACTTACAAAATACGTCTATTATATTTACAGAAAACAGCGATATCATGCGTTATCTGTGCTTTTCCTTTTGCATTAGTGTAGCGCGAGCTCGCTACGGAAAAAATAGAAAAAAATTATCTGTTTACTTCATCGTCAAAGTGTACGCACACGGTTATCAATATCAAATCTCAGAGAAAATATAAACACGTTTTTAAACACGTTATATGTACGTAACTGTCTAAATTATAACAATAATGCTTAGTTTAATATTTATTGCTTTGAAGCGTTTTTTCTCAAGTTTTGTGCAGATTCTGTTTGTATGACAGTTTCTGAAAAAAGGGGGAGGGAAGATAGTATTTTCCGAAATATAAATTAATCGATGTTGAGATTACGTTAAATATTATATGTAATTCACTTGTCAATGAGACACTTGTACATGAGAGCTCGTGAGTGCAAGAATGTTCACGAATTTCGATTACTTCTCCGTCGTGACAGTGCAAGTATAGCTTTGTGAATTGTTTGTGAAAAGTGCTTACTTGTGCATTACACAATATCATGTCCCGTAGACAACACAAGTGTCGTCAAAAGATGCCTGTAAAACTTATTGAGAAGGCATTCCTCTGAAGGATGTCTCTTAAACCTGCGTGTTGCTCGGGATCTTTCCGTTATTATTTTTAACAAATTACTCTTCCTTATACTTATGTTGGCCATTAAAGCATTTCATGTATTAGCGATATTTATTGAAAAAATCACATTCGAACTAATGAGTCATTTCTTCTATAAAAATAACTCTGAAATGAGTTGGGTCCAGCAACAAATTGCGCCTCTCCTAAGTCTAAACATCAACAGGCTAATGATCTCTCTGTACAGTAGGAATCTTGATCCATTCTTTTATCATTATATTGTCCTCGTCATATATAGTAATTTACGTTGTTGGAAAATAAGTAAAAATATACTTTTCTGTGTTATACAAAACGTAAGTTTTGTAACCGCCTCGCTCATACTTGTGTTATATCCCTTTAGACACAAATATCAAAAAGACAGAATAATCGCATTTGTCCCTTGTATGTAGAGAGAAAATCGAAAACACACTCTTTTTTTTATTACAGATCGGATCAAACAATTCTAATGAACGAAGACGTATTTCTTTAAACTTATTGGCAGTGTTGGAAACTTTCAGAATCCGTGATTAAGTCGCTAAAATTGCAAGATCGAACATTTTGTCAAGGGATCGCATAGATAATATGCATAATTAACACACAGAAGTTCTGCTGGCTGACAGATTTGCTCGTTGCTAGGTCATGTATCTTTCATACAAGAGTAGAAAAAATTGAGAGAGATTCCCTCGAATATCTCCTTTTTCCTCTTTCTTCTTTCTTTCATCTTTTTTTTCTTTTAAAATCTTGGCGCTTTATATCGCAGTTGAATAAAGAGGCGTGATATGCGAGTACTTACATATCTTGATTAATCACTTTTTTCATTTGTATGAATAATACTGCTACTATGTTGTTCCACGAAAACATAAACTTTATTTTTCTTTCCTTTGCTCTTGCGTTTCATCTTCTCGTTTTTTCCTTGTCCTTTCGCCGTTCGCAATTTCGTACAAACTACTACAAATACCATGACGCGAAATAACGAACATTAGTTAGGCAGTAAGAGTTACCTTGTATAGCTCGCTGAAGATTTTCTCTACAAAATACATCTATATTTTCGTTGAGAGAAAAGTGGTATGCGGAATCGCTGAATTTTCTCACAAAATGAATCAATATGAATTTCGTGATCGAACTTGCTAACACTTGCGCAGAACGTGTTATTACAAATGATTCTCGTTGTACATAAAATTGGTCGAAAAAATTATTCTCAAAATAGTCAAATAATTTAGACGAAGGCGAAGCTCGTTTAATTCAAATATTTCCTGATCGATCCCGTCGCATTTCCCTCTCAAGATTACAACCTCAAGGTTTCCTCTTGAGGAAGCATCTCGGTCGTCAGTCTTTCGATATCATAAAAAATACAGCCGTGTGACGTACCATGCCAGCTTTACCACCCAAAAAGCGATTGCGTGTGTAACAATACATCATATATTATGTATATCATGTTTTCATCTTTATCAAGAATTCGCGATGAAGAATGACTAGTACTTTCTCTTTAGTACTTCATAAGCCCGCTATTGACTTTATGTTATATTTACTATCTACTTCTCTAAATGTCTCTCTACTTTTCTAATCTACCCTCATGTCCGCTACTATTAATGTAAAGTTTTTAACGTCAAATATCTACAAGATCGATTATACATCTTTCTCAGTTCGTAACAAATATTTTTCTTCTCCGAAACGTTCTGTCTTTAGACAGTGTTAATCTCAGACTAAGCACCGCCATATACGTAACGTCAAAGATGATCGAACATTGCTTTAAGACCTAAGAATTAGAGGAGCACCGATTCGAAGACTCACAAAATCCTGGTTAGGCATAACGAGCGACTTTTGCCCGCAAATATTTAAATTGGACGATGACATTTGATAGAGACAAACGTCTGTTTTCATGAGAGAGGCAAACGAAAAATCATTGAAAGTTTCTTCTATTTTCCTCTCCACGGACAATGATCAAGATCGGTTGATAGCGATTTTCCCTGCCTTAGAAGAAGATTCGAGGTATACTTCATAGGACAAAAGCCACTTATGAATTAACACCTCCGTGCCGTATATATGACGAGGCGCTGTTCATCCTCGGTCCTAGCGATCAGTGGTTCGTTCATCGATCCACGAAGAATAATTTCCACGATTTAACCGGTTGCAAAGTGAGCAGTATTACTCTGATTGGAATATCAGTTAATAAAGATATTCTCGAGTGTCTGCTCACAAAGGTTCTTAAGTTTTGAAGCAACCATATCGAGATGTCTCGCGCCAGGATTTCGATAGGACGATGCAGCGTCATTAGCTGCAGCTTACAGGTCAATATACGGTACGAAGGTAGGCCTGTCTCAGGACGGTTGAAGCCGCGCGCTTTTCTTACTGCTACCAAACATGAACCATGTCCCAACTTTCCGTCCCAACGAATTAGTGGTGCCTTGACCACCGACCATTGTCGTGGGCATCTCGTACGCGGACTCCCTCTTATATGTTTTATCTGTAACATCATTAAATTAATATAAGATAAAATAAATCGATATCGAATAAATCAAATTAAATCGATCAAAATCGGATTCAAATGAATACAAAATAAAATGCGAGATATTACAATGAAAAATATTCCAAAGAAAAGATAAAAATAAAATCCTGACTGAGATATATTTTTCACAATAAATTCTTTACAGAATTAATTTAGGGGGAATTATTTCATATATAGGAATGTTTCGGCCTTTATTTATATTATTAGCGTCTCGGAGCGATTGCGATTAATATCCGAACGTTTCGGCGCACAGTGATTATATCTGACAAGTAACACTACCCAAGTGCCGGTTTCCCTGAGACTGTGCATACATAGTACATTGAAAAATATCTGACATGTATTCTTTTATATTTGCTCAAAAATTTTAAGGATAGAAAACGCCTGAATGTATATAGGGGTGAATTCCAGTACTTTACGAAGTACTCGTACGTTTGTTACAGAATAGGGGAATATACGATGATTTTCGAAGTTGCTGAAATGCCAAATCTGCTCTCAATTTTTGAGAATTCAATATGGTGGAACCAATATGGCGGATTTGATTTTTTTTAAACAAGACAATAAGATTGTTGCTCTTTGCCAAACTCGGGAATAATCAAATTAAAAAAAAATTTTTTTATATTCAATATAAAGTGTAAGCATCTAATAATAATAATAATAATTTTATCTCCAGCTTCTCTGTATGATAACAGAGATGATAACTGCAGAGAAAAAAATTGTAATTTTTCTGCAATATCTAGGATATTATAGTTTTACAAGTATGCACATTTATATAATAAAAAATCATGACTTTAATAATGGATAAGTCAAATATTTATGTTAATAACAGCAAATTTATAATTGCAATTCGATAATATCAGCGTTCTTCAATTACTCCGGATCCTTCAGGTCCTTTTTATACCGCCGAAAATTTGCCCGGAGATAATTTTTAATAGTATCTCGTCAGTATCCCTTCATAAGGGCATTTTCTGTCCTTAAAACGGCTTTAGGCAGATATTAAAAAATACTTGTCAGATATTTGTCAATATACTATTTTCAATATACTACTTTTCAATATACTACATGTATGCACAGGTAAAAATCAGGTAAAAATCGACGTATGGCACTTGAGTGTTATTTGTGAGATAAATTTCTAAAAATCTATATTGTATTCATAACATTTAATTTTCATCGATATTGGCGTTTTCTTTTATATTTATGTATATCATTTATACGGTCGTATTTATTCTTAAAAATTGTATTTTATTAATATGATTATAGATAATGTCACAGTGGCAAATATTTACTGCGAGGTTTGATCGGTGGCCTGTTCTGCTGTCTGCTGGCGGCAAGCCTGGCAAGTTGCCTAGCTGCTGCTGGAAACTCCAATCCATCGTTTCTATCCTGAGCCACTAGCCTTCGTTCCTCAGCCATTGCTGCTAGCCATCGCCGTTTCTCTTCTGCTGTGCGGCAACAAAAAAGTAACCATTTGTCTCGGACGCAGCTGTATACCTTCAGGCAATGTCTCACTGTTACTCCCGATTGAAGGTCTACGAAGAAAATCAATTATTAATTTGATATATCTTCATTACAAATCGTGATTATTTATACATCGTATATATCCTACCGATTCTATTTTAATTATTTAATAACGTACTTTGCTATGATGAGTAATATACAAAATGAACAAAAAATAATAAAATTATATAAAATTATAAAATTTATAAATTATTACTTTATTATCGTAAATTACTTTCTTTCGTATCGTATAACAATTTAAATTATCGAGAAATGCCATTAACAGCATTACCTTTTCCATCAGGCACGTCAATGACTTCGCTAGTGTCGAGATAGATACGACCTTTGTAGACGTAAGTATTACGCTTAAGAATGTCTTTCTTGCAATAGACCAGTTGATGATCGAAAAGGAATAACGTAATGTTGTTCGTCCACATACCGGTCTTCACTCTCATCGCCTCACCTTGATAAATAAGTTGCGACGAAACTTCTATAAGATCCTCACCCTGCGACCAATTGTCATCGATATTAAACATATTTCTCAATAAATTTTTTTTAATCAACCATTTTAAATAAAGCTCGCATTATTCAAATAAAATCGGTAGCCAAAATGTAAATTTTAAAGACAATTTTATTTGCAACTATGAAAAATGACATACCTCCCAACCTTCTACGCGCAATTGCCATGCGGCTAACTTTTCCAAACTTTCCATCCGCCTTTTTCTCTCGTTGATCAATACAGCGACGTCTCTCATCGCTTCCAAGGCCTCCTGGATCTTGTGATAATCCGGATGATCGGTCTTCGTATATTTCAGCAGCTCCGCCAATTGAAGAGGATATTTGCATATTCGTTGGATGGGAGTTAATAAATATCCATCCAAGGGGATTTCTATGAGGCCCCTCATCAATCGACAAGCTTCGAAAAATTTGCTATAACGATTGTGTTGATAAAGCTCTTGCAGCGTTGCCGTGGCCATTGAGTGGCTGTTGCAGTATTCGGAATACATGCGAAAACCCGCCCTCTGAAAGAATCAATAGCATCTCCTTTTTCTTTAACTTTATCTAAAGGTATATAAACAGAATTCTTTCTAACGTCTCTCTAACTTTATATATAGTCTAAGATATATATAGTTTAAGAAAATTAATATAATGAACACACTTACAGACGTATCAATTAATTTATTATTCATATAGATGAAATTATCAACAAAAAAGAAAATTCAATATAAATTTGATAATGCTAACATGATTGAGGAAGCATTCGCCAACGCAGCTTTTGTACGGCGCGTTCCAGTCGATGCGATCTTCGAGGTCCTTCAGGAATTCGGACTGAAAGTCTAGGAGCTCTTCGAGATTGATGAAGATCGTCTCGATTTGCTCCTCAGTAAACATGTCCGTTCGCCTGCGGCATTCCGCGATGTAACCCTCAGCCACATCGCGCAGAACCTTGACGAAATCGCGCTCAGTCTGAACAAGCTCGCGGACTACGCTAGTCCTCACTTGCTCGTTTGAGAGTAGGGAGATGCTTGTTCGTCTTCTGAGCTGAGTACCCGAGGATCCTCCTGAAGCCATCGCAGCCAGACAATCCTCCACCGTGTCCTCTTGGCTCACGCGCAACTTTACAAATAAATTTATTTCACTGAGTTTGTTTATTATATATACGTTTAATTTAATTTAATTACGTAACTTACTAAAAATTCGATAATTAAAATAATTATAAATAACAAATAAATAATTATGATATTATTACTCGAGATAATTCTAATGGAGATAAAGATGGCATGTATAATTCGTTGATAAATTATTATTAATATGATAATTATATTGTATACATATTAATTATTATATTAAACATTTTATGTATTATAAATAATATTTATTATTATTATAAAAATCGTATGGATTTTATTTAAGAGTATTTACTCTGACAAAAGCGGCAGGAAACCATCCATACTCTCCTCTGCAGCTACCCCACCACCAATCCCTGTCCAGGGTATCGAGAACATCGATGACATCTCCAGCACGAAAAGCCAACTCTTCCGACTCCATTGCTACATGATCCCAAACGGCTTCGGCTAACATGACAATCTCCTCATCCATCGTTTGCTCGAATGATTTTTTTTTATCCGTCAAGGAAGCGATCGAGGATTCGGAATCAGACATCATTTCATCGTCTTCTGATGTTCCGGCTCTTCCATCCTGCTCATCCTCTGATAGCACGTTGCCACTGGGTAATCTCGCGCCTATTTTTTTTAAGAATAGAATTTTGTTGTAGTAGAAATAAATAAACAATGTGAGTACATATCCTTAAACAGATTGCCCAAATATTGACTCAAATTTTAAACAAAACGTAGTTGAAGAAATAAAAATGGAAATTAATCGATACATATATCGATAATATATTGTTATCTTTTTAATAAATATATTACAACTTATTTGCAAAATTACAAAGAGGATATTAAAAATAAAAAATAAAATAAACAAAACAAAATTAACCTTTTCAAAGAAATATCTTTTCATTTAATTCTTTAATATAAATGTTTTGTCTGAACAAAACAATCGATTTCTACAAAGCGTCCTATAACGTGAACGACATTTCGCTCCGTTTACGCTCGTCGAAGGAATCCCTCTGGAAGTTATTGGGACAACAAGTACGTCAGCCCCCGGGCCAAAAACCGTCCATTGTGCAGCTCTCGGCGTGAGCGGAAAAAGAATGAAACAGTAATTTTCATGAGATTCCTCGAGAGAAGGTAACCAAGCCCGCCGGAGTATCTCTCTTAAGTATTCAGTTAACTGCGTACATGCGAATTGATCGCACCCTCGGGAAGTCGCATCTCTCGCGGGAAGGAGAGCTACGAACGTGCAAGAAAATGCTTTTACTAGATTCTCCGGCAAACCGGGTTCCTTATTATTATAATGCAAAACAGAAACGTTTCCACACGAAGCAACGTTCTTATAGGGATGAAACTGAGCATGATTATTACAATAGGGACATCCCATTCCTTACTCTCGCACAATTAGCTTTCCTTCTCTTTTCTTTCTCTTTATTAAGAGGGTGCATTCAATGGCAA
>Ga0157364_1000070_pt1 | contig 39519 bp, 28 predicted proteins | sample AttsexASBM2_FD_111476 | JGI IMG/M metagenome (GOLD analysis project Ga0157364, IMG submission 111476) | Fungus gardens microbial communities from leaf cutter ant in Ribeirão Preto, State of São Paulo, Brazil - Atta sexdens ASBM2 | ecosystem: Host-associated > Fungi > Mycelium > Unclassified ...
AAGAATGATAAAAAGAGATTTATTCAAAGTATGCTCCATTGCTAGTTACACATTTTTCCCATCTTTCGGGCAATTTGTGGATACCACGCCAGTAAAAATCTTCCCCTTTTGCAGCGAACCATTCATCGAGCCATTTTTTCACATCTTTCGTACGAATCAAAGCGCTGCTCAGCAAGTGCGTGACTCATCGATGCAAACAAGTGGTAATCGGAAGGAGCCAAGTCTGGTGAATAAGCCGCATGGGGTAAAACTTCCCAGCTGAGTGCTTCCAACGTGTCCCGAACTGGTTTTGCCGTATATGATGGAGCATTGTCATGGAGAAAAATAACCTTGTGTTATCTCTTTTGGTATTCTTCTGGTCGTTTTTTAAGCAGCGAACGGTTCAAATCGATCAATTGTTGTTGATAGCATTTGGTATTAACCGTTTCGCCAGATTTCAATAGCTCATAATAGATCACCCTTCTGGTCTCACCAAATACAGAGCATCGTCTTCTTGCCAAAGCAATTCGGTCTTGCGGTCGATGTGGATGGTGCACTTGTCTACCCATGATTTTTTGCGCTTGGGATTCTCAAAAAAAATCCACTTTTCATCCCCAGTAACGATACGATGTAAGAATGACTTTCTTCTGTATCGTTCGAGCAAAATTTCACATGTGTTTTTGCGCCTCTCCGTCTGTCTCTCATTCAATTCATGTGGCACCCATCTGCCGACTTTCTGAATCTTTCCCATCTCTCGTAGGCAATTGGCAGCTTGTTGACTAACGCTCAATTGCTCTGCGAGTTGTTTTTGTGTTTGTTGCAATTTCACGTCTTCGTATTTTTTGGGCGATTTTCCGTGTCTGCAACATCGAAATCTCCAATTTTGAAATGCTGATGAAACCATCGTTCACACGTTTTTTGCGATGGAGCATGTTCATCATAAGCTTCTTCAAGTAATCGGTATGATTCCGCAGCAGTTTTCTTCAAATGAAAATAAAAAAATTAATGCTGTCCGCGAATGCTCCTTATTTGGTACAAATTTCGTCATGTTAAACACAACAACACAATACTATGCAAACACTGTTCAATCAAATCACTTTGCGCGTTTGACACTTGTTGATGGTACAATAAAATGGCATATAATGTTAAATCTTTGTACTTCACATTGCATTGGTGCGCCATCTGTTTCTCAAATCGTCATTTCATACTTGTACACCTGGTATATGCTCTAAGATTTTACTCCACTTTCTCTCCTGCTTCAGGGAGAGCGCACGAAGCTCTCCTGCTTCTACGCAAAGCGATTTTTATCCTATCTCCCCTTAGCCTGTTGCTTCGTGTGGAAAATCATGCGCCCCTTGACAGGAGGAGAGTTTGTGTGAAACTCATTTCGCGTGGAAAATTAGACATGTCTTGGGGGAGATGAAATGAAATTCGTTTCACGTCCAGTCATAAAATATATTTTAAAGCAGAAAATTTTGTTCTATATATTGTAAAAAGAGACATCATTTTTCAAACTTTCCTTCTCAATAACTTTTTAATGAATAACGAGCGATGACTAAAACTTGTTGGAGGTTGCTCAGGGTCATGACCTTGATAACATATCAAGATTAAGGTTATCAAAGAGACTTCTTCTAAAGTGAACATTACTGAAATTATTACACCGCAACTGACTGTTTCGTCTCGAATGCACAAGGAAAAAATAAATCAAATTTGCAAGGATATCATCGTTACTAATATACATTTACATAAAACGATGACACAAATAACTTAGTTGTGACGAGAGAGGCGGTGGACACAACGCTAAAAACGTAATATTCAAGACAATCCGGACGGGACGTCCAAAATTATCTAAAATCGTAACTTCTCGTTCGAAGAACAAAAAATTAACATGAATTCGTCACGCGTTCGCTCAGTCTCATGACATCAGAATCGATGACTTTATAAAATCGATGTTCGTCTTACTAATTTCTCCTCCTCAGTCCCTTCGATATCTTCATTTTTCGGTTTCTCTTTTCTCTGACGCTTTCTTCGATATCTATGTTTTTATTTCTCAAAAAATGGTGTCGATACGAGCATACTGCATCCTCTCCAAGCGTTCCCGGCCAGTCCCTGTATTCTGTAACTTGTTATACAGTTGTTGTATGTTCATAACGAAAATTGTGCAGCTTTTTTGCTATGTAAAATATCTACGCTATGTAAAATATCTATTTTTATGAATACATAACAATTGCATAACGAGTTACAGAATACAGATACAATGTAAGTGAAGTCCGCAGGTAGCACCCAGGCCCTGCTGAAACTGGTCATCTCGTGCGCTGATTGACTCAGTTTTGATTTTCGCGACTCAGCGAATCGCGTAGGTCCACAATAATTACGTGATTTTTCACGCGCGATATGGAATACTAATTACTGGGCAGATTATTATTTTGGCAACCAAATCTTCTCTGCTTGACTCCTCGTACGATCTTGAGCTCACCATTGCTCGCTAGAACGAGCCTGACATCTGTTTCTGCAGTGATGTTTTCATCCTTTGGTTCGGATCTTCTGCTATTTCCTCAAAGAAGATTCCTATTCTAGATACTCATATTTCATCACGATGTTTTCTCTCCAAAATTGGTGTCGGTAGTACAAAGTGCAATCAGCGGATGCGAGCAGAAAATAATAAGAAATATACCTGCATTCTCTTCTGTAAATATGGGATTTTCTCGACGAAGCCTTCTCTGAGTCGATTTCCCCTTTGGTGGCAATTGGGTGAGATAGCAACACACAAGGCAAGATCGTAAAGGAGTTACTGATTCTCATGTTTCATTCAGCTAATAAAATGTCTCGTAAAAATTAGAGATAACCAAAAAAAGTTAGTTTGTATTCAAATATTGTGCACATGCAAATATGCTCGCCCTCTTGAACAGGGTGCAAGATTTATTCGGTTTATTCGCATATCAGTGACAGACGAAAAATGCCATGTCACAGTATATGTGAAATGATTGAAAAAACGAATATTTTTTATGTAATAATTTTTATGTAATAATTTTACGTGTCATTATTATTTATTAAAGAATCTTCATTAGATTACAATGTAGTCAATTCAAAAATTTTATTAATATGTATTTTAAAATTAATACATTTATCTCCTAAAGTAAAAGAAATATGAAAACATACACAACTTTTGACATTGCCTACAGGCTACAATTAATGTAAATAATGCTGAATATGATTATTGCATTTAAATGTTTGAGTAAAGAAAACTTTACTTCCACGTCCACGTACTGTATTTACATGTATATAGCAACTTTTTTTAGCACTGATATAAATTAATATATATATATATCAAACTTTTTCAATTACTTTTTTTTTAATAAACTATATAGCGATGGTTAAAATCTTTTGATTGTTGCTCTTAAATATATGTTGTTAAGATAATTAGTTACAATTTATATCTCTAAGATAGATTATATAACGTATATACTTTTTTTATAATATTTTTAAAATCCTAAAAGACTTCTTGCTGAAGCAATTAAACTCAATATGATTTTATTAATACCAGACAGGGTGATCCATTTTAATACATCTGATAGAAAATCTCAAAAACTTTAAATTACTCAGATATTAGGGGGAAAGAAAAAGATGATCTTGAATGATCTTGAGAAAATTCTTAAGTCAAATCAGCGTTATCTAAAATTTGTTTTTGGAATTATATATATAGGGTGTCCAAGAAAGATGAGGAATATCTCCTGAATATCTCGAAAATATAAGTTTTACAGAAAAGTGTTTCAGACAAAAGTTATAAGGTTCAAAAAATCTATCTATTGATCTTATCAGTTTGACCTTGAGTGGCGTCGCCAAGGTCAGATCAAGGTCGATATTTTTTAACGAAACATTCTACTTTTGATTCCAGAATCTAAGCTGGTCTTTCCAAAATTAGAAAATATTTTTTTATTAAATACTTTTTAAGTTATGCTTGAAAGTTACAATACCGCCGGTATTAGCATTACGCAAGATGTACGACTGACGACTAAAAAACTTCTTGAATGTTGTTCAGAATCCTGGATAATATTCGTTAAGAGATAAAAAAAATTGTATATTTTGCAATATGCAACTACGTAATTTTTTAAATAAGCAACTGTGTGTTTTCACCAATTGATTTATCTCATTATTCTCTGCATAAAAATATTAAAATACAATTATCAAAAAATGAATAATTTAGATATTTAATATTTCATATCAGTTGAGATATTTAATATTTCATATCAATATGTACTAAAATATAGTTCGAGAACTATTGATTTTTCGATGTCTTAATACTTTTATTTGCAGAATAATTAAAGGAATGATATTATGTAAAAAAACCTATACAATTTTATTTAAATAATTATTGATAACCTTGAGTTGATCTTGATCTTAAGAGCATTTTCTCAAAGCCAATTAATTAAGATCACCATCTTTTTTCCCTCTAGTAACTAAGCAACTTTTGTCTGAAACATTTTTGTCTTAAGGATATTGAGATATTTTATTAGATGAATTAAAATGGACTAATCTGTATGTCAAGGTTAAAATTATAGGCTTTTTATTGTTCATTAAATAATTATAACTTTTATTTTTTTTTTAGGAAAAAAATTTCTTTCATAAAGTTTCAACAAAATTATCAAAACCAAATATATTTATTTTAAATAATCGATGGGATGCTTCTGCTTCTGAACCAGAATATTTTGATCAGGTATGTATTTATGAAGCACCATTTGAAAATTAAATATCTTATGAACAATTGCAATATACTTTATATAGAATTTATTGGTATTCATAATAAAGCTTTTAAAAAGTTAATTAATAGTAATTAATGTTTTAAATATTAATTACTCTTTATTATACATGATTTTAAATTTTTTATAAAATTTATTAATTGATTTATTTTTAATAAAGATGTTTTACATTTTAAACTGCTTAAATTGTTCTTAAACAATAAAGGAAGAATCTCCATAAGGCCGGTTTTCAGCCCTATTTCAGTTTCATTTTAAATTAAACGGAAACGTTTTATTTAACAGTGCTCGCAAAGATTTGCACATTTCGGGCCGATTCCGACGAGCGAACCCTATTATCGCTGAGACTCAGCAGCCGAACAGTGCTCATGTGACGCTCTGGCTTAGGAGCGTCTCTGTAGCTTATACATGCGGAGGTCACTTTACGTTATTGAAGAATATTCTTGCAAAATAATTTTTATTTTCTTAAAAAAATCAAATAACTAAATTTTCTAAAATATTTTGTCATAATAATTCTTGCTTACCAAAACCATTCAATAATTGTTATAAATTTATATCGAGTTTTAAATTTACGTTCAAAAACGAACATTAAACACTTATATAAAGACGGTGTTAAATACGTTAAAAAGAATGTTAACAATTAATCATTAGTCAAGAATTTAAAATGATAAAATTATATAAAATTTGAATATCACGTTTCCCTAACTTAAAAGTAACTAAAAAATAAATAAAAAGAGGCCGAGGGAATAGATGCTATTCAGAATGCGCAACTGAATAATAGCATTAATTTGAAAACAGACACAAAACTGCTGAATCAAGTATACTTTAATTATTTTAACTCTTAGTTATTATTAACATCTGTGTGTGTTTGTGATGCTGCTGTCACTTTGTCTGGAAGACTCGTATGCCAAGGCGGTGTGTGATAACAACGATTCTCTTTGTTGTAATGATTCGAATTTTTATCGTTGAGTTAAATTTAAGATGTATTCAAAACGGACGAAGCTTGTAGATCGATAACTTATGCATGACATCAAGTACGTTCAATGGAAACTCTGCCCGCCACGAAATCTTTAGATTCTTCGGTATTGATTGTGACGGATAGAAAACAAAATTTTACAATTGGTCGCTTGTACTCAGAACGACAGTTTTTACAATTACGACGCGAGTTAATTCGTCATCATCTGGATGATACGCCGTGATCCGACCAAGTTTCCATTAGATGAAACCAGAGGATTACGCATGAGAACGATTTGGCCGACTTTGGCCAGTCACTGGACAACGCCATTTCGGGCGTTGTTGAAGGGTATGCAATCACCGGAACACCTCCAAAAATCTTCGGTTATGTGTTGAACTATTTGCCAACGCGAAAATCTATGTTTAAGTCAAGCAGGCTTGATTCGGTGGGAGCGATAAGAGAAGTTCTGATCAAAAAATGACCGAAGTCAGAGCGTGATAATCGTCGAGATTATCGGAAACGGGAGCGGGCGTGAATTAAAGCATGCCTCGATCCGACAGAGGAGCGACATCTCTTCAAAAATTAGCGTGTGAAGACTGATGCATCGTTTTAAATGATGCTTAACACTTTTAACGTCGGCCTCCCACAGACCGCCGAAGTGGCGACGCAGAGGGTAGGAAATGCCACGCGGTTTCATCTGTAGTGAGTCGATTTCGGAAGTTAGAAAGATCGAATTGCTTTCGCATATGCATTGGAAAATTCGCGATCGGCGCCGTGAAATGTGGTTCTATTATCGAGACATAGACGTCGATAGTCCTCGGCGAGAAATAAATCGTTGATATGCTACGGTAAAAGTAGAAGAGGTATAATCGCTAACGAGTTCTAAGTGTAGAAACCTTTGATCGTGAGGCATATGAATAATGCGATATAGACCCTTTGCGATTTATGTTCTCGATTAGGAATCGTTCGGACCTGTATAATCAACGCCGATATGGACAAAGGCGCGAGCGATGTGATTGACTCTCGTAGCCGGGAGGTCGCCCATGAGTTCGACGGGCACGTCGGCGCGTTCACGTGTGCATGCATTTATAAAAAACGGATCGAACGGTGGCGCGGATCCGGAAAATCCAGAATTCGTGGCGTAATGACGCAAGCGTTAATTGAGGACCGGCATGCAACGTTCGAAGATGATAGAGCTGGATAATGAGTACTAACAGCGGGTGCGCGCGTAAGACAATCGGACTCGTTGCTTTTGAGAGGTAAGCTCGACTTAAGAGTCTTCCCTGAATACGAATAAGTCCATATAAGGATCAAGAGCATAGAGTGGGCTGTTCTTTGGTACCAGGCGCTTATGTGTCAGAGCCGCGATCTCATTAGGAAGCAGATTGACTGCATGGTTTTGAGCCAGTAGCATTTGACGTTCTGAATTGAAGAGCAAATTCGCGGTATTCGCTTGCGGATTTTTAGAGCATCGGAGTCGATTTAGAAAACGATACAGATAAGCGGTAGTTCGTAGCAATTTTGGCCAAGAAGAATAACGCGATGCGAGATCCCAATTGGGCGTAACGTACAAGGCATATATTGAAGATTCTGAGCGTTGTTCGAGAGGAACATTGGAGGAGTACCGAAGGACACGAGTTCGGCCAGGACTCGGGAGGATGCAACCATGGAGGGCCTGACCACCATAAAGCATATGTCTGGAAAAGATCGGGAGCGAGACGCGTAGTTCGCGGGATTGATGTCGGAACATGACGCCACGAAACTCCGGGAAGGAGTGATTGCACAGCCGAAACGCGATTGGCGAGGTTTTCCTTCGGGAAGGTGATTGACTCAGCCAGGCGAGTGTAATGGTGGAGTCCGCCCAGCAGTGACACTCGAGATTCGGAAGTTAGAGCTGAGCACGCGAAATGCATCAAGCGAACGAGAAGCAACGCAGCGGATAATTCAAATCGTGGGACGCTGATGGTTTTAAGACGAGCCACTTTTGATTTGGCGGCGAGAAGAGAGACGATGATTGAGCCTATATTAATGGTACGAAGATATACTGCGGCAGCGAAAATCGCAGTCGATGCGTCGGAAAACCTATGAAGGGCGCAGTATAGAATATGAGATCCGCAAGTAGTCCAGCGCGGAATGCTAATGGCATTGAAGTCGAGACATGTCATTGATAGCAATCGGACCAGCAATCAAGAAGTTGGCTAGGAATGTCGTCATCCCATCGGCATTGGAGGGACCACAGTCGCTGCATGAGAATTTTGGCGGTAATACTAACGGGAGTAGCTCATCCTAAAGGAAAAACTTAGCGACAGAATGGCTTATTTGGTGCGTGCGGGTGCTGACGGTAGGGTCACACGGAATTGAAAGATATCTAGCTTAGGGTTGAGTATTCCTAAGACTTTAAGGTGCTCGTCTAAGAACCTTATGAGTGGCTAAATCATTATCCGCGGGATCGATCTCGGACAATAGAGCGGTGGCGTTGCTCGCCCATTTTTGAAGGCGAAAACCTCCTTTTTTTAGTAACTTGATTAATTGATCACGATCAAGAATTTGGTCGTGCCAAATTCTTTTGCGCCAAAAGCACAATTGTCAACGTATGTCTGATGACGTAAAACGGGAACCGCGAGCGGAAATTCGGCACCTTCATCGTCTTTGAGTTGTTCTAAGACCCGAAGGGCTAAGTAGGGAGCGGCGGCTGTGCCGTAAGTAACGGTAAGAAGGTAATCGGTGATTGGTTCGCCGGGAGTAGGTCACACAATGCGCTGGTAGTCTCGGGAGTCGACTAAGATTTGCCGATACATTTTGACGATATCGGCGATAAACACGTAACAATATTGGCGCCACTGCATTAAGACAATAGCTAAATCCTTTTGAAGTTTAGGGCCAATGAGCATGTGATCGTTCAACGATGTCCCGTTTGATGTACGGCATGAAGCGTTGAAGACCACTCGTAAGCGGGTAGTTGCACTGCTGTCACGTAAGATAGTGTGATGTGGAATAAGTTTGCTCTGATTTGACAATTTCTGTCGATAGACTTTTGATCATATGACCGAGTGTTTCGTATTCTGCGAGAAATTCATGGTATTCGGAAGCGGTAATTGAGTTAAGCGTTGTTCCAAGCGGCGAATGCACGATTCGCCTATCGAGATAGATGATCCGTTTTTAAACAGTAATCGAACGATATAGCGTTCGTTTGATGTACGGGAATGCGTGGTTCTGAAGTGCTCTTCGCATTAGTGCTCCTCAGGGCTTCAAGGAGTTTTTTGAGGCACTTCCTCAATCTCCCAAAAGCGACGAAGATCGTGATCGAGAGTTTCAAGAACAACTCCGTGATGCGCAAGCGCGGAAATTGACTCAGTCGGAAACGAGGCTATTGATCCGGAAAGAATCCAGCCGAATGTCGTATTGCGCGGTAGGCTTATGTTCGGAATCTTTTCGAACACCGTCGAGAACGAGCATGCCGAAGTGATCGGCATCGATTATGATGTCGTTCGGATCCGAACTCATGGGGTTACGATCGGCAAGTTCAAGTCCGGCGACGTGTTTCCAATTATATGCGGTATTTACTTGATTCGATAAATATTTCGTTAATGATCGAAGTATAAACACGATCGTAGTATAGGCAGATCCGTCGCGAGACGCCGGAATAATTGTAATTTGGGTGGCGTGACGCACGACGGACTGTATTTCGCTAATGCTGGTAATGGAAACGGAGCGATTAATTCTTGAAAGGCGTAGGCGTTGAATAAGCACCTGTTTATAGATAAACGTAGAGACGGATCTTTGATCCAGGAGCACGCGCACAGTGACAAAACGTTTATGAAGCGAATAAACTCGCACGCGCGCGGTCGCGAGTATGATTTTGAAGCTCGGCGCTACGGTTTTTGCTAACAAGTGCGTGACGGTTACATTCTCGCTACCCATTCGTGGGTGCGAATGTCGATGGTTGCTTAATGTCGACAGGCTTAACGGAATTATCAAAATATAATAAAAAAGATAACAATATGTGATGCCGTTTATTACACTGTCAACACGTGCGAGAATTTGTACAATCTTTCCCAGCATGCTTTGTACTGAAACAGTTCACAGCGTTTCTGGTTTTTAATGAATTCAAAACGTTGGGATGGTGTTTGCTTGAGGAACGTAGAACATTGATACAATAGACGGTATGCTTTGTATAATGGACACAAGAATAGAACGGTAGACGCGGTATGTAAGGCCAGAGTTTTCCTCTTGGAGGTCGTCTGTGACTTCTCCAATGCATTCGCGATAACGCGGGCAATTTATAGTATCGCTGAGTTTAAGTTTCCAAGCTTTTCGCGATAACTTTTTGTGCAACTAGAAAAACAAGCCAATCATTCAAATGTTCAGTTGCGAAATCGAAGCCGTTCAGGGCTTATATCGCTTTATTGGTTTGTTCGCGAAGCGTGCGAAGATCGTTGGAGGTTTCTGTCGTGAGCGACGTTAAATTGAAAAGCGATTGTAAATGTATCATAATAGGCGACGTTTATTATCGTACCGGGAAACGAAAATGTTTCACGCGATAGTGAAATTATCATTGATTTATCGCGAGATGATCAAGAGCGTTACTTGCATCCCCCTTTATACACGAACACAAATAATGTATACGCTCGACATTCGTTAAAGTCTGCTCATCATGGATCGATTTAAATTTATCGCGAAAGCTTTCCCATTGTCAAAGGTCGGTCCTCGGAAGATGTGACGATGTTCGGAACGAATTATTAAGATCACTTACGTCATATGCAGCGGGATGGGGTTCGCGGCAATCTAGTACCTCAGCCATAATCGGCAGCTTCATGGAAATAATCATCCTCACACGTCAGGAAGTAATTCTGGGTGAAGTATGCATGGGTTGTTTTTCTCGTCCGTAGCGAGCGTAATTTTACAATTCACTCCTGGCATCTGGCGAAGGTCTCTTTGAGAATTGCGAGGCAATGTCACGTTATAGTATCACGTGTCATCTTAGCCTGTCCCAGCTTTTTAAAATTAGTGTGCGAGATATGGAGCCCATCTGCTGATTCTACATACTCATCAGTTCGTCGAGAGACGATATGATTTCCAACGGAAAGGCACGATTCGGGATTTTCGAGAGTCAAATAAACAATAACTTTCCTTGGCGATCATCCGGCTCGAAAAATCAAATTATGTTGTGTGTTTGTGACGCTGGTGTCACTTTATCTGGAAGCAGGACTATATTATTATTTATTATTTGCGTTAAATCATGATAATTATATTTGTTTCTTATATTTACATATTTGTAGTTATTTAGTCCATAGCCTTTTTAAACATTTATTTTTAATTTATATTATTAAACTATTGTTATGTGATGCATTTTAACTTTTATATTGATATATTTCTTTGAACAATTTGCACATTCTGAACAGCGCCTCGAGCCCCTTTTTATTTATTTTTTAAATAAAATTATATTCGCTTATTATTAGGGTAAAAATAGAGTAAAACTCCTGTTTAGGGGAATCCTCTCTGATGACCTTGACATGTTATCAAGATCATGGTGACCTTCAACAAATTTTAGCCATCGTGCATCCTTCGTTAAAAAGTTATGAATAAAAAAAATTTCGAGAATAACATTCTATTTCTGCTATATCGTATCTCCTAAACCAATGCCGTCCCGTACTTAATTTTTGCAGGAAATCTCAGAAAATGACTCAGGCGCACGACTCTCATCCTCCCCTCCCCCCCTACTTCAGGGACACACGACTTTCACCTTCTCATCTACTATTGTAAAATCTATGTGCTTTAAATACATATAAACACAGTTGAGTATACATACACACTTATGTATATTCATAACAATAATATACTTATCAAATCGAACATTCCTTGTATTCAAGTTGATAGATTTTTAACACGTCAACATGCGGCTTCATGAATTTCTACGCTTGATTGATAATTACGAATTTACGAATTATTTTCTTATTGTGCGAGAAAGGTGTAATTAGACAAAATGTTGAATGTCCGACGTAAAATCAATCTCAATCTATGTATTATAATATTTGAATTTTTATCGCTAAGTGTTTGTCGCATCGTATGTGTTATTTGACACGTCTCGCGATGACATCAATGTAATTTAATACAACAAAAACGCGACATTTGCAATTTCGCAAGCGTCGACGGTTTTATTAGAGTTAGCGTAATCAAAGATTTTTCAAGGACATGTCGCGACAAGTCTCAACATGTTATGGCATGTTTCGTGGTGACATCATTAATGCGATTTGATATAACTTTTTTGTACACCTAATACAACGTGCTCCTTTGCGGGCGGGGGAGGGGGGGATGAGAATCGAAGATGAGAATCATGCTCCCCTTAGCAGGGGGGGAGGGGAGTGAGACTCGAAGGTGAGAATCGTGCGCCTCTTTGCGGGAGAGGAGGAAGGGGGGATGAAAGTCTCGTGGAAAATCGTAATATATATTTTAAAGTAGAGAATTTTTATTTTATATAATAGGAAAGAGACTTTATATGTCAAGATCAAAGTCATCGAAGGTTCCTAAATAGGAGTTTTACCGAAAATAGTTGCGATATAGAATCCTTGTTATTTGAGACTTTATAAGACTTTGTAAAACACTTCTGGAAAACACGGAATTTTCAGATTCACGTATTTTCTGACTTCAGTCTTCGCAAGTCTGTTATAGAAACTTCTGGATGTAAATTTATAACAATTATTGAATGGTTTCTGATAGGCAAGAATTATTATGACAAAATGTTTTAGAAAATTTAGTATTCAATTTTTTTAAGAAAATAAAAATTATTTTACGAGAAAAATATTCTTTAATAATTTAAGACAGTGCTCGCAAAAATTTGCACATTTCGGAAAAAAACTCCTTCTTACAATAGTACCTCACGAGATATGAAAAGCTATTGTCGAAACTATATTAAAAAAAATGCATCTTGCAATAGTAATAGGAAAAGATATTGTCGAAATGTAAATTATCATAATTATGTAATGTATTAGAAAACATTAAGATATAAGTATATCATTAAGGAACAATGAATAAATCAACAATAGAAATTTTTATGTTAATAGAAATAAATTATTTAATAAAAAACATGTTTCAATAATAATTTGACGGAAGGTACGCTTCCAGTATATTTTTGGTTTAGGGACGTTCCTGAGCCACGTAAGTGTTCGGCGACCGAGCTTCGAGCAGTTGGAGGGGTCGCTCGCTGGAATCAGCCTGAAATGTGCAAATCTTTGCGAGCACTGACGTAAGGTACGATCTCTGTCTCCGCACGTTTAAGCTCCTGAGCCAGAGCTTCACGTGAGCGTGCTTGGTCGCTGAGCCTCGAGTGATAGTGGGGATTGTTCGCTAGAATCGGTTCGAAATGTGCAAATCTTTGCAGTGATTTAGAATAATAATAAATAGTAGTAATAAAAAGGCAATAGGAGTCGTCGTTAGATATAATTGCGCAGATATAATTGCGCGCGTTTAAAAATTAAAATCATTTTACGTTATTACTATGTTACAATAATTCAAATGGCATGTACATATTATGTTACAGTAATTTAAACAGCCTGTTTAAATTATTGTATACATGTCGTTTGAATTATTGTAACATAAATATAAAGAGTCTATTAATTTATTATTTTTTTATTGTGCTTTATTGAATAAATTATTGAAATTAGATGATTTTAAACGAACGTATTTGACACCTGTTACCTTAGGTTTGTTCGCATGCTCCAATATGCTCTTACTTCCTCCAACTGTAGCTCCTACTCACTCAAACGCGCTCGTTTAGAATGAGGAGCTATGGTAAGAGCTATGATAGGAATATGGAGTATGCGACGAACAAACTTGTTGTAACTAATCAGCTTCATTTTTATCATCGACGCTTCTAATCTTTTTGATGTATTTTAGACATGCATATTATATGGGAAGCTTCTTTTCCCGTACTTGTTAGCATTACCCAGGATTAATGACATGATGTCTCACAAAGAACCCTTTTCAAGTGTCAATCGCCGATTTTTCTCATTTTTTGGATTTTGATTCAAAAAGTGATTTTTTTCATGCCAAAAATAACCACTCAATATTAATCGTAGTATATACATGTCTCAGTTTTAATATTGAATTAAAATTCTTCGAAAATAACGTGTTTCTGTTAAAAATGTTTTAAACAAAAGTTGTTTGGTTTCGAAAAAAAATGTAGAATAGCTTTGTTTGAGAGCCTCTGCGTAGGTGATTTCATAGTCAACTTTTTTAGTGAAATTATAAGATTTTTAAATGCAAATCGATTCCTCTCATCATTCTGCTTATAAGAATGTTAGTTCAATATGATTAAATATTAGATAAAAAAAATAAACACTTTATATTGTAAATTATTTCATTTTATATAAGATATTTTTTATTTTACTTTTATACAATATTTTCGAAGAATTTTAATTCATTATTAAAACTGAGACATCATGTATAAGCGCTACAATTAATATTGAGCAATTATTTTTGGCATGAAAAACTCACTTTTTGATGTCACTTCTTAAATCTAAAAAATGAGAAAAATCGAGTGATGCTTGAAAAAAGTTCCTTGTCAGAATCTGAAATATGCAGCAACGCTTATTATCTTCCCTCTCGAATCGTGGCCGATCATGGCCGAATCACTGTTCTTACGCGTGACGCTATGCACTGCACACTTTAGGCTGGGATCAGAAATCCGATATATCCACGTCATTATCCCTAGATTATGCTTGATACGGGAAAAGAAGCTTCCCAAATAACATGTATGTTTAAAATACATCGAAAAAATTAGGAATGTTAGTGGTAAAAGAGGCTAATTACAGATATCAAATACGTCTGTTTAAGCTAAAATCATCTAATTTCGATAATTCGAACAGTTTAAAACGTTTTTCCGATAATTTAAAGTGAAATTGAAATAGAGCCGAAAACTGGTCTTATGGAGATTCCTTTTTTATTTTTCTGTAATAATATTTCCATAAACCAAATTTTTACTTTTTAACTATATATATATTATATTAACTATATATATATTTAACTATATATATAATAGGGTACATAAAATTATGTGCTAGAAACATCAAATATAACATACACTAGTAAATTTAAAAGTAAAAAGGGGAACATCCGTCAACTTTGATCTTGACATATATTGTTATCACTTTGAGCAATCTCCAACAAGTTTTAGCCATCGCTCGTTATTCATTAAAAAGTTAACAAAAAAAGATTTAAAAAAATAATTTTCTGTTTTATTTCTGCTGTATATAATATTCTTAGTATTAGAAACTATCCTACACCCTTCCTTGTTTACGTTGACTTTTCACTCCTACCCCGCCTCCCCCCCCCCCTGCTTGGGGCACTTCCATGCGAAGCAATTTTCAAAGTCTTGTTAGAGATCACTCATCTTGTTAGGGATCACAATTTCGAAAGCTGCTTCGCGTGGAAGTCGTGCGCCCCCAAGCACAGGAGAAGGTGGGGTCGTTTCGTGTTAAAAAAAAACTAATCCAATCCATTTTTTGGTGCAAGATCGCCCTCATTTCGCATGGAAAGTTGTAAATCCATGTCGTTTTGCGTTAAAAAAACTTAATCCTAACTTAACCCATTTTTTGGTGCGAGGTGGCCCTTATTTCGCGTGAAAGGTTGTACTTAATAGAACTTAGTAGAACTTCGCTTCTGAATGTACAACTTTCCACGCGAAAAAAATGAGTTGGATTAGGGTTAGGTTTTTTAACACGAAACGGATATGGATTTACAATCTTTCACGCGAAATGAAGGATACCTTACACAAAAAAACGGGTTGGATTAGGTTTTTTTAACGCGAAACGACTTTCATTTCACTACTGGATCCACACATACACTTTTCAACAAAGTGCAAGATTCTATATAGGTTTACAATTTTCGTTACAGCAGAAATAAGACATTTTTTAAACTTTTTTTGTTAATTACGTTTTAACGGATAGCGAGTGACGGTTAAAACTTCTTGGAAGTTACTCAAAATGATGACCTTAAAAACAAATATCAATGTCAAAATCACCGGTGAGTGCTCTCCTTTTCTGCAGTTTTTTTTAATTATTCCCCTTTTCTGCAATTTAAATTATTATTTCAGAATGCTAACTGATAGGTATTGATATATTTATGAAACACAAACAAAACTTTGAAGAAAATAAATGCTGAATATAACAATATATTCTCTAATTTAAAAAATGATATTGGGAGTACAAATTAGTTCGGTCCATTTCCCTAAAGATAGCTCCAGCTGTTGTGTTCATAGTGACAGCTGATTTTGGTTTCAGAGAGGTTAAATATCTGCTAATAATATTCAGTTTATATCGCTTTGAGTTTCATACAAAAACCTTGATTTTTATTGTGTTTGAAATGTCGAATTTTGTGTTAACCAAGCAACATTTGCGGGGAGATTTTGATTTTCTGCTTTAATTGGAAGAAAAGTGCGGCTGAAGTTCATCGAATGCTCGTCGAAGTTTATATACACTGCTCCAACTGATAAATCATGGGGAATTTCGACGTTTCAAGAATGGAGATTTCAGCGTTGAAGACAAGTCTCGCCCTGGACAGCCAAAAAAATTCGAAGACAAAGAATTAGAGGCATTACTCGAAGAAGATCAGAGTCAAACGCAAGAGGAGAATCATTGGGGGTAACTCAACAAGCTGTTTCTGTACGATTGAGAACCATGGGAATGATTTAAAAACAAGGAAATTGGATACCTTATGAACTGAAACCGAGAGACGTTGAAAGGCGATTTTTCACTTGCGAACAGTTGATTCAAAGGCAACAGAGAAAAGGTTTTTTGCATCGAATTGTGACTGGAGATGAGAAGTGGATATTCTACGACAACCCCAAGAAGAAAAAATACTAGGCTAAGCCCAGTCAATCATTGCCATCGACCTCAACATCAATACCACGGTCGAACATTCACGATTTGAAGATCATGCTCTGTATCTGGTGGGACCAAAACGGTCTTGTTTACTATGAGCTGCTGAAACCTGGCGATTCCATTACGGGTGATCGATATCGGCTACAATTGATTCGTTTGAGCCGTGCATTGCGAGAAAAACGGCCGGAATACGAGCAAAGACATAAAGTTATTCTTCTTCATGACAACGCTCGGCCTCATGTCGCTAAAGTCGTAAAAAAATATTTGGAAACACTCAAATGGGATGTTTTATCGCATCCACCATTCTGCGGACATTGCTCCTTCTGATAACTGGTTATTCCAAAAGATGCAACAAGTCACCGGTTCACTTCTTTCGCAGAAATCGAAAATTGGCTCCAAAATTGGATCGCCTCCAAAGACGAATCATTTTTTCGAGATGGAATTCGAAAATTGCCTGAGAGATGGGAAAAAGTAGTAGGCAGCGATGGACAATAATTGATCTGTTCATTCATTTTGAAATAAATGCACAAAAAACGGACCGAATTAATTTGTACTCCCAATATAAAAGTTGAATTTTCCTGAATAGGGAAAAACTAATTTTTATCTTGATAGAACATTATTCAAATCATATTGAAAAAAAAATTCTTGCCATAATTAAACCTTATCATTTTCACGACTCTTAAAAAGCAACTTTCATTAATTATGACAATTGTGATTTTTTAAAATCATTAATGATTTCTTATGAAATTAAGTTAACTCACTTTTGATGGAGTAATGTTGACTTATATAACTCATTCATAATAATAATTTAAAAATCACGTTGAGTTATGTCACTTTTGAATTAAGGACGTGATATATTGAATGTTTCAAATGTTGATATATAAATAAAATGTATATTAACACATATGCGCGCGCGCAAGTGAAAAACGCCATTCGATCAAGGCGATTCTTCGTGTTTAATAATATTATTGTGCTCCTGAAGTTGCTTTCCTGTATATTAGTGTTTCAACTGTCCTGTAGGAAAAAGAATTGATAGAAAAAAGAAACGAAGATCGATCCTAAGCGATTTGTTTTGCTATTCTTGATAGAAGGGCTTAACAGATTTTGTGTGTTACATAAAATTTTTTTTAAGTACAATCAGAGTTTTCTTTATTTTGCGCGCGTCTAAGAGATGCGAAAACGTATGTACGCATATAATTAACAGGAGTGCACGATTCGGACTTCATGTGACCGTGATATCCAATAAACAAGAATGAATTGAAATGGATTGAAATAGTTTCAAATGGATTTAAATTTTCAGAACGCATTCGCGAATGTTAAAATGAATCCTTCTTAATCCGAATCATTTTTATTTATAGGAATTGCATGAACATTTCTATGCTTATATTTAAAAATAATATTAGCTTTTCTCGTGAATATTTCTCAATTCAAAATTCTGAATAGGAAAGTTTTTCAGTTTAATTAAATCCAGTTAAAGCAAACTGAATTTAATTGATTTTGACTGAATAAAAAATTTAAAATAAAAATGTTAAATGCAAATACTCTAGTACCACTAAGGAGCCGCTTGTGACGTCACTGGCACTATTCCCCACCATGATGCCAAACGATTCCCCATTAATGATACTATTTTACGAAATGATAGTAGTGGCCTGATTTTTTTGTTATTTCTCTTTTTTTTCTAAATAATCGAGTAGTGCATTGAGAAAAATCAAATAGTGGCTAGAATTTGTATAAATTAAAAAGTTTTTATTGATTTTATTGTATTCTCTTTTTTTTCTTTTTTTTTTGGCAGTATTCTTTTTTTAAATCAGGTAGTGCACGAGAAAAGACAAATAATAGCTGGAATTTTTATAAATTAAATTTTTATTGACAGCACGAGTTTGAGATGTTTTGTTCTTAACATTTTTTAAATTGTAATGGTGTTAAATATGTTGTATCGCATTAATAGACACACACACACACACACACACACACACACACACAAGCACGCACGCACGCACGCACGCACGCACGCACGCACGCACAAATTAAGATTTTAGAATAGAATGATTATATCTATTTATGTGAAATGCAGAAAATGAAGATATTCATAAAAATCTATGCCAACTAGTGCTGCTTGAAATTTTTGGAATTCTCATACTTACAAACTGGTTCACCATTGTCACGGCTATAAAAGCTCATAAGCAATGTAGCAGGACCGAGGTCCATGACACCCTTTATGCTCTCGAACCTTTATCTTTATCGTTATGCATCGTTGTTTCAAGCTCTTTATGCCTGACACGGGGTTCCCATTAACGTTTGATTTACAACTTTCTACAAATCTATAAAGGTACCTTCATCTCCGCCGAGGTATAGATTTCCTTTCGAGCGGATACGACGCGATGCGACGCGACGCGACGCGACGCGTATATTGGTCGTGAGTGACACACACGCACGCACGCACGCACGCATACACACGTACACGCGCACGTACGCGCATCGATATTTTTGCGCACGTTTGTTCATCCCATCGTATAAGTTTGGATGCGTTTTCTAAGCGTGCGGGATCTCGCATCCCCGTACTCTCATCGCCGCCACCCCACCTTATAAGAAACTCCGCCGTGCCTCGATGGGACAATATTTGGCTCGGCGACGCGCGGCCAGATCGGCCAGATCGGCAGGCATGATAAAATTATACACTAGGCCCATAAACGGTCCCGAAACTCGACCGTTAAAATTAAAATCTGCCGCAAGACGTTGTCCGCCGATGAATTACGATCGAGGCATGCCGGTGCACCTTACGCGACGATCCCACTGTGACCAGGAGACCACCTTTGGTTTTCTTACTTCGTCACTTTATATACCACTGTAGCGGTTATATGCGCGGTTTAATATTAGCCGTTTCATGCTTGCATCGGTAATTTTCCAGTCGTTTGCAGTTACAATATGAAGACGCAGCGAAAGAATCAATCGGATATGTTTCGCCTGCACTATCGCCTTTGCACTCATCTCAAAATCAGATCATTATACGTAAATGTATGTATTTTTCTTACGTTTTTATCCCTAAAATATAATTATGTTAAAAAGAATAAGTTTATATAAAAAATATCCGCATCGTATACATAATTTACGTGATTTATTCATACTGTAAATAAATTTTTATAGCTATAAATTTTATAGCTTATTCTCCGTGCTAATTCGCTGATGACTATTCCGTTATGATACTCTCTCCGATTCTAAATTAAGCCCAAATATGCAATAAATATTCATGAGAAGTAGCAAACGTTGGAAACATAGCAATAGGTGTCGTGAGTTGTTTTTCAATTTGCACACAAATTCTATTTTGCAACCTCATAATCATTTGATTGCTTACAGCGCCTTGTCATAATCATGTATAAATATATAGATTGTATAACGTGCGATTAATTTTTTTTTTTTATGCAAATTGCAATATTTTCTTATTTATTTAAGTTATAAATATTTTATATTTAAGCGTTTGCAATTAAACAACTCCAACAAATAACCAATCATAAATGCGTAAAGCTTGTAATTTAGAATATTTTATTATATAATAAACGTATAATGGAATCAAATATTTGTGTGGCTCTACAAAAAACACTACATCTATTCTACTAGATAAGCGTGATACTAGATAAGCGAAAATGATTGGTTTTATACTTTTTCATAACTATATTTAACCGATAACCAGATTTCTTCAGAGATCGAGAATATCTGTGTACGTTGCAGCATCGCTTATTTATTCGAGCAATAAATAATTCACTCTTTCTGAGAGATCCAATCTTGCACTACAAAGTAGTGGCGAGTGTAACAGCCCACTTTATCATGAAATACCGCGGAGGAAACGCCGCATACTATAAATGATAAACTTGACTCTATCTTATTTTTAACTCGCTATATTCTTTATCGGCTATAAAACCGTAGAAAATGTCGGGCAGAGAGACGACGTTACGAATAAAGGCTTCATGTCTCATGCCCATAAAATCAGCGCGGATGTATTGTAGCCTCGCTTGCATATAATATGGCATCATGTAATAAACTCCCTGTGGCGTGTCTGCAAGACGATTGGGTATTACTTTTCGTTTTATTATCACTTTATTATTACCGCGCGTTGCCTTTATAGCCATATTAAGACGGCGGCGAAGATGTGCGACCGCCGCGTGTGCGTGTGCATGCATAGAGTGATTCACCTCCCTCAGAGTTCTCCTCTTCGCCATTTTACCACTCTGTCAATTATAAGTAGAGACGAGGGGCCCTAAGCACTTTTTTGAAGAACGAGAATAACAGACGGTAGCATTTCATTATAAAGTGTACACAAGTGTATACATTATAAAGTGGATTGTCGCGACACGACAAGTACCGAGATTCTAAGAAGATTCGTTATGCTTGGCGAAAATTTTACGATCAGATATTAAACTAATCTAGCTTGAAATAGCTAGTTGTGCTGAACTTAACGTGATATCTTTAGAACTAGGTGTATACGCTAATTTAATCGTGTTTACAGTGTACAAACTATTTAATACCGGCATTAATTCTTAGTTATGAACATCGTATAGCTATAAAACCATGCAAATACGAATAGATTGAACTATTGCCTGTGGATAAAAATACTTATTGAAAAATTTATAAACATCTTCAAAATCATCTATCGTATCCTTGTTCTTCTTACTTTTTTTACATTATTTATTAAGATAACATTTGTTAATATTTTTACGAATTATATATTTAATCATTATTGCATTAATATATTTTAAATAAAATAATAATGAATAATTAAAAATGTTGAATAAGAATTTTTTAAAGTCAATAATTGCAACAATTTTGAAGAAGTCAGTATTCTTACAAAAATAAGAAATATAAAATATTTATATAATATTATAATAAAGGAATAAAAAACAATGTAACAATGACAATATAGGACTAACAGAAGAAGAACATAGGGCTGGCGAAGAGCACGCGAAAGAAAAGAAGAGGAAGAACATGAAGCTAAAGGGTCAAAGGTGAAACCCAGCCTCTCGCCCTTGCTGGGCGGAGAGATCCAATCGGAATCCTTGCTATACTCGGACTCCTTCATCCACCAACTCGGCTCGCATCATGCCCTCATTATACTCCTATCGTGAAGTGCGATTAGAGGTGCAAATTTGTTGGAATCTCGTTACTGCGCTCCGAAAGTTCAGCAATGTATAATCTCGTTCTTTCTTTCTTATTTCATAGTATAGCTTTCAAATTATAAATGTTATATACATATAAAAATGAATATTTACATTCAGTCATAAAGATAAAAATAGAGCTAATCAATATGTACGTATAAATATTAAAAAAATAATTTATCTCAAGCAACATAAGTTGAAACAGTCTTATATTTAAGATATAAAAATATGGAGAAAAGCATGCACTCATGAAAATGCAAGGGACCAAAAATATCTCAGCGACATTCTTCCAGAAAACTTCCAGAAACTACCTACAAGTGATTGCTTATCGTCGTCGAACTTTCAGGGATTTCAGGAAAAATAACCGATCGGATAAGGATCTTTATGTGAATGGAGAGCTGAAATATTATACCCGTTAGAATCCAAATTGGGTTCTTTTAAAATGACCTGCAAGCCGCAGGTATTTATAATTTCAACCTGATTTTGATGTACTGAATTTACATAGCGACTCTGTGTTTCCGTCAGGGATGAACCGCACTTATAAATACGCTATTTTATTTCATGGACATAGAGATACGATTTTACGGACACGACGATTTTACAGATTCTAAAACGCGATAATTTGACCATACTCAACGCATCTTATTATATACCAAACCAAATCTAGTGCGCAAGCTTAATGTTTTGTGCCGCAATATATATTCAATTTTTATATCACACGTCTCTTTTTATAAAGATAAGAATCATAACGATAAGAATCATATATCACATATAATAATATTGTCGAAAAAAAAAACCTATACTTTGCTATCCACCAGCAAATTTAACTTTATTCTGCTTTGAGACATCCTAATTTATATTACATATGTAATTGAAATGAAAAGCTATGTAATTGATACATAAAATAAAAATAAGTAGGAATGATACGGTATTTCAAATTAAAATTATGCGATTTTTTTTCTATAAAAATCAGTGTATAATATAAAGTCAACATATGTACTATCAAAACAAGAAAATTCTGTTTTGTAACAATAGGATTTATATAGAACACTAATAAATATTGGGACTTTACAGCCTAAAATTTTTCCCCTCAAAACCTATATTTCATTCCCCAAAACTGCTTTTTATGGCGATTCGAAATATTGTTTCGAATCTTAACGATCGTTCGACAATGACGATCGATAGTCATCGTTGAAATACGGTCGAAACTTTCTAGACCGAAGGCGAACTGCGGTCAACCCACAGGACCACCAGCATCGACGACATCCACGAGTCAGTTGCATACGTTAAAGGGACAGGAAGGAGGGACGGCTGTTGTTGTTTTTAATTATGTTTATAATCAACGCGTGGCATGTCTATGGTAATCGGTACCCGCCTATTCGGTCGGCCAGGCGAGATTTACAGTCCAGTTAGTCTCGCTCGCAATGACTCTCAAATCACACTCAACGGATCGACATTAAACGCGGATGATATGTACCGTTCGAGGAGAGATCTCTGCTCTAATAAAATTATTAATAAATATATTTAACTGGATTACGTCTATAAGAAGGTAGAATTTTATAAGATTATTATAAAAAATAATTATTTATAAGAAATTATAGCATGATAACAAATATGACACGTCATTTTATTTAGAGCTACTAAAGAAAGTAAAAAGAAGTGTAATATAAATAGTAAATAAACGTTGGAACAGTAATTAATATTTTTAAATAAAATATTGTTAATATATTCCGATAACAATTATAACAAAAACGTAGTTTAATTTATTTTTATTTGTAAAATAAGTAACTTTTCATGTTTTGCATCTAATACGACACATTATCGAATTAATAGACACATTATCGAATTACACGTATAACAATATAGATAAAACAGTGATAATTTATTAAATGAGATTTAATCATAAACTAACTCACTTTTGTCTCAATATATTGAATTTATGTCACAAGCCATCGGCGTTAATATGAACAAGAATAGAGAGTAGACGTAAATTGAAAGATGTCAGTTACACGCAACAAGGGAGTCGTCGAAAAAAATGCATTGTGCCCCGAGGTGACCTGGCACCTAAAGTGAGATTTGCTAAAGAGTCTTGATCATGCGAGGCTACATACACATTTGTATATACCAAACAAGACAGAACTGCGCCTGCTAATGACGCGGAGAGATACCGCTCTGATATCTCTAATTAATTCCTCCTATCTTCTCGATATACAAATGCCCGTTGGCCCACTGTAATACCGAGACTTGTCGTATAGCAAGCGGCGTTCTTTCGGCGCCATTGAAAAAGATTTACTGAACGTTCCGCACGACAGCGGAGAGTAGTTAGTAAAACCGTAAGAAAGGAAGTACACTATTGTCCGTAAAAGATCAATTACATTGCTAAAACGAGAGATAGCATGCCGAGGACACGGCTCGGTAGTACAAATAAAACTTATTGCAGCATCGAATTGTCCACCGTTGAGGAAGCACAGCTCTCGATTTACGTAGCACACTTTTTGCAATCAGTTTCGTGACAGACAAAAAATGAATACCTAGCGGAATCTACTTCAATTACAGAATCGACATAATTCGTACACCCTCGCAGATACTAATAAAGTATCTCAATATACTTAATTGTCAATGCACGATCGATATTGTATATTAGAAGTATGCAAGCGAATCCTTCTCCCAAAAAGTAACTTGCACCGAAAATCATCCGAAAATCCGCATGTATTTATATTGGATGTTAAAACAAATACGACGTTATATAATATAATATAAAATGCGAGTGTTATACCCAATTCGCGCATAACATCGAGCGAGCGTAGCTGGTTTGATTGGTCTGAGGCATACCGAGTGATATCCGCGTGTTCGAGCCGAGGGCTCGTCCGGACGCGCAAGCGACAACGTGTGCGGACATTAAAGCATAAAGTATCGCGGGACGGCCGTGTAAACGAGACATCGCTTTGATGCCCGTGACGAGGAGGGACAGAGAGAGAGAGAGAGAGAGAGAGACGGATGGACGAAGGGTGGAGGAAGGACGTACGACAACCTATAAGCAGAGATCCTCAACCGGTGGCTACCACGGCACCGCTCTGAGGTAGGGTCGGTCACGCTTTTGTCGGCACCGGCGGACAATTTAATCACGACGTTATTGGAGGGTGGGCGTGAACCGTTTGTTTGGCCGTCTATTAGGCAATAATAACCGGGGTGCGCCCGCTCGGAGGAGAGCCCACGAGATAATTTATTCCCAACGGAGGCGCCCTGCGGCCTTGCCACGCCCAGATACGCCACCAGCGCGCTCGCCACCGCTTTCGACGGTGTGCTCCAGCTCGAGGCTCGAGACTCGAGGCTCGTGCCATCACCGCCGTCGTCGCATCGCGCAGCTTCTTTATAATGTAGCGTCTGCAAACAAGCACGTCATAAACACACCCCTAACAGCAAATACGACCGTTTATTTTCGCGTCTCGCTGGCAACGGCCTGTTGCCAGCGGGCTGTGTTTATTGGTACTCGGGTATGACCGGCTCCAATAACCACCAGCCGCGAGCTGCATTCGTGAGATAATTTTTATGGTAACACGTCGACTTCGTGGGACGAGTGCACGAATAGAATTGCGATCCCCGCTATGAGGACTGAGATAAAACGAAATAAAATGTCTTTGGCGCGACATTTTGAAGTGCGAAGTAACTTAGCAATAACTAAATTACGCCAGATAATCTCGTAAGATAAAATTGAATTGATTAAGATGTAAGAATAATAAGAGAGTAATTAAATAGATTTCATCCATTCCATTTGACAATTTGAATAAACATTCGAAACGCAACCGAGCTCGTTTCGCGTCTATCAAATATGCTGTAAGAGGATATCACGCGCGCGGGACGACAGACACGACAGACGACAGTCTGCGACGAGAAAGCAAAATCGTGCGCGCGCGCGTATGGAGTCTGGCTCGTATCCAGCGCGGAGGGAAATCTCCCGAGGGTAGGTTTAAAACAAGGAGACTCGAAGAAGACGGGTGCCTCGTGAGGACTGACTCGGATGCTTTGATTCGGCTTCGTCTCAGCAATGCATCCAAGGCCGCTTCGAATCTGAACGCATAAATATGCCAGGATCGTGGGACGTCACTCCCCACATAATAACAATAAGAATCCGTCGGCTCGCCTCCGTCTCGTCGCACGTCACATCATGTCCTCTCGCTCCCTCGGGAGAGACAGCGCCACGAGATCCCACGTGATTACAGCCGCGGGAGCGTCTTCACAAATCACTCGACCGCTGCGGACTCCTCGGCTAAGAGTTGCGCGCTCCTTCCGCTCTCCTCCCCCTCGTCGCAACGTCCATCGACCTTCCCTTCTTCCTCCTCGCTGTCTCTGTCTCTACCCCATCCCCACCCCCACTCCCCCGCGTTGGCTGCGTACCCTAACGTGCCCCCTTCCCAGGGGCGCACGTACTCATACCGGAACTTGCCGCCAGGTATACCGTTTGCTGCGGTCAGCGGTAGGCTTTCGATAGTCTTCCCGCATGTGTTCAATGTACTTGCTAATAAGTTACATCCGGTAGTCTTCTTTCGCGTACGCGTATATTCCGAAACACGCAGCGTACCGAGACATATCACGAAAAGCATATGTGGGACCTCGTCTCCTTTATCGATCCTCGCGGATGGACACGACGTTTCAAACGACTTTCGAAAGTCTTGAAAATCAAGTATCTATCACTCGTTATATTCTTCCATTTTTAAATGTTACATCGTATTCTTCAAGACCGTTGGGTGGTTTTTCAGCCCACATCCATATACGATTTTTATTATTTATACATAATTGAAAATATGTGAATCTGTAACAAACGTAGGCTCGAATATCCGATTATTGATGATTGAAACATAATCGATAAAAATTAAGCGACTTGTTGCGAAACGTTGATATTTATAATATAAATAAACAAATTCGTGATTTATAATATACCACATTATTAAAACACAAAGTAACAAGAAAACTGACCTTTATGTTAAATTTTACGGTTGCCTCAATTACATCGCCGATAATATTGATTTTTCAATGCAGATCATAATCATCAAACGAAATCCGTTAAATCCGCCCCTGCCCCCTCCTGCAGCTCCTTCGTTTTAGCCATCTTCGATCTTCAGCTCCATCAGACTCTTACACTCTTGTTCAGCGGCAAGGTAGCCGTTCAACGCTCAGCTATCCGTGACATAAATCTATATTATACGCTATAGTCCCTACATTCACCGCACGCATAGCACACAACTCATGAGCACACTGAGTAAATGGATAATACCGACACATGTGCAAATAGTGTATTAGCTGTAAGGTAGCTATAAGATATGAAAATAGAAAGAAATAGACTTAAATAACGGTGGAAATCCATCTAAATTGAAAATAACCGATAAACTTATAAATTACATAATTTAGCAGAACAATATTTGATTCTCTCATTACAATACTTGGATTTTTTTATATGTAATTAGACATTCATTTTTATAATTTCCTATTTAAATGAATATTTATAATAATCTTATTGACTATCACATCGTAGTCATAATTCAATCTTTTTTGACTAAAAATTTTGGATCAGCTTTAAGAAACAAAAATACAATTGATATCTCATTACAATATTCTATCGATACACAATTGAAAAATTTGTGATAAACTTAACATATTTCGCGTAACCCAAATAGTCCATTCAAATTTTCACATTAACTTAACACAAGATAAATAACACAAATATTATATAAAAAAATTAAGAAAGAAAGATATTGACACAATTTGTAAGCAAACTATAAAAGCATATTTTTTTCAGTAAAATTAACTTTTATGATATATTAAATTAATGTATTTTATTTATTTATCTTAAAATTTACACTTTATACACATTATTTTTATGTCATTTATCCATTTATTTATAAATTGCATTTTTGATATTAAGAAATTAATTAAATATCAACTTAATACAAAATCTTTAAATGACACAGTCACATTATATTAAATTAACACTCGAATATATTAAAAATTCAGCACAAAATTTTAACAAGGACTTGGGTAGACTATTTACAACACAAATAGATGTTTTTTACATATAAAAATCTCGCTTAATAAGACGATAAGAAGACGTTTTTTACATATAGAAATCTCGCTTAAAGATCAAAATTTTAAATCGCGCAATGTCCTTCTATAAATTTATAGAATGCATCAAGCTATATGTTAAATCGAGAGTGTATTGGTGCGTAACAACGAGTCCTTCACTCGCGCTGGATGCTGGTCTTGTCCTCCTCGAGGATCTTGGACGGGGAGACTTTCTTCCGTGCACCACCAAGATCGCTCCCGCATAACACAGCGGCAGCGTTCACCAGCGAGCAGCCAATTAAATAAATATTCGTTGACATCACGGTCGCGTCACTTCTACAAACTGGCCCCCTTGACATTCGGCCGAACGGAGGTATAGTCACCCACCCCTACCTCCGCAGAAGCGATTCTCTCTTACCTTCTCCTCTTGTTTCGTCGTGACTGCCGCGGGTTGGAGAACGCGAGATGTACGATTTGGAATTTGCCACTGTTCACCACACAGTTGCTATGTGTCGCCACAGTTGAACCGCGAGTAACTGCGCACTTTGTTGTTTCGATGCCAAAGCGCGGCGAAATATGTATCATGCAATTATATTGTCTTTCCACGTTGCATTTAATTTAAACGCGATCAATTAACATTGAAAAAAAATAATTTATAGTTACATTTTATGTAAATTTTGTTACAGTAATAACACAATAAAATTTATATTAAATAAATTGAGAGGACGAGCGAAATAAAGGCCTAATTACAAAATCTTGATTTTAATAAAAATTAAAATAACTTGCTACTTTTTTATTATATGTACAGTATCAAATGAACGTATGTAATGTCTTTAATAAGAAAAATTTTATTACGTGTCACAGTTCTTGTCCATTGCAATCAATATTATACAAAAAAGATAATCTCCGGAAAAAAGGCCTAAGTAGAATAAGTGTCTTTATTCCGCCTATTTCCTCAATTTTTTAATTATGAAAACAAATATTAATGAGAAATTGAAAATTCTTTGAAGAGTTAAATTGGACAATATACTGTAAAAAAATATATTATACTAAACATAAAATGATTATGTATACAAACGCATTTTATTACATCATAAGTACTATATAAAATTAACAAAATATTCTGTTCACATATTTTATCATTCTCAAAGGCATTCAGGACTATCACAAGGGCGTTGAAACGGAAGGAAAGTAGAAAGGCAGGAGGAGATTTAGAAGTAAAATAAAACGAAAGAAGAGAAGAAAGGAAAAGCACGACAAACGTGGGCGTGCATTCGCGTGTATGCGTCCTCTCATCCGCAGGCCTCTATGACACGTTATCCCGAGGTGTCGAGGTATTCTCTCCGGCGTTTCGGCCGCGATGGGGACCGAAAAGGGATCCAGCGAGAACAACCGAGATATATCGTCTCGCTGGCTGTTAATAAGACGAGACAATGCTCGGGGACCGTCTGCGACCGTCGGCGTCGATCGGCGTCGGTGTGTTGCCGGCGGAAAGCTCTGGCGCGCGAGCGTGTGCGGCTTGCAACGTTGTGTGCGCGGCCGGGAATCGGGATCTCACGGCCGTGTGGTGTGTGCTCCGGAGAAGGCACGGGCGTTCATATGTTTATTAGCCGGACCCGGCATAAATAACGCAGCTATAAGGTATAAGAATGAGAAGAAAGGGTGGTAGAAGTACGGAGAGGCGGGGTACGGGGAGAGACTCCGGACTGGGCCGATCGAGGGGCTGCGCTGGTGGGACACCGTCATCCGATGGAGAAAGGGAGAGAGGAGGAAAGGTTGGCAGAGCGTGAGGACAGGGCGGACGAGCCTCGGTCCCGAAGATCGCCCAAGTAAATTGTCACACGCTCTCTCTGTTCTGGGGAAACGAAGAATTGGGGTGGTGCTGTGGTGGTGTCTCCAGGAGGAGAGGGATGACGGGGAAAGAGAGCGGGAGAGAGGGACTGAAGAGACGACGATCGGTCCATAAGAAAGAGGTGACGGTGGAGGATCGCGGGTGGAAAGAGATCCTATCCTAAAGTAGACTATATAGAGACCGAGCGGAAACAGGAGTATGCGTGAATAAGAGAGAGAGAGAGAGAGAGAGAGAGAGAGAGAGAGAGAGGGGCAAAGCGGATAGCACGATCATTCCTTTTTTCACCCGCGAAGTCAAGACGAGGAGATCGAGAACGGAGAGGAATGGTGGAGGCGGCGCGAGGTAGCGCTCGGGGAGTAAGGTGGATGGAGGGAAAGATGGACCGAGAGCTGGACCTACCTAATTTACCTCCCAGATAATGCGGCATAATTAAAGCAAAATGTAACGTCGCTGGCAATTAAAACAAATTTATGCGGCCGAGATCCGCGATCGGCCGACCCAGGTCCCTTTCTGCCAACCTTGAACGCGTTCTTACCTTCTCTCTTTTACATTACGACGAGATGCATTATTATTGTTATTACGGATGCTCAATGTATCTTTGACTCGATATTATCCAAGTTCGCTATGAAGTTTGAAAAGGATTTGAGTTCTTCTTGCATATGATAAACACACAACAGAAGTAAAAATGAAAAATTGTATAAAATTGTATAAAATAATTCAATTTATTGTAAAAAGTTTCAATATTAATAACGATTTATCTATTATTTCGCATTACGTTTGAGAAGCAGACTTTCAAATGCATTTTGTCCAAAATTTATAATTTTGAGAAAACGAGAAAGAAAGTCACAAGAAAACTACGAGCTTTATAGAAAATAACAATGTGTCAATCAGTAGAATATAAAATATCAAACAAATTAAATTAATAAATAATTGCTAGAAATGTTAAAGAATTACATTTTGTTTATTTCTAGTTAAAGGACGTAATGCATTTCGAATGCCTAGATTTCTTTCAGCATATAAATTGACGTTGAAAAAATGCTTCTAGAGTATCCCAGAGTAGCTATAATATAAATCTTCCAACCCTTTCAACACTGAACACTACGCCATCTCTATCTTTAAATGTAATTTTGAACAAAACGCGTTTTGAAAGTCTGTTTTTCGTCATTTATTACCATTATACTATTCGATTTTAAAAATTACATGTTGTCTTAGAAATTAATGTGTAGAACATTAAACAAAAAATTAATAAAGAATTATTTGATCAAATGATATCAAATGATAATATAATTCTTGCTCGGCTGAATAACACAGCTCAGGACATGAATCTTCATTAACGATGCAGATGTTCTTTAGTTTTACTGCGCAAGATTCTTCAAGAGATATTTTCTTTCTTACGTAGTAATGGAATAAAATAAAACAATTGCTGACTATAATGATGATAGTATCATAAACGATGTACGGTGAATAATAACACATAAGGATGTGTAACTTATAAAAAATGATAGAAAAAAAGTTATTAATAAAAAAAAACAAAAAATTTATATAAAGTTAAGAAAATCCATACAGCACGGAACTTTTAAAAGCATTCATAAAATGTTCTAAAAATATACAAATATTTATAGAACGTTCATAGACATTCTATGGATATTGTATGCTACTATCTGAAAAGTTAATACGAGTTATTAACATGAGTTTTAAATTGAGAGTGTTATATAACTTAATTAAATTATGTAGATTATAAACAATAATTAACTTATAAACAATAATTAACAATTAATGTAAAGCATTCTTTTGCTTCCTCTCTTTCTCTCTCTTTCGTCTCTCTTTCCTATATCACGATATAAAAAAATGTACTCTTTTACAAATGCCATGTCTCTAAATATCTTTTCTTGACGAGAAGTAAAACATTATTATGAAAGTATAATTAATCCATGAATAAAAAGGAGTACGTCGAGATCGACAAAGCACTAAGCAAGAAGTGTTTATCACGCGAAAAGAAAGGGAGATCCCTCGTAATTCCCCTTTGGGGAATCGAAGTCTGGTACGTAACTATCGAACGAGCCCACAAAAGAGGCGAACGAGCAAATCAAAGATGCGAGAAACTGCTCGGAATTGTTCGTTATTCGTTATGCTTTTATGACGCTCAAGTTTTTCTTCTCCTCTCTCTTATTCGCGGACCTCACGACTACTCGCTTATAATCATCGTGTCAGTTTAATGTTTTGCTGCATATGACAATTTCGATCGAACTGGTTGCACCAGTCTCTCCATATACGTTGAACGATAACCTCCTTATATACGAATATAGATATAAAGCTATATGTTATGCCAATCTCCGAGAAGAGTACACTAGGGAATTCGAATGGTCCACTTTTGTGTTCTCGTAACGAAATCGCATATTTTGAGATCATAAAACAAGATCATAAATCTATAAGAAGTAATGTAATGTAATTCAACATTCATCATAGCACATTTCGTGAACAATTTTTAAATATATAATTTTTTGTTCTTTGATAAAATACTTGATGTTACTCGACATCCAAAGACTGATATAGTAAATAGCAAAAAAATTTAACACTTTAATTATTATATTTTTAAATATTTTAATATCAGGCATTAATATCATGTAACTGTTTCTCTAAGTAGAGAAAAATGTAAAAGGTGAAAAGAAAAATTTGTTTGTATATATATATATATATATATATATATATATATATATATATACACATTTTTGTGTGTATGTGTACATATATTATATTGTACATATATATATACAAAACTTTATACATACACAAAAATTTTCACTTTTCATACGTTTCCACTCTAGAAAAATTTCTGATTGATACTCAGAACTGACTCAAATTTGATTGAAAAGTTTGTCTTAAAATAAGCATGTATGAATAATAACATTAATAATAAAGAAAAAATTATAATAGATTTAAGTTTGAAAATGCGCATTTTTTTTTAAGATAAATATAATTTCAATGTGATTGCGTTTAACAGTAAAAAGTAGTTTTGCAACTGTTGTAAATTGAATACGATTGGTTTATATATTTAGATTGAGGAACTAAGGGTAAGGCTAATCACGTTGAAGAATTTTACAACAATTATATAAAGCTACTTTTTCTGCTGAAAGCAGCCAATGTTTCATTTTTTGAATCGTCCGTAACGAAGCTCGATTCTGTTCCTTGTACCTCCTAAAAATTCCGAATCGCACGCCCTGGGTTCATTATCAACCACTCTCATCTCCACGTAATGAATACGACTTTTCCGCCGAGAGAAGCGTGCAAGGTATTCCTTTTTGTCTCCTCATCGATCGGTTTGCGATACCGATGGTCAATCGGAAGAGAAGGAACCGTTCAATATATAAAATCCGGTCTTTAATATTATTTCTAACAAGCCCTAACAATATCTATTATTCCCACCGTCCTATCCTTATTATCTGGAACGGTAGACGAGAGAAAAAGATGATCGCGGTACTTTATAAACGAAATTCATGCGCAACGTGCTCTCGTGATGGTAAACGCGAATGAAGAAAAAAGAAGAAAGGAGGGCTGTGTCCTGGCGATGCCGCCGCGCTGACTGGATATATCCGTAGATAAATTGACGTCAAATCGGATTTTATTGCGAGAGAGAGGACGCAAAGGGTTAGGGGCGGGGGAGAACGCGGAGAGAACCAGGAATATCCTGGACATGCATGGAGAGGCGAAGAAAGGTGATAGAAAACAGGTCCGGTCTCGCCTCGAGCGAGGCACAACTATTTCGTGTTTTTCTTCGAAGATCCGACGTGCCGCTATCGCTCCGCCATCTGCCTGACAAACCCGCGCCATCCTCATGAATACGTCATATCTATTCTTTTGCCACCGGAGCCATAAACCTGGACCATTCGCGACTCTCCCATTCCTCCATCTCCCGTTTATTTTCTACCGTTGCGGACTTCACATTGGGAGCTGGAGTATTTCGAGTATGCCAGTTGTGCATCCTAAGACTCAATGTATGGAAGTCCAATCAAACTTGAGAACTTAAGTCGTCAATCTGTTTAGATTTGATTTAAGAAATTTCTAATTCTTCATATTTGCTTCAATCAATTTTAAAATAAAAGTGTATTTATCAAACAAATAAAATATATTTGAAAGATTCTACAATATATTAAAATCGTATATGTAACTTCACGAGGATATAATATATACATATATGTAATTTTAACTATTATTAAAAAAATATATTTTTGAAATATTTTATTCTGAAAAATTTTATATTTGTGACCTTATAAATTTGTAAGTTTATAAATTTAACTATTACTTATGTTATAAACTTTGAAAAGAGTAGGTACTTATATATTCCATAAATAAAATAAATATATGGAGAAAGAATTCGGAAAGCAACGAGTAACTTATCATTGATGAAAATCCGAATATAAAGAAATTAAGCAAGCAAGACATATATCTAATAGCTAAGCGGATTTTAATTTTAATGCAGGCACATTAATGCAATAATGCTAATAAAAGGACCGTATGATAATCCACTGCGCGGATTAAAACGGTTCGGTGATTTTGCTGCCGCGAGATCGGCGGAATCGCTTCATTTCCATCGAAATTAAGAGACGGAAACCTCGCGCTGCGCTTCTTTGGAAGCAGTCCACCAGCGGGTGGCAGGTCGGAGAATGAACAAATCTAAATGAACGTGCCGGATGATAAAAGGACGTCCGCGAGTATACGCGCGTTTTTATCCGGCTGCGCCTCCGCAACCTAATTGAATGCAGCGCAATCTAAACGGCGTCAATTTGCTGATTCCCCTTCCACTATGAATGGCTTTAATGCCTCCGTGCACAGAGAGAAAGAGAGAGAAAGATCGCCACCTGCTGCGGCGGATTTTCTGCGGTCTTTTAATGCCACGATCATCGGGAATCGACTCGGTCAAGTGTATTAAGTGCAAATCTATCATATAGAAGCGAAAACAGATACTTACAGATACAGAATTGTTCGTGGGATACAAAATCATCCATCAGAGCATATTATTCTAATAAAATACACGTTTCTTTAATATATTTGAATGTTTATATTTGACTAAAACTAATATTTTAGATTACCTATTGCAGATAAAATAAAAATGATTCAAGAAATATGAACACTCTTTAATTCTTTTCATTTAATAAAATCATTTTTTAAAAATGATTTTTCATTATAATATTATATTCCTTTAAACACTTAGCGGGAATTGTATTTCTAAAATGTATTTATTAAAATAAATAGTATATTACTTATATTTGTGGATAAAGAAATAATTTACACACTCGTAAAGCTATTCGGAAATTTATATGTATTTATATGTACAACCTAGTTGTACATATTAAATTTATACATATCTATATGTAGACAGGAGGAATATTCAATATTTCTTAGCATAATTAACAATCGTTTATTACAATCTATTGTACAATGCATAGCGGAGCAATCAACGTTGAACAGGTATAGGTATACGAGAAAATGCACACGTATAAGTATCCCGTGTTTGTGAAAAAGGCGTGAGGCAGGTACCTATACTAATCCTAGAAGGAAAAATGCTCACTGCAGGTGTCAGACCCGGCGCCGGCGCTTGTCCACGACAGACAACCGACCACCCTTTTCTCGGGTCTCACCGCACATTATAGCCCCTAAGATCTTTACGCAAAAATTATGAGTCGGAGAGGACAATAAACCTATTCGAAACAGAAAAGAGAACACACTTTTTATTTTAATGGCCCTCAAGTGGAATTGCGGTTATACGGTTACAGTTTTAAAACGATGATACACTGTGTAGATCAACAAAAATTAATAGACTTGCAAATAAATAAATATTCATGACATTTATATAATTTATATTTAAAATTTATTTTTATATTTTTCTTTAATTATTATTTGCACAAAATCTTCAATGAAATTGGTTTTTAAATACATATCTACATTATTTCTGTGACATTTGTCGGTGTATTGTTAAAAATAAAATGTATTTTAACTTAAAGATGTACGGTAGATTTTCTGAGATATGCAAAAAAAATGTTAAAATTAACATTTTTTTTGTACGTACTTTTTTTATTTTTAACAGTGTGTACAAATAAGTTGCATCAACATATTAGTCAGTATATCAGGTTATTTTATAAATGTAATGTCTACTGGAGAAGACATAACATTTATAAAATATCCACTGATCACACAATATGTTAACGCAATCGGTAAAAATCAGGAAATTAACATAATTATAATGATTATAATGATTAATTTGTAATAAAAATAGTGTGTGAAGAAAGCAAGTAAACGCAATTGAATCACAAATAAAATTTGAGTTTATAAAATTGACCGGCATTCTACTTGAATAAGAGAAAAGTCTAATTACGGAAAGTTATAAAAAGAACGCAGAAGTGGCATATCTCTATATTATTAAAAAAACATAAATTACATATTAGAATAAGGAACGTGAGATACATCAATCTTCTTACAAATATATATGTGGAAATAATTATAGTATAAATTAACTAAATTATAATAATTTTTCCTAATTAATGCTATAATATCATAATTTTTTTTCTAGCTGATTCTCTAAGTTTCGTTATCGTTTTTATTTCATTACAATTATAAACAAAATATAATATATATTATATTATATTTATTATAAAAATCAGTTTAGGAAGTTTTCAGTATTCATATTTAATTGCACAATGAGCGATGCGTAATATGCGAATAAAAAAATAGAGTTCCGTTCTAACTGGGCAAAATCAGCGATCGTTAAAACGCTATGTGGAAGGATCCCACGCCGCTAGCTTATAGTTGTATTTCAGCACAATGGAGGAACTCATGGCAGAGTCCATAGTCGGTGCTTTATTCATACGTAAGACCGAGATACGAACCGTTGCGGCATATCCCATCTACTTGGTCTTGGTCTTCTCACCTTACCCCAATTTAACTCCCCACGCCCCTCCTCGCTTTTCTACTTGCCGCTTTACCGCAGCCTTTGCCGTAGTCCTTTCCTTCCGTCCCGTCTCTTGTCTGAATCATCCAACCCACCTGTTCTCTCGGCATTTGTATGCTACGTGATATGACGAGATGTGACTGAGCGTATCGAGAATTTCAGTAAAATACGAATTCTCGTGCGATTACGTTCAATGACATTTTTCATGTCAGGTGATGTCTCTTTCTCTCTCTCTCTCTCTCTCTCTTTCTCTCTCTCTCTCTCTCTCTCTCTCTCATGTATTTACAGTGATAATTATTGTGCTCAACGATTTTTAAAAAATCAATAAAAAATAATCCAAGTACTAAAATAAAATAATAGTATTAAAAACTACGCTTTTATTATTTTTTTAAATATTATTAATGACAAAAGAATCTGAAATAAAATTAGACATCATCCTGTTTTTTCTCTTTTTTCGTGGATATATCTGTTAAATATGCTAACGAGCGTAAATAATCGGAATATTTTGCTCGTTTAGATTGGATAGTTGATTTTGAACCAATAATCAACGTCTTCGCTTAGTACGTGTAATTAGTAATTACATCAACTGAATGCGAATGCCTTCTCAAGAGAGTCTATAAAAAAAAAAAAATCTCAATTGACGAGTAATTCGCAGGCGACACTGCAGAAATGTCAACGCACTTGTTACGATCTTTTCTGCGTTTCGCTCGTCGTCCTGCATACAATCACCAGAACGGCCGGATCGAGCGCAACGGTGGAACGAGAAAATAATTGGGCAGCATAAAACACACGATATCGTCGGCGCATCGGTGCGGTGCGATGCGATGCGGTGCGGTGCGGTGCAGTGCGGGCGGTGCGTCGGTGGCGGTGGTGGCGGTGGTGGCGGGAATCCAGGAACGCGCCAAGAGCCATGTATGTGTGTGTGTGTGTGTGTGTGTGTGTGTGTGTGTGTGTGTGTATGTGTGTGTGTGTGTGTATGCGCGCGCGCGCGCGCGTGTGTGTGTGTGGGTGTGTGTGTGCGCGCGCGTGTGTATGTGTGTGGAAGCGCGCTAGAATATTCACGCTGAAACGCGGCATATAAAATCATAGAGACACGAGTGGCTCGCTATAATAATGCATAAGGAGGCGGGCACTCCTCCGGGACAGGCCACGCCTCGCGATCCCGCGGCCAAACGGTGGGGATATCGAGTGGGGATATCCGCCGGAAGGGGAATAAGACAGAGAGAAAGACGGATCGTGCAGGTAGAGAAGGACGAGAATCGGAGCGATACCGGAGCGAGGGGAAGCGAACAACGGTGGAGCGAACGAGGCGCGCGCGGAGAGAGCCCGCGAAAGGATTCTTCTCTCGTGCGTCCCTTTCGGGGGCTCACCGGCTCATTCGATCACGCTTCGCCGCGCGCGTCAGCGGCCCTTATATGATCCTGGAGTTGCGGTCGCGAAATCGACAAGATCAGTGAAAAAGACGCGTGACAGAAAAACGCATCTTACCTTCTCTCTCTCTCTCTCTCTCTCTCTCTCTCTCTCGTCGCATGTAGAATGCATCAGCACAGGAAATGCAGCGCATCCATGACTCGTCAGTGACGGCGAATTTCGTACATTCGCAATGGTCGGTACTTTAGGAGCACATGAAGGGCAGGAGAAAGGGAAAAGGGAAGGACATAGCATGGTGTAACAAATGTGGCTCTCACCGGAATTAAAATTGAAGAGAGCGACTCGCAGTTAATTCCCAAAGTGCCGAGAAAATTTTTGGCTCGTTGAAACATTCCACATGTCCGTTGCGACACATAGAGGCAAATGTATCTCGTGATCTTTCACTAATCCTAATTTTCCCGAGTAGATTCTGTTTTCCCGAGTGTAAATCTCTAATTCAGATTTAATAAACGAAACATTTAATATAATGTTGGAAGATCCCGCAAATTTATTCGTTATTGAACTTTAGGTAGGAATTGAATATATTTTCTACTCAGATTCTTCCATTTCGTCGCTTCGTATTCAATTCTTGATTGTCACTTTTGTGTATGCTTTCACATGGTGCAATAAGAATGTTTTTATACGGTCAAATAAAAATATTTTTACGTCAAGCAGTAAAAATGCAATCAGCGCGGATTATCGTAACATCTTGGTGCGCGCGTTTCGCAATATTTTTACAAAACTGACGACCTCGAGATATATGAAGAATAAGAATAAGACGCAAACTCCTCATTACCATCGTTTTGCTCTTACTATTTCCAGCTGTCATTCGTACTAATATTAAATTATTTCGACTCAGAAAGAAGTTCAGAAAATTCATATTTTTAAAGATCATCAATCTCTTAAAACTAATTAATCTTTCTAATAATAAGGAAATTTCGATGACAGAAGATTTAATTTATCCACTAAAATTCCTCAATTTTTTTTTTCAATACCTGCGTTCAGCAGGAAAAATAGTTTTGAGACTCTTACAACAATTGCAAAGCTACTTTTTCTACTAAATGTAGCCAATGATTTGATAAAAATTTAATATAATTGGTATATACATTTAGATCTTATGAGTAAGACTAATCATATTAAAGAATTTTACAACAAGTTGCAAAGTTGCTTTTTCCGCCAATTTTTAGTCAATATAATAAAATAGATAAAAAGAAGTAAATAATAATATATCATGAAGTTTCTTTTCCTCTGAAATGAACAACATTTGGACTGTAAAATTTGGATTGTAAAATAGACAACTTTAGATTGCATTTGTTCCACCTTATCAAAGGAAAATCTAACATTAAATTTTTCTTTAAATTAATTTCTTTAATTAAATCTTAAAGAAACGAATGACTTTGTTACATCGCTTTTGACGTGGTCAAAAATAAATTAACAAAATCGTTAAATTTTCAGAAGTCTTCATTTAGAAATCCCTCTCTCTCTCTCTCTCTCTCTCTCTCTCTCTCTCTCTCTCTCTCTCTCTCTCTCTCTCTCACATACACA
>Ga0157364_1000071_pt1 | contig 39473 bp, 25 predicted proteins | sample AttsexASBM2_FD_111476 | JGI IMG/M metagenome (GOLD analysis project Ga0157364, IMG submission 111476) | Fungus gardens microbial communities from leaf cutter ant in Ribeirão Preto, State of São Paulo, Brazil - Atta sexdens ASBM2 | ecosystem: Host-associated > Fungi > Mycelium > Unclassified ...
ATTACGATTCGAATGACGAGATTGAAAAAGGCTCTTTATCGTCGTATATGGATTAATTTACTATCAAGGGATATTTGTAAAATCGTCAACGTACATCATTAGTTGACAATCTCATCTCGACATGGCATAAATTTTTTAAATATTACTGCAATGTGTGAGTGTGACAACAGAATGTAATCTCATCGAGTACAGTGATAATGCAGCAAAAGGGTCCATTCTGAATTCAAGCTCGACAAAATACATAATCGTTAACGCATGTAAAATTATGTAGCAAAATTGCAATGGATAATATGTATATCCTTATAATACGTGTATACACGGTATAAAGTGTCATTTCGTCACTTTGTAATAATCTTCCTATTATGTAATTGTTAATCAACGATGATTATATTTCTATTACATCCATGTTGCCACGTTCGTGGAAAAGAAAGGAAAGATAATTTCATATAACGATATCGCTAAAAGATGAAGTCTCATTAATAATAAAAATGTAAATAATCATATGGACAAAGTTTTCAATCAATATTTTATATCCGAATATTTCTTAGCTACACGGATTAGGGTCTATGCCTTTTTTTTTCTACAAACACAAAGCTGTATGTACCTCATATAAAATTTCCATTTATCTCTTCCATTTATTTACGCTCTTTATATTTCAATTGTATCACTTAAAAACGATTCCTGTGCTATATATTATGTGGTAACAGACAGGCCCTTTTGTCGTATGCTCACTGTAATGACATACAAGGAAACGAAAACTTAGCTATAGAGATCGTCATCTCCATCATCTTGAAAGGTTTGATCGCCTTGTGTATTATCTTGAGCACCGCCTGTTCCACTTTGTGGAAATCTGCAAATAATTTTTTAAGATGAAAAAAATATTTTTTATTATGTACAAATCTGTCTAGCAAAAATATGTATCATATTTTTAGCATTTAAAAGAACAATGACCATAAGGATTTAATTTGATTCCTTTGTTTTGCATATATATTAGAATTTGAAAAAGAAAATTCGTACCTGAAATTAGTCCCAAATCCTCGAGATTGCTGAAGCGTTTGCGCAAACATTTCGTACTTGCGAATGTCGTTGTCGGACACTGAACGACGCGCAAACCTCATTGCTTCCTCGAAATGAGCTCGCGTTATTTCTGGTACAGGATCATCCTCATCCATCTAGAAAAAACGAATAGTAAAACTTAGGAGTGATATACATATATATTAATAGCAATTTTGTGTTCGAATTATTTAATTTCTATATAAATGTATATATCGTTTACTATATATTGCTAAAAAAAATGCATGAAATGATTATATGCGATTATAAAAATTTTTTTCCCTTGCGATCGGAAAATGAAATATTGTACTATTTATCATAGTACGTCATAAAAAAATAAAAAAAATGTATAAGACTTTTTCTGCCGATGATTCGAAGATGACTCGAATAAAGTCTAATGCTGACTCAGATATAAGTCATACAAAATGACACAGCAGAAATGTCTACAAAATAATACAAAAACGCTGTAAAGTGCATTTTATAAAGATATCTTACATCCATAGACGCGGATGGATTATTTGCTCGTTCTTTTTCCCTTCGAATTTCAGTCTCGATGCACTGTCTAATGGCAAGTTTGCATGCCCGCTGGCAAATTTCTGTCAAATCAGCACCGGAAAAGCCATGCGTAACTTTGGCGATGTAGCTTAGATCCACATCCTAAAAGAAAAAAATTTTTTTTTAATAATTAAAAACGCACACAAGAAAATAAACAATACATCGCTATTATTAATTATCTTTTTTAGACAAATTTACGGAATTATTACCTTAGCTACAGGCGATTTCCGAAGATTGGCGCGGAATATCGCTTCTCGAGACTTCTCATCAGGTAATGGTATATAAATTAATTGATCTAATCTACCGGGTCGTAGAATTGCCGGATCGATGATATCGGGTCGATTTGTTGCTCCTATGATGAATACATTCTTTTTCGCACCCATACCGTCCATTTCCGTTAATATTTGATTTATCACACGATCCGCAGCACCGCCAGCATCGCCGACGGTGCCTCCTCGAGACTTTGCAATAGAATCAAGTTCATCGAAGAACAGTACACAAGGTGCTGCTGATCTTGCCTGAAAATAATTTGTTATTAAACGATATATATAAATATGAATAATCTCGAATTCTCTATTAAAGAATGCGAGATGGTTTACCTTATCGAAAACATCTCTGACATTAGCTTCCGATTCTCCAAACCACATAGTTAATAATTCAGGACCCTTGACAGAAATGAAATTTGCTTGACACTCATTGGCAATCGCTTTGGCCAATAGTGTTTTACCACAACCAGGAGGACCGTAAAATAATACGCCTCTTGACGGTTGCATACCGAATTTCAAGAATTTATCAGGGTGTTCCACTGGATACTGCGCGACAAAGACGCATGTTAATAAATATGTAATTTAAAACTTATGTATATATATATATATTAAATCTTGTATCTATTTTTACCTGCACCAATTCTTGCAATTCCATTTTAACATTTTGTAAACCTCCAATGTCATCCCAGGTGACCGTCGGTACCTCCACAATGGTCTCACGTAGAGCACTCGGACTGCTTTTCGTCATTGCATACTTTAACAAAAGATATTGAGATTTAACAAAAAGATACTTTCATTTAGAAAACGATATGAATAAATACAAGTAATAACCCACCTTGAAGTTTTCCATTGTTACCGCAAGCGAAGATAAGACTTCTGCGTCTATATGGTCGTCTTCCAAGTCTATGAGATCCATTTTTTCACGAATTTGTTGAAGAGCCGCTTCGGAACATAAAGACGCCAAATCGGCACCAACGTGTCCATGAGTTTCTGCTGCAATCTAGTGATATTTTTTTAAATATAATATTACTTTACAGCTATATAAAATGTTAACTATTTTGATCTATTAGAAGTAACGTAAAAATAAATGGTACCTCTTCTAAATCGACATCATCAGCAAGCTTCATATTCTTCGTATGGATTCTCAAAATTTCCAATCGGCCAGTAGCATCCGGTATACCAATGTCAATCTCTCTATCGAAACGTCCGAATCGGCGCAATGCCCCATCGATGCTATTCGGTCGATTGGTAGCTGCCATTACAATTACATGGGAGCTTTGCTTCATACCGTCCATCAGTGTCAACAGTTGAGATACAATACGCCTTTCGACTTCACCATGCGTCTATATAAAAAAAAAACATAATTTTTATTTCAAAATGCGATTTATAAAAGATATTAAATTTGACTTGGTGAACCTTTTCACGTTTCGGTGCGATCGCATCAAGTTCATCAATAAATATAATGGCCGGAGAATTTTTCTCGGCTTCCTCGAATGCCTTCCGCAAGTTGCTTTCAGATTCACCAGCCAATTTGCTCATAATTTCAGGACCTGCATAGAAAGAGGGAAGTCTTTAAATATCTTATATTGCCTCATGTTCCTAATTCATGTTATACATTTTTATTCCTATAATTAAATACTATTTTGCTTGTATTCAGATTGTATACCGTTTATGAGAAAGAAGAATGCTCCGGTCTCGTTTGCTACAGCACGTGCAATGAGAGTTTTTCCTGTACCTGGTGGTCCATATAACAATATACCACGTGGTGGCTTAACGCCGATAGCTTTAAACAAAGATGGATGTCGCAGAGGTAACTCTACCATTTCCTTAATTTGTGCCAACTGCTTACGGACGCCACCGATATCGTCGTAACCTACAGCATTTAATGCTTCTTCTTCCTCCTGTAAATAAATGCTCTTTATTATCTACGTCGTTATTGAAGATACTAAAAACATATATAACGTATTTTTCTGACCTCTCGTTTTATCGGATCACCTTCACAATGTATCACTGTATCAGGCGCCACAATGCAAAATGGTCCCGGATCAGTTTCTACAACTTTGAACTCCACAGCTCGCATACCACCTCGTACAATAAAATTATCATCTTTGTGAATAGGACGGTATGCTTCCAGAAAGTATGGTTTTAAATAGACTTCAAATAGATTTCTACAAAAATCGAAAAATACATAATATATTTATACCATCATATTTATATATTTATTTTTTTATATTTATACCATCATAAAAATATTGCGTAATTAAAAGTAAAATGCACAAAATTAATTTCAAAAAGATAATACTAATTCATGGTTTTACTCCAATTAGATTATTTTCAGTACTTTTTTAAGTCTCATTTTAGAGTTACTGATATTAAGCTTGTAAATTATTATACATATATATCTCAATTTTATTAGAGTAATGTTTGGTTTTATGTGAAAATGACTGATTCAAAAGGCTTATTCTTTTTAGCAATTCATCTTCTTTTTCTTTTCCTCTAAAGAGAAAAGAAAGAAAGATGAACTGATACAAAAGTTCAGCTAAAAAGAATAGACCTATAATTTGCAGATACCAAATTCGATCCTCTCAATTTTATAAGATCAATTAAAAAGTTGAAGGTTATATTAAATGAAAATAATAGAATGAAATCTACTTTGGATCTATATTTCATTTACGTTCTAAACCTTAGACATAACGTTAAATTTACCCAGCAAGACCATCAACAGTGTCATCCATTGGCAGCACATGAATACGTTTTCCATACTTGACTTCTGGACATGCTTGTACAGAAACGACATCGCTTAGACGTACACGTAAGTTATTTCTAACAACGCGATTCATACGGATTTTCTCATCCGGACAGGTGTCATCTGAAAGTACGATGCACACTGTTTCCTTACGCCTTTTCCCTTTCAGCAACACAGTATCTCCACGAAACAATTGCAACTCGTCCATTTTCGCTTGAGAAAGGGCAACCACGGAATTATCATCGGCAATTGCTTCATCAACCAACAATCTATTTGGCCTGTCCTTCTTACGAAGGATAGCTGTCGCCAAATCTTCACCACTGAAATATAAAACATTAATTATATATCAAATGTAATGATTCTTATATGATACTCCTTTGTTTAATATTTTATAGTAAACACAAATAAATATAACAAAAATTAGAAATAAAAATGTTATCACTATTGAGAATGTACAGCTATAAAATTTTTTAGACAAATGAAATAACTATAATTTAAAAAAAGAAACCAATTTTTTTAAATTTAACAAATAAATTAAAAAATAAAGGATGATATTCTTTTAATATTTTTTGAAGGAAACAACTGTAACTGCTATTCTATATCTTATACAAAAATCTTTAAAATTATTTTTCTTATTAATTTACTACAAAGTCTTCATGATGAAATAAACATGTCCTTATATTCTGAAATGAGAAAAACAATAAAACTAATTAATGACATACCACATATATAAATATGGACATATATATATATATATATATATACATTCCACAATGCATTTTATTTGTTATCTACTAAAATCCTTGTAACATAATTCTTCAACATATTTTCAAAAGGTGATATATAACAAGTACACGAAATTAACATATTTTTAAATTTCAGGCACGTAAAGCGAACGTAAAATTGTAGCAAGAACATTCGCGTTCACGCTCGTAATTTTTATCCGTATGGACGGCCAGCTGACTCGGCGTCACGAAGAATCGAGCGTCTTCTTCCCTTTTGTCATGTTTGATTCGCGCACAGCCATGATCGAGCAACATGCCGGAAAATTTTTAAGTCTCGATCCGCGATCCGCGGGAACACCCTCGAGCGAATCGGGATATCGCAAGGACGAGGAGGCGCGTGATCCACGACGTCATCGGCCATCGCGACGAGCGCGGGCCTTTGCGAAAAACAAAGCGTCGTTCTGTCGACATGATGACATCGTGAAATTGAGTGCCGTCTTGGCTGTCGCGCTCCGCGACACACATCGCTCTACCGACGAACGCGAGCAATCGGTATGGAATCGCTGTTGATCAATTCAGGTCGAGCCCGTCACGAATTTCCTCACCTCTTTGGATCACTCATCGTCCAACCTTCGGTGTTGTCCGCGCAAAAAAAGGAATCCGCACGATGCACAATCTCTTCTTTCGGTACACGCAATGAGTGTAGCAACGGAGTCACGGACACAAATGAGAGGAAACTGTCTGTGATGACTCGCTTCTACCCGTTGCCAAATCATAGGGTAAAGGCGCGTCCATATTTCGCGAAATCGGAACTGCCGCGTGACGCGGCGACACATCAAAATAAACATGGTAGCCAATGGCTGCGTTCGGCAGAGAAAGCAGCTTTGCAACTGTTGTAAAATTCTTGAATATGATTGCTTTTGTATATTTAGATCCAATAAGAAACTAAGGACAAGACCAATCATAAAAAAATCATATTAATGAATTTTACAACAGTTGCAAAGCTGTTTTTTCTGCTAAAGTCAAGTTTAGCAACTCACGGCTAACTCTTAACTGAGGTTCAACTTGTTTCTTTTCAATTTAAGAATTGAAAAGAAACAAGGAATAAGTTAAATTTCGGTTAGACTTAACCGTGATTTGTGGAATTGGGCCTAAAAAGAATCATTGGTATAAACTTCGTTCGAATCGTTGTTAACAAAAACAATTATGTGGTCAAAATTGATAAATATCAATTTTGATCACGTGATTATTTTGTCGCGAAACGTTCTGTTTGAGCAGCTCATGAAAATGTACTTTAATGTATAATTAATCATCAGAGTTCATTTCTTTTTTAGGACTACGTTTCAAAACTTCTCTGAAGAAAATTTTACTCGAAATATATAGTAACGTATACTATAGCATATAGAGTAAAATCTTTCTCGGAGAGGAAGTTTTAGCCTAAAAAATAAAAGATTTTGATTGGTTTTCTTATGTTTTATGCAAAGTACTGTACTTTAGCTTTTATGTTTAAAGGCTCGTCTACATAAAAGACGTAGACGGTCGTAAGGTCGTTTCAAATTGTAAACAATTGACCAATCCTAGTCAAATATTCTCCTTATTTAGATTGTGATTGATCAATTTCCTACTTAAAATCCAACTTAAAATCCCACGATCGTTTATGATTTCTATGTAGACGAGCCTTATTACGTGTCCAATTCTGCAACCAATCACCTTCGCTGAGCTATGAACCTGCTGTCTCCTCCAATGATGTACTTTTATCAATTTATGTCACGCGTAATTCGCGGTCTACGGAGTGAAATTAGTGAGAGTTCGATAAATATATATACTTGTCAAATCAACTCGCAATGGCCGGGATTAAAGGTTATTTCTAATCATTTCACGCGTATGCGATTCCCCGTGGCATGAATCCTCGGGAAATGTCATCATCGTGGGGACCTCGCACTAAAATCGCCAAAATTGATTATCAAAACATAACCTCTTCGCACCACTGTTGTCATCGTCGTTTGACGTTTGACTACGCACACAATTCTTATCACTTAATTAAGTTTCGTAACTTGATTTAAGAGCAGAATGCGACTTTCACGTCACATCTACTTTCGATTCCTCCTTTTTTTTTAACTCCATAAAAACAAAATTACAATCTAGAACAGTAGTTTCGTTTTATGATATCGCAATGCATTGTTTGCAACTTTTAGGATCTACAATTTAAAACATTGCGGTCCTTCATCTGTCGTTACGCAAAAATTTTATATAAAATTTTATATAATTTATTATTACAAATAGATTTAAGACAACTAAAAATGCATTATCAAACTTGTAAAAAATGTAGGCTATTATCCTTTTAAGAGGCAGTCAACAAATATTTTATCTTGACATTTAATAAATAACAATGATAGAACGATATTTGTCAATTATGTTTCTTAAAAGAACAACAGCCAAAGTATTTAAGAGCATTCTACAATGCGTTGCGAAAAACTGTTGCCAGTTGAAATGTTTGTCACGATCAATCAGAAGCATAAATAATGCCCGCTTTGAATTGATTGTCACAATAAACGTTTCAACGGGTGTTTGCAATGCATTGTAGAATGTCCTTTATAATACTGTTAAATAGATTAATTTTGTATTTTTCTTATTTCATGGCATTCTTTGTGACACTTCCTCGAAACAGCGTAAGTACTTTTGCGAGCAAATTATTGGCATAAGATACTTTATGCTTTCCAGCAAGAGGCATAATATAATATAGTAATCATTTTATTTTTATTTATATCATTGACAAACAAAATTATAATGATTCACTATGGCTGCGTTCCATTTAACGCTCACAACGCTTGTGGAATCATTTCATCTTTGTTTATCAAATGTTAAACAAGGACAAAATGCTCGCAAGCGTTACGAGCATTAAGTGGAACGCAACCTATATCGTCTACATTTCTTGTAAAGCATCCATTTTTTTCTTCAATTCGCGTGAAGTAGCTGCTTCTCTGTTATTCACAAAATTTAATTAAACCAGTTTTTTAGTACAATGATAACATGGAAATATATAATTACAGATTAGTACTGCTAGCGTTTGCTGGTTCCATTGGAATGACATTTGTCATTCTAGGCTGTGCATTACCGATATATAAGTGAGTAATTTTGAAACTAATCAGTTTTATCCAATTCTCCTAGAATTATAGAATGTTATAACACAAGCACAATTTCTAGAGTATGGTGGCCATTTTTTGTTGTACTATTCTATATATTGGCACCTATTCCAACTATAATAGCACGTCGCTACACAGATGATTCAGGAAGCAATAGTAATCCATGTTTAGAGTTTGCAATATTTATTACAATGGGATTCGTAGTATCATCCTTTGCTCTTCCAATAGTATTGGCGCGATCTCCGGCAGACCAGCCAGTGGTAAGTTACGCACTTTTTTATAAAATATTTTAACCTTCTCTGCAATTTGAGTCTTTTTTAGACATAAATAAAATTTCTCTCATTTTTAAATTTTTATTAAATAAAAATTAACATTTGAATTAAAAATTATTTGGCAATGTAATAGGGATGTTGAAAAACCTAAACTTTTTTTTTGAAAATCTTGAACAGTAGACAAAACTTTTAAGCTGGACAAAATAGACTCACATTATAGATAAAGAAAATGAAAATATGATTGCTATAATAAATTAGCTTTAAATCTGTTGATCAGTTAGAACACATAGGTTTTTTGTCTTTACAGATAGAATGGGGCGCTTGCTATCTGACATTAGCGGGTAATATTGTTGTGTATTCAACTCTAGTCGGATTTTTCATAACCTTCGATCAGGATGATACTGATTACAACATGTGGTGAAGTACTACTGCAATGTACTTATTCATCATGATAAAAATGTAAGTGTATGACCTGATTTATTTTGAAAATAGTAAAAATCAATGCTTTGATATTAATTATTAATGAGATAAAATTATTTTATTTCAAAACCTCATTTATAGCTTATTTTTAAAATATAGAACACAAGGCATTTATTAAAAATATGCCATTTTTGTGATACATATAAGTACATGAAATTGTTTCAGGTTTTCTATGAGATTAGAAGGAAAAAAATATCAATCATACAGTGCACTGACTGAAAGCTACATATTGATTCTAAATTATGAAACTTATTGTACACAGTTTACATAATATAAACCCTAATATGGATACTCTACTATACTTGATGCTACAAAAGAAAATAGTATTATAGTGCACTAACGATAGAATGTGTTAATGAAAATACACTACATTGAATTCCACGCGTGTTACGGAGCAGCGAAAAACAAAATGCATTTGATGTCTTAGATTTTTCGTATGGGATTATTCAGGATAACCCTGAAGCGTAACAATGCAAGGATAATGTTGAAAATATTTTTTATTTAATCTAAGTCTTTCGTAATAATAATGATAATAAAGCTACGATTTATTACTTAATCTTATTTCTTCAATCCTTGAAAAAACCGGTCAAGAATGTTCTCGAGATCATTAAAATAAAATAACTTGAAAATCATTCTCTCATACGCATTCCTTATAATGGTGATTGTTACAGTTTCAATATGAACAGAAACAGTGCGATTATTTCTATATAATTTCTTGATTTGAATAGATTTTTAAGCTGCAATATTTTACATTTTAATGACGAGAGAAATTTGAAAAATGCATGCTTATTTTTTCATTTAAAGTAAATCAAAAATTTTTAATCGCGTGTATTTTTAAGTAATTTAAACAGTCGCCATTATGAAGTATAAGAAGTACTGTTGCAACATTAACCGGAAATCATCATTTCTTCAACATGACGTTCGTTTAAGTGAAAGCCGAGATTGGTTGTATTCAGATTCCAATCCAAGTGTCACCCAGGTATCATTTTATCCTTGTTGCTCACCGAAAGTTAAAGAAAGACAACACGATATCTGGGTAACACGTGGAAATCTGAACGCGCCTATTAACGTCCGATTTCTTAGCGCATTACTTTAGAATGATACAGATTCCAGCGGTTAGGTAAGTCATTAATCTTTTTTTAATCTCGATACTTCAAATTTCTTTCAAAAAGATTTTCTTGTATCTTAACTTTTCCTCCTGGAAATAACTATCGTTGCAAATTTAGCAAAATTAGCACTTTCAAGCATGCCTAAAAATCATGACTACCAGCAGAAATCCGATCGCACGAAATCCAATAATGTATGTCACAACTTTCGCAAGGCGCGAAAAGATTCGAACGTATATCGCTATTTATAGACGAAAATTGAACGTTACCTCGAACAGATTTGAGAGAGAAAATTCAGTGTAATCTGTTGAAAAAAAATTTGATTTAATTTGTTGTTGTTTGCGCGTTTGGCAGGTATATTTTTAACAATAGAATTGTATTTCAAAGATTAATGTGCGAATTTTGTTATTTTAATAAGAATTAGGTTAGAAATGGTTAAGGTTTATTTATGAAATTATTGTAGTTTTAACGCTATTTTTTAAAATTTTGCCGAAAATAATTGTGGTTTAAGTTTAAAATAATTACGTGAATAAGTCGCACATCCAATTACATAAGTAACATTGGAATTTCATTGATATATAATTGGAATGCCATTGATTAAAAGAATATCAAATGATGAAATTACACGATTAAATAATTCAGTATATAATTTTATATATATATATATATATAAATTTATATGTAATATTTCGAATTGAGTTTTATGGTATAATATGATTATATTTTATGATAATAAATTTTAAGTATATATTATATATTTCAGAAGAATTAAACATCTTTATCATGTAAATTTCCTTTTCACTTTAGGTCAATAATATTTTATCTAATCGCATATCTGTATCAAATCATTTTCCAGAGATTGTAATGTAAAGATATATATATAGTTAATATTTATCTTTTTTATTTGTGTGGATGAAATGATTGCTAGCCAATGACTGTTTTTTTAATGAAGGAATATTTTGATAAAAAGTGAGTTTATAGTTTAGATATTTTCAATTGTATACCAAGCATTTGTAAAATTATTTTCTTTTTAGGACATAATTTAGAATTAAATATCAGTTGATTTTATCAGAATGTCTTTTGAAATTCAAGAAGCAGAACTTTGTGAATCTTTTAGTCAATCTATTCAAATGGAACAGCTACTGCCAATGGAATTAGGAAGTAAGTGTAGCTTTTGAATGTCTGATGATTTAAAATTTTTATAAAATTTCTGCATAAAATAAAATTTAAATATTTCTAGGAAAACATGAAGGGATGCTAGATAATCTAAACTCTATTATTCCATATGCTACTTTGAGAATGCGCAATGTTGCTCATTTATCTAATGAAGAATGTGCTAATGCTATTGCCAGTCACCTGCAATCAAGCGAAAAGTTTATGCATGATGATCCCAAATTGGAACAATTTAGAATGGAAACAGTGAGAACAATACCACAGTGCTTCGCTGTGAAACAATCTGTTAAGTCACAGCTATTGGAAACTGTTAACCAAAAAACAAGAAAAAAATCAATTAGTTGTTGGAAATTGTTTAAATATAATGTTAGTTTAAAGTTTGCAAAGGTAATGTTAATTTGTTGGAGCTCTTACCTTTATATTATATATAAAAAAATAAGAAAACTTGGATTTTGTTTATATAGATTTGGGTAACAATGCAGAACTTCCTGTCAACAATGAAATTATGGCATCGAACAATAAAAATCATTGAGAGTCATCATGGAAGTGGTATAGCAACATACTTTAAATTCTTGAGATGGTTACTCTTTCTTAATACAATTTCCTGTATTTTGAGGTAAATACATTTTATTTCATTTTTTTGTAAAGTTATGTTTATAAGTACATTTTTATATAAAAATTTGAATCAATTTAAAATTATTTAAAATTAAAAGAGTTTTAAAAATGTTCTATTATTATTCTATAATTCTCATTTATTTGATACGCAAATACAAAGTTCTTTATACATATTATTATATTAAATGAAATAATCAAAACGAGAGTTTGATGAATATTTATTTGCAGTGTATCTTTTATTGTGATTCCGCAATCACTGGATCAAGTATATGTATCAAACGATACTAAAGTATTGGATTTTTTAACAGGCAGTGTAAATTTAATTATTATTTTATTATGAGCATGTTCTAAACATAGCGTACATATCACAATATTTTGGTTTGCAGGGCTTTTTATCTCACACAATAATGTATTATGGTTTTTATTCCAACGGCACAGTAGATGTATCATTTGGAATCAAATATAGCATTCCATTTGCCTATTTCCTAACGCTGCTTTTTTGTTATATAGTTACATTTGTTATACTCTCTTTCAAGTATGTGTGATAAAATTAATAAGATTAAAAATTATTCAATTTAATTGAATGTAATAATAATTTTTTCAGAGTCATATCCTCTTATAGAAAGTCTTATATCGAAACACGCGGAAAAGTACACAATTTATATAGCAGCAAAATATTTTGTGGATGGGACTTCAGTATATCTTCACCAAAAACTGCTGTTTTGCAATCAGCATCAATTTATAAAGAACTAGAAGAACTATTAGCAGAAACAAAGCAGCATATGCGTTTGCATTGGTGTACTAAATTTTTATTAATTATAATACAATTTGTTGTGACGTCTATTATTATATTTATGATTTTTGGTGCTGGTGCACTCGTTTGGATTCTGTTAAGTCATTACAACATAGAAGCGCCTGTAACTATCTCGATTATGATTGTGCCAGTAGCCATTACCGCCATCATTCATATTTTTCCAGCGATTATCTCCTACCTAGTAAGTAGTCTACATTTTCTGTTGTAAAAATAATTGATTAATATTAATTAATATTGATATTTTTAGGCATCGCTAGAACGCTACAATAACAAACGTACGGAACTTTATGTAACAATTGTCAGAAATTATGCAGTTGCTGCGATAATAATCGGGACTTTATTCGTCTTCTGGATAATTCACAGTATGTCACATTGTTGGCAAACACACTTAGGAGAAGAGATTTATCGACTTATTATACTGGATTTCATTGCTTCGCTATTTGGAGCATTTTTGCATTTTACACGTTCTGTGCTGTACAAAAGATATTCAACAAAAGTCGGGAAATTGGAATTCGATATCGCTCGCAGTACATTAAATCTCATTTACAATCAGATACTCTTTTGGATGGGATTTTATTTTAGTCCGTTAATATCTGTTATGATCATGATAAAACTAATTTTTACGTTTTACATGAAGAGATATGAGCTGAAAAGATATTATCAGAGATCATCGCAGCCTTGGCGAGCGGCACAAACACAAACATTGTTCTTAGTTCTCACATTTCTCAGTATTATTGTAATATTATTCACGATAGGATATGTTATCACAAATGTGAAAAGTGATGAATGCGGACCATTCAGAAATCATCTTCATACTTGGGATTTTATTGTCGATGGGATGTTATCATTGAAAAGAGACAGTACATTCTGGAGGGTTATTTCGGAACTTGCCTCACCAGTAACCGGTGCTGTAATATTGATCGGCATGAGGTAGATTTATAATTATGAATCTAAATATAATGAATTTATATTAAATATTTATTAACTAAGTATTTTTATTAAAAGTATTGCAGTGTATTGTTTAAGAGCAAAAGCAGAAGCGAGTAAGGAAATATCACAAATTTTTTCCAACATACTCCTTCTTCAATCTCAAGATAAGCAATTTCTTATAAATAGTTTTGGTAAATGTGCTAAAAATAAACGTAAGTCACGTTTGCTATTAAATTAGATTAGAAATAGATTATGTAATTAATTTCAATAATTTATGTATATTTTTCTTTTTTAAGGTACCTTTGTTCCTAATGAGATTAGTTTTGTCCAAGATATTAGGCATATTGAGCAAGATTATACAAATGAAGAAGCTTTACTTCATCGACATAACTTACCATCGACAAGTTTCGAAGAAAAATAGCTATTAAATAGTTATTAATATGAACTAGTTGATAACAATTTGATAACAAACTGCCAGAGTATATATTAGCCGATTTATTTTTTTCCTGTTTTATTTATACATTTAAATTGAGTTATTCAAAATATTTCATTTCGCGCGATTTTGCCAAAACCTGAACGCTCAAGACTATTACATGTATGATGAAATATTCTAGACACATTATGTTCAAAATGTAGATAAAACATCTTCAAGATATCTACATTCATATTTTGAACGTAATGTTTGAATTATTTTATCAGATATAATGTTCTTCGCTGCGTTCAGGTTTTAGCAAAATTGCGCGCACGACAGAAGCAATACTTTTTTAATAACCGGGCGCGTCGCGGCACTGAGTGCCACAAAATTTGTTTTTCTAAAAGATCATTGATAATGCAGGTCTTTTTTACCGATCTTTGGTATTCCTCATTTAATGTTAAATTTTAATATTATATTTTATTATAAATATATTTTACTTGCTTTTGATGACTGTTCAATTATTTATCCAATTATAACTCTGAAATAATAAATTTGTGATGTGGCATTCAATGCCACGCGAGCCTACTCTAACTAACGTTTGACCGGAAGGCGCGCCCGATTAAGAGTAATTAAATTTAATTTGGTTTAAAGTGTTTTGCCATTATCTATTTAATATAAGAAGAAATGTTATATTAAATAATTATTTTAATATAATATTTGACACAATATATACAAGTAATTTATTTAATTATATATTTACAAAAAATGTATACATAAACTAATTCTTTATTTTAGTATATAAAATATAAATATAAATCCACGAATTTGTTTTTTTTCCGGTCACTTTCAATAATTCCACCGTCTCCGCGCCATGCCGTCGTCATAGTTACGTCTATAGATAGATGTAACATGTTGATTTGAGCTCAGGAGACATTATCTTTGTCGATTATACTTGTTTAATTAAATCTACTAATTATCTATTAACGTAGATAGTAATCCTATCAATTTTTCATCAAGAACTTATTTATACATTTTTTAGAATAACAATGACATAAAAAGTGCCTTTGTATTTTCAATATGTTAACTTAAGTGACAGAGTTAAGTTAAGTGACAAAAATGGCTGAAAAGAAGGAGACAGGTGGAACTTCGGACAAGATTCACACAATAGCGGGATATAAGGATTGTTCGTCATCAGGAACATTAAAAGCCCCGCAATTTTCAGAGAAGCAGCAATTGATACAAGAAACTTCGTGGACGAAAACTGTTCCATATAAATATTGGCATAGTTATGTGAAGCCTACCGATAGTATAGGCAGTATCTTCACACCTGGCGTGCACACATATCGAACTAGAACTTTAATTAAACGCGGTGTCAAGCCTGTACGATGGCATCCTTTCGGAATCGATGGTGTACTCGTAAGTCCGCCTCACAGTTTCATTGAACGACACAATGAAGAAGTTAAACGAAGAGCCGCAGCCTTGGCTAAGAAAGAATGTGTGCCGAAAAATATAGTGAATTTGAGGGATTTATTGGATGATACATGGTTGCGGAAGAAACGTCAGAAGGCGAGAATCTTGAAGGAAAAAGAGTTATCTATACATAGGAGAAAGATAACAAAGCGAAGATTGGATCGCAAGGTAATGAGAGACGTTTATGTAAATCTCACAAGTACTTCGAATTAAAAAATTTGAATGTTTTAATTTTTTAATCCAACTAATAAATTTATATAAGAAAAATAACATATATTGTAGATGGTACGTTATATCGAGGCAGAAATGCCAAAATCTGTGGAAGAACAATTAGCTGAATTAATGGCAATAGTTGATGAAGAACAGAGGATAAAACCTGAGGATATTGCTAAAATAGTTTATCTTAGAGATTATTGCATAAGCGACCATCATCTGCAGCCGTATGATTACATTAATATTGATGCGGCGAAAAAGCTTATCATTGATAAATTGCAAGAACGTGAAGAGTAAGTAGATGTATTTATTAGTACTATAAATAGATGTACCGTAGTATTTATTTATTTATTTCTAGGCTATTTTATTTCGAAAATAGTCTCTAAACTCAAATTTTTAGAACATGACTCACTACTAGTTTTAATATTGATTTTATTTAGTTTCCTAATTTGTTCATGTATATTCACAGTGTTATATTTTTATCGGAATGTTAAAATAAACAGTTCAAAAAATTAAAATTAAAAATTATTAATAATATAAAATAAAAAATTGAATATTCTGTATAACTAAACATTGAACTATAAAAGTATTAATACAATTGTACTAATACAAGTAGTAATATAATTATTAATTATTTAAAAAATACAAAATAATTTTACAAATAACGCTGAATTTATAAAATATTTTTATGTGATTCTTTACAGCTTTAACGCTATAATGAAAAGTTTGGAACCAGAAATAATCGATGACTATAAACGAAGTCTTCGTAGCGCAATAGTGGATTATATTCTAATGGATTCTGATGAACGAAAACGTTTATGTATTGAAACAGTTCCTATTGAATTTCCTGTTTTATACGTTCGCGCGCCAGTACCTTGGCATCAGTCCAAAATCACAGCAAGTCATTCCATGCAACATACTCTTTTTATCGGCAATGAGATATTAAGAGACATCCGAGATTTATGGTGTACAAAGTAAGATTATATGAGAAGCTAGTCAAAAATTTTAAAATTTAATCTTTCCGTTCTATTGATGTTTAAATAATTTAAAATACAGATACATTGTGTTTTTATTGTCAAATATGAGCTAACGATCTTCTCCGATCTTTAGATATCGTCAAGTAAGAATAATTCACATGCAAGATTTCGGCGTGCTTCCTGTTCTGGCCGCGGAAATTAAACCAAGGCTCAATGCCCTGTGTGCTGCCGCCACTGATGTTCTCATTAAAGAATGGTTGGCCGATGTGGCGGAAATCTTTCTCGAGAAGAAATACAATTGGTCGCAGTATTTCGAAACACAGCCCGGTGCGTCCACTGCGATGATTGAGAAATATTTTCGCAGCATTAATTCTTTATTGTCAAAGCAATTACGAATCATGATAATAAAGACACTAGAAGACGTGAAAGACTTCTTCATGCAGTATGATGCTGGCAATGCTTTCGAAGGAGACTATAAGGATCTCATGTTTCTCAAGTAAATTCAATTCCTCTTTGATATTTATATCAGAGTGTAATCGAAATTGCTATCTTTTAGATATTAGTTACGACGGATTCGAATACAATAGAAATTACATTGTAGCACTCCTTTCGTAACAGTAAAAGTGGAACCGGAACTTGGCACAACGAACTTACACTGCGAACCGAACATTCTAAAGTTGTACAGCATAATCTCGTCATGTTTTGACAAGATTATTGAGGTAGGCACTATGATACCCAAGATTGAGACCATTTTGTTTCCGGAATTGAAAGATGCGGGTCACTTATTTCCTATTTCGCGATTCGAAGATACGGTAATTATAATATATATATATATTTATATTCTAAAAAAAATTCTGAGAAAATATCAAATATTCGATTCGAAATTCATTGCACAATCCTTTCATTACATTAACATAGGTAATAAGCATCATCACCAACGTTTTAGACATAATTATTAAGCATACGACTGGTCCTAATAATTACCTCCAGTGTTACACAAATTTACTATATATTACAAGCGGAGTAGCCGAGAAAAAATTAGACACTTTCTTTAGACTCGAACCGGTACCATTGTTGCGAGAATTTGAACAGCAGATAAAAGCGTACGACGCTCTGCGAAAAGAGATTTCTATGTTTCGATGTAAAGTAAGTATATGATTAAGTCACAATTAATAGGAAAACCTCCGAATAATTCTTTACATTACATTCACACATAGTATAGAAAAATTATTATTTAAAACATGTTTTTCAATCTTTTTATTTAACGTAATATTATTATATTTATCAATTCCCAGGAAAGATTTATAGCGTTATACCATATTTTCCTGTATACTTGCTTTAAAAAATTGATAATTTAAATAATTTGGCTGGTTTTTTTTTAGATCCCGTTAAATATGCTCGAGATCGATTGTAGTATTGTGAACGATACAATGAAAGAAATTCTATATGCTCTTCGAAGTAGAATTTGCAATTTCTTTGCGGATGAATTACGAGCCAACAATCGCGAATTATGCTCGATTTTTGATGAAATAGCGGAGAATATCTCGAAGATGCCAGAAACAACACTACAGATTGTCGAACTATACAACTACTTGTGCGAGAGTCGCGACACAACATTGTTCAATCTGAGGAGACGATTAATTCGTTCGGTCGAGTTGACATTATTTCTGTTCGATCATCAGCCGCTCTCGACTGATGATATTCACTTAAATTCACGCACCATTACCTGGCCGAAGGAAATGGACATTGTGATAGAATTGGCAAGCAATAGATTGAAGATGAGAAAGGACTTCCTAGAAATGGTGCTTCGTACGAGACGAGATACCTTCGAAAAAAAAATAGTTACGGTACAATTAGCGATTGATCAATTTAAGCGAAAAGATCCACCAGTTCTTACGATGGAGGAAATGGTACAGGCTGTGGAAGAAATTGAGCACATTTCCATAACTATGATAGAGATCCGTAAAGAAGCCGAAGAAATCAATGAAGAGGAAGGACTGTTAGACATGGAATTGAGTCCATATATGGAACTGCCGACTATGTTCAATACAGTAGAAACATTCGACAAACTCTGGCATACTGTTTTGGAATTTCATCAAAATTACGACAAATGGTTCTATGGTCCATTTGTGGGTCTAGATGCTGAACAAATACGCGAGGATACCGAAAATACGTGGCGAACTCTGTACAAGTTATCGCGCTTGCTGATGGAAGTGCCAGGCGCGAGACGTGTCGCCGAGATGGTACGGGGCAAGGTGGAGAAATTCCGGCAGTTCATTCCAGTATTACAGATCATCTGTACTCCAGGTCTACAAGCTCGACATTGGGAGGCAATCAGTAAGATTGTCGATGTACCGTTAGTATTAACAGACACTAGTAATTTATCAGAGATGATCGAGTATGGTCTATCTATTTTCATCGCGAAGTTGGAAGAGATAGCTTCGGCGGCCACAAAAGAGTACACATTGCAGCGCAACCTGCAAAAGATGAAGGAAGAATGGCAGGAAATATACTTCGAGCTTGTTCCTTATCGAGAAACCGGAGTGTTTATATTAACCGCTGTGGATGATATACAGATGTTATTGGATGATCACATTCTCAAGGCGCAGACTATGCGCGGTTCACCCTTTGTAAAGGCATTCGAGGAAGAAATGCAGCAGTGGGAGGAGAAATTGATATCGATGCAGGATATTATCGATCAGTGGTTACTCTGCCAGTCCACTTGGATGTATCTAGAGCCGATATTCAGCAGCGAGGACATCATGCGCCAGATGCCGTCCGAATCAAGAAACTTTCGTAGACTTGACAAGATTTGGCGCAATATCATGTTATACGTTTTTGATAACAGGCGGGTAATCGACGCTACTGCGATGCCAAACATGTTAAAGGAATTCAAGCTCTGTAATTTACTCCTCGAAGAAATCCAGAAGGGTCTAAATGAATACCTAGAGAAGAAGCGTCTGTTCTTCTCACGATTTTTCTTCCTATCGAACGACGAACTGCTGGAAATTCTGTCCGAGACTAAGGATCCGCAACGAGTGCAACCGCATTTGCGAAAGTGCTTCGAGGGTATTAGTAAACTCCGTTTCACCAAGGAGGAAGAGATTATTGGTATGTTGTCGGCCGAGGAAGAATACGTACCTCTGAGCGGCAAGATTTACCCAGCTGATGCGAAGGGTATGGTTGAGAGATGGTTATGCCAAGTGGAAGAACTCATGGTGATATCGATGCGCGATGTCGCCGAGCAGAGTGTATTAGCGTACTTCGATGCCGTACGTGAGGAGTGGGTACTTTCATGGCCAGGTCAGATTGTCATTTGTGCCAGTCAAATACATTGGACCAGCGAGGTATACGAATCCTTTGAGGAACGTACTACGGCAATCTACTTAAACAAGTGCACTGATCAAATAGAGGATATTGTAGCACTTGTTCGTGGCAAACTAGAATCTGGCGCTAGAATAACACTGAACGCCTTGATAGTGATAGATGTGCATGCTCGGGATGTGGTAAAACTGCTGGTCGACAAGCAGGTTGACGACCCTTCGGACTTTAATTGGATAGCGCAGCTTCGTTACTACTGGCTGGACGATTGTATCACTGTCTCTATGGTCACAACTAATGTCATGTATGCCTTCGAGTATCTCGGAAACTCGTCAAGACTGGTGATAACGCCATTGACAGATCGATGTTATAGGACTTTAATGAGCGCGTTGAAGTTGAATTTAGGTGGTTCGCCGGAGGGGCCAGCGGGCACCGGCAAAACGGAAACAGGCAAGGATCTTGCAAAGGCTGTGGCTAAGCATTGCGTAGTGTTCAACTGTTCCGAGGGACTTGATTACAAAGCGATGGGCAAATTCTTCAAAGGTATTGCACAATCAGGAGCCTGGGCGTGCTTCGACGAGTTCAACAGAATTGAATTGGAGGTGTTATCCGTGATTGCTCAGCAAATATTGTCGATACAGATGGCTATAAGCATGAAGCTTGAGAAGTTTATCTTTGAAGGCACCGAGTTAAAGTTGAATCTCACCTGCAACGTTATCATAACTATGAACCCGGGTTATGCTGGACGAGTAGAACTACCAGATAATCTGAAAGTACTATTTCGAACAGTAGCGATGATGGTACCGGACTACGCCATGATCGGTGAGATCACCTTGTACTCGTATGGCTTTACGGATGCCAAGATTCTCGCGGAGAAAATAGTTCACACTTATAAATTGTGCTCCGAACAATTGAGTTCTCAAAAGCATTATGATTATGGGATGCGAGCAGTCAAAACCGTGCTGATAGCGGCCGGCAATTTGAAGCTCAAGTTTCCAAAGCGCGACGAGCATATATTGGTTCTTCGTGCCATTGTAGATGTTAATCTGCCGAAATTCTTGTCCGAGGATGTTTATCTCTTCAACGGCATCTATACAGATCTCTTCCCGGACGTGACACTGCCTCAACCGGAACGTGACGAACTGGTGAATCTACTGAAAATAAATCTAGAAAAGCGAAACCTCCAGGCTACTGACTGGTATGTGGAGAAGATTGTGCAAATTTATGAGATGTTACTCGTACGGCATGGTTTGATGATTGTCGGCACTGCCCTGGGTGGAAAGACGCAGGCTTATAAAGCGCTGGCCGATTCTCTGGGCGATTTGTCAGGTATACGGAGAGCCACGATGCGAGAATACCGTACAGCCTACCGAGTGATCAATCCCAAAGCCATTCCGCTGAGTCAATTGTACGGTAGCTTTGATCCGATATCACATGAATGGAGCGACGGCGTGCTAGCCAACACATTTCGCGAATACGCACAATCTATCGCGATCGAACGCAAATGGATCGTGTTTGACGGCCCGGTGGATGCAATCTGGATTGAGAGCATGAATACTGTGCTGGATGATAACAAGAAACTTTGTTTGATGTCCGGTGAGATCATACAAATGTCCAGGAGAATGAATATGTTCTTCGAACCAGCCGACCTCGACCATGCCTCGCCCGCCACTGTCAGCAGATGTGGAATGATCTATATGGAGCCCTCTCAGTTGGGCTGGCAACCAATCTTTGAATCTTATAAAAAAGATCTTAAAAAGAAATTGTTATTTGAACAATACGAGCTCATTGTTGAATTGATCGATTGGCTGATCGAACCGATATTGCATTTTATCCGATATAATTGTAAAACTTTTATAGACACATCAGAGATACACATGTTCTTGGTAAGTACATTGGAAAAGTCTGTATTATACCTAAATTTATACTCAATGTAATAACTGACTTTATTTAAAATAGAACTAGAAAAAGAAACTTTTGAGCTTAAAAAAATTATAATATTTTTTTAAATATTTGTAATTTTTCATATATTTAAATGTAACATTTTAATCCAATGTTTCTTTTTGCGTAATAGTCTTTTACAAGAGTATTCAGCATGATGTTGGCAGACGAGACGCAAGTAAGCACAGTATGGCTTCAGTGTGTATTACTGTTTAGCATAGTTTGGGGCATTTGCTCAACATTAATGAACGACAGCAGAAAAATTTTCGACATATACCTGCGAAAACTATTACTCGGTACTATCGAAGAATATCCCAAGCCAAAGACGTTTAAGTTGACAAAACAACAAATTTTTCCCGATAGAGGTACAGTGTATGATTGGATTTATGATAAAAGGAATAACGGATGCTGGATATCTTGGATGGATACTATGCAACAGGTATTAAGAAAAACAATCACGTGAGTAATTGAAGAGATAAAATTTTAATTGATATTTTTTTATATACTTTTGAGACTTACTTAAAAGTACATGGATTTAATTAATTTTAAACAACATTAAAAAATTAATAAAAAGCTAGAAAACAAATAATAAAAAATCTATTAGAAGTATTTAAAATTTTATAATTTATGAATACAAAATAGGAAAATAATTAGACATTTAAAATATATACATTTCAGGCACCTTTACCAGCAACAGCGAAAGCCAGTGAGCTGATCATTCAGACAAGGGAAACGTCCATTCAGCTTTTTTTTATCAAACGATTTATGAATCGATCGATACCGCTTTTGTTTGTAGGCCCGACGGGCACCGGCAAATCCGTGATCATACTAAACTATCTTGTATCGTTGCCACGGGAAAAATTCTTAGAGAATATTATAAACTTCAGCGCACAAACGAACGCACCACAGACACAGGAGATAGTTATGTCAAAGTTAGATAGAAGGAGGAAAGGAGTTTACGGTCCTGCTATGGGAAAAAAGTGTGTGCTATTTGTGGACGATCTTAGCATGCCGCAGGTGGAGATCTTCGGCGCCCAACCGCCGATAGAATTACTTCGACAATGGATAGATCATGGTTACTGGTTCGACCCGAAAGATACCTCGATGTTGCATCTAGTGGATATTTTGCTGATCACTGCTATGATACCTCCTGGAGGCGGTTCTAATGTCGTGACATCGCGATTCACTCGTCACATGCACGTGATTGGCATCGATTCTTTCGAACAAGCCACTATGACAAAGATCTTCTCGTCGATTCTCGACTGGCACTTTGCTAAGGGTTTTGTTCCGGAGATTTCAAGACTAAGCAAGATGATAGTGAGCGCTACCATGAATGTGTTTCTCGAGGCTATTAAAAATTTTCTGCCAACGCCATCGAAAAGTCATTATAAATTTAATTTGCGTGATTTCAGTCGAGTTATCAGCGGCATTCTTTTGATTCCGGCCGCTAAAATGAAGGATCCCGATAAACTTATTAGATTGTGGGTTCACGAAGTATATCGAGTTTTCCATGATAGACTAATAGATGACACCGATCGCGAGACACTGTTCGGGATAGTACGATACACATGCTACGATCAGCTGCGTCAGCCATTGGATAAGGTGCTCGCAAATTTACTCAAGCCGGATGAGAAAATGATAAAGAGTTTTCACATTAGCAATCTCTTTTTTGGAAATTACATTGAACCCGATGCCGATCCGAAAATATACGATGAAATAAGGGACCTGGAAGATCTTCAGGAGAAAATGGAGTACTATTTAGCTGAGTACAACGCGATTTCGCAAACGCCGATGAATCTAGTGCTGTTTCGTTATGCTATCGAGCACATCTCTCGCATTTCTCGAGTATTATTACAGGATAATGGTCATGCTCTACTCGTCGGAGTGGGTGGTTCCGGTCGTAACTCTTGTGCCAAATTAGCGACCAGCATATGCGAATACTATATACATCAGATCGAAATTACCAAGGCCTATGGAACGACTGAATGGCGAGAGGATTTGAAGCAGTTACTATTACGCATCGGTTGTGAAGGAAAACCCACTGTTTTTATCTTCGGTGATCATCAGATCAAGGACGAGTCTTTTATCGAGGACATCAACATGATTTTGAATACTGCGGACATACCGAACTTATATGGAATAGATGAAAAGGCGGAGATACTGGAAAAGATGATGAACCTCGCACGAGACGTAAGCGGCGGTAAGAAAGTAGAAATGACGCCAATGGTGCTCTACAATCTTTTCATCGAAAGAATTAAAAAGAATCTTCACATAGTCTTGACGATGTCGCCAATAGGCGATACCTTCCGCAATCGTCTGAGGATGTTCCCGTCACTTATCAATTGTTGCACTATAGATTGGTACACGCTCTGGCCTGAAGATGCCCTCGAGAAAGTAGCCAGGATGTCATTGAGAGATCTTGACATTGGTTCAGAACTACGAGAGAAATGCGTGCAGATGTGCAAACAGTTCCACACGAGTGTCTCCGTGATGAGTGAAGATTATTACTTGACTTATGGTAGAAAATATTACGTCACACCCACAAGTTTTCTGCAATTGATCAAATCATTATACAAATTATATGGACAGAAAATCGAGCAAATCTCCGTGCAACAGAATCGTTACGAAAGCGGTCTAGAAAAGCTAGATTTCGCTGCCGGCCAAGTATCGCTCATGCAGGACGAATTACATCAATTACAACCGAAGTTATTAGCGCAATCGCAATTGAGTGATAAGCTAATGATCCGAATTGAACAAGATACTATCAATGTAGAGGCGAAGAAAGAAATTGTGGCGGCTGATGAAGCTTTGGCGAACGAAGCGGCTGCGGCAGCTCAAGCAATTAAAGATGACTGCGAGAGTGATTTGGCAGAAGCTACGCCGGCGTTGGAAGCTGCTTTAGCGGCATTGGACACTTTGAAACCGGCAGACATCACAATTGTGAAGGCGATGAAGGCTCCGCCAGCCGGCGTTAGATTAGTGATGGAAGCGATCTGTGTGTTGAAAGGTATAAAACCGGATCGAGTTCAGGATCTGACCACTGGTCAAATGGTGGACGATTACTGGCCCGCATCTATCAAGCTGTTGGGCGATATGAAGTTTCTAGAGAACTTAAAAAATTTCGACAAGGATAATATACCACTAGCTTATATGAAGCGTATTCGCGAAAAGTTCATAAATGATCGAAGCTTCCAGCCAGAAGCAATCAAGAAAGTATCAACCGCGTGCGAGGGTCTCTGTAAGTGGGTGCGTGCTATGGAAGTGTACGATCGTGTAATCAAAGTCGTGGCGCCGAAGAAGGCAATGCTAGAGGAAGCGGAAGCTGCATTAGCTGTACAGATGGAAATGCTCAATGAGAAGAGAACTCTACTGCAAGAAGTAACACAAAAATTGCAGTCCCTTAATGATGAATTCGCTGAGTGTATGCGCGAGAAGAAGAAGCTGGAGGATCAGATCGACTATTGTAGCCAGAAATTGGAAAGGGCTGAGAAACTACTAAGCGGTCTGAGCGGCGAGAAAAGTAGATGGAGTGAGACCGCCAGTAAACTGGGCGCCAGTTTGGGAAATGTGATTGGAGACGTTTTACTATCATCCGGAATGGTGGCTTATCTGGGAGCATTCACAGTGGAATACAGAAATAAGTTAATCGATCAGTGGCATACTTCTTGTATGCAAGAGACTATACCATGTAGTGCGAAGTTTAATTTAATCGATATATTAGGTGAAGCGGTAGAAATCAGGGACTGGACCATCCAAGGGTTACCAGCTGATAATTTTTCAGTGGAAAATGGTATAATCGTGAAGCATGCTGATCGTTGGCCGCTCATGATTGATCCGCAGAATCAGGCGAATAAATGGGTGAAAAATATGGAGAAGCCGAACAAGCTAGCGGTGATTAAACTCACGGATCCCAATTACGCGAGAGTGATGGAGATGAGCATTCAACTGGGACTGCCAGTGCTATTAGAGAATATTTTGGAGGAGATTGATGCGATTCTAGAGCCTGTGTTGCTAAAGAACGTATACAAGCACCATGGAGAGCTGTACATGAAGTTTGGCGAAGTTGTGATGGAGTATAATTCGAACTTTCGATTCTATATCACCACGCGTTTGCGAAATCCACATTATCTGCCCGAGATCGCGATAAAAGTGACTCTACTAAATTTCATGATCACGCCGCAGGGTTTGCAGGATCAGTTATTAGGCATAGTCGTGGCCAAAGAGCTACCGACGCTGGAAGAGAAGAAGAATCAGCTGATAGTAGAAGGTGCGAACAATAGAAGGATCCTAAAGGAGATCGAGGATAAGATCTTAGAGGTTCTCACGAAATCCGAGGGCAACATACTCGAAGATGAGACCGCTATCAGAATACTCTCGACTTCGAAGATGCTGTCAGAAGACATTGAGGCGAAACAGGAGATTGCAATAAAGACTTCGGCAGAGATAGATAAAGCTCGTGATGGTTACAAACCCGTCTCGAAGCATGGTGCGGTTCTCTTCTTCTGTATCTCCGAGTTGGCCAACATTGATCCCATGTACCAATACTCACTACCATGGTTTCTGCATCTCTACGTCATGGCAATAACCAACAGTGAACAGTCGACAGATTTGGACTTACGAATGAACAATCTCAATTCGTATTTCACGGCAAGCATTTATAGAAATATATGTCGTTCTTTATTCGAAAAGGACAAACTGATATTCTCTTTGGTCCTCTGTGTCAGTCTGCTGCGCGCCGCTCGTAAATTAGATGAAGAGCTCTGGGTATTTTTATTGACGGGTGGAATGGTTCTCGAAAATCCTTATTCCAACCCTGATCCCTCATGGCTATCCGACAAATCCTGGAACGAGATCGTAAAAGCTAGTCTCCTGCCCGGTCTTGAAAAATTGAGGACATCCTTCCAATCTAACATATCGCAATGGCAAGCATACTATGACCTGTCGAACCCACAGGAACATTCTTTCCCACCACCATTCGAACATGAGGATGAGAATTTGAGGAAGCTCGTAATTCTGAGATGCATAAGAACCGACAAGCTGATTGCTGCCGTTCAAGCATACATCATCCATCATATGAGCACATCTTTCGTAGAACCGCCACCATTTGATCTCCAGAGTTCATACAACGACTCGAGCAATGTTACGCCTCTCATCTTCGTGCTCTCACCTGGATCGGATCCAATGGCTGGATTGATCAAGTTCGCCGAAGATCGCGGGATCTCGAAGAAAAATCTCATGACGATATCGTTGGGTCAGGGTCAGGGCCCAATTGCAGTTGACATGATCGAGCGTGGTATCAAGAGTGGCGAGTGGGTCATCTTACAGAACTGTCATCTTGCCATATCGTGGATGAAGGAACTTGATCAAATATGCGATGAAATTATCGTACCTGAGAACACGCATCGTGATTTTCGTTTATGGTTAACTAGCTATCCATCCAAAGGATTTCCGGTGTCCATTCTGCAGAACGGTGTCAAGATGACGAACGAACCGCCGAAGGGATTGAAGAGCAATTTGCTGCGAAGTTACCTGAACGATCCTATATCGGATTTAAAGTTTTTCCGCGAGTGTATGAAAATAGTAGAATGGAGGAGGTTGTTGTTCTCTCTATGTTTTTTCCATGCGGTGGTGCAAGAAAGACGAAATTTCGGTCCACTCGGCTGGAATATACCTTACGAGTTCAACGAGTCCGATTTGCGTATCTGTATTCTGCAATTACAGGTATGGGAGCAGCTTTCTTTTATTAATAGATATTATCATGGAATTATTATAATTATATTATTTTATAATTATACTATTTTGGTAATCTAGCAATTTTTAAATGATTACGACGAAGTACCATTCGACGCACTCATTTATCTAACAGGAGAATGCAATTATGGAGGCAGAGTGACCGATGATAAAGACAGAAGGCTGCTGAATTCGCTGCTGAAGAATTTTTATAATTCTGAAGTTATTATAAAAATAGAGTAATATCACTCGTTCTTAACACTATATAGAATTCAAAAATCTAAGAACATACTACTCTCTTTGATTTTGTCAATTTTTTTCTAACGAAAGAAAATTTAAGCTTAAATAAATAAGAAAATTATTCCTTCACATTTCTAAAACAGAGATTATAAGGATTATATTCAGTAATATTGTAATTTAATTTTGTATAAAGAAGAGAAATGAATCAAAATATGAATTAAAAATAGAGAAATTAACAAAATTATGAAAGGAATGATTATTAGAGATAAACAAATTTTTAAGATTCTAAATTTGTCAGATAAAATGTTATAAGTTTTTTAAGTTTTCATTAATATTCTATGTAATTCGTATCTTCCTAGATACTCATTTTCTCCGAGCGGAATTTATTGTATGCCAGAGGACACAGATTATGAAGGATGTCTGAAATACATTCGCAGCTTACCAATTAATCAATTGCCGGAAGTTTTTGGTTTGCATGAGAACGCAGACATAGCGAAGGACAATCGAGAAGCAATGCAACTGTTAGCCGGTGCACTTTTAACTCAGCCACAAATCAGCGGAGTAGGCGAGTAATATATATTTCTTTAATTTTAAATGTTTATTAAACTATATTTCTTTTTTTCTTTTCTTTTTATAATTGAAATATTGCTAAACTTATGTTTTGTGAGTTTTTACATAGTTCAGTACACTTAATTTAGACTTGGTGTACATTGTTGACAAAATTATGAAAATATTGTAGAAATAATTTATTGCACAAGATCACAACATTATAAAAATGTTACACAATCTTGCTATTATATACTGTCGTAAAATAGTAATAAAAATGTTGGCGTGGAATTTATTTGCGATAATATAACATTATTGCTTCCATATATCATAATACAGCTTGTGTAATAACATTTTTATTAATTTTCATCAGGTGTCGAGAAAGACACGGATGAAATAGTTTTTACTCTGGCTAGTGAGATTTTATCAAAGATGCAACCCCAATTCGATATTGAATACGTGTCGAAGAAGTATCCGGTACTTTACATGAATAGCATGAACACGGTGTTGCGTCAGGAACTCGTTAAATTCAACGAGCTCACCAAAATCATCAAGGAAACATTAGACAGCGTGCAGAAAGCCATTAGAGGGCTGGTTCTAATGTCATTAGAATTGGAGGATGTTTATTTAAGCATGAGCGTTGGCAAAGTGCCACTCACTTGGAACAGAAAATCGTATCCCTCCCTGAAACCGCTCGGTAGCTATGTGAATGATCTATTGGCGAGATTGCAATTTCTACAAGATTGGATCGATCACGACGCACCGAATGTGTTTTGGATATCCGGTTTCTTCTTCACACAATCATTTTTGACGGCGGTGCTGCAGAATTATGCTCGCATGCACAAGATACCGATCGACCAGTTAGACTTTGAATTCGAGTTCACCCGGTTCGAATCGAGCGTCGATGCTGCGCCTTCCTATGGAGTTTATATAAGTGTATGCAAAGTTTTTATTAACATATAATCTTAAATAATAGTTCTAAAAAATAATAATAGTTCTAAAAAAATTAAAATTTGATCTTTTAATATAAATAATATAATAACAGTATCTTACCGCAATGACATGTTTGTTTATTTACATTTCTTATTGATCTTTATCCGCGATATTTTTAGGGTCTCTTTTTAGAGGGAGCTCGATGGAACAGAGAGACGAGATTACTGGATGAATCTAAGCCTAAGATAATGTTCGATGTGCTACCCATTATATGGTTAAAACCTGGCGAAAAGGCTAAATTCGACATAAAAAACGTTTATTATTGTCCAGTGTACAAGACAAGTGCTAGACGCGGTGAATTAGCTACTACTGGACATTCTTCTAATTTTATATTATATATCCTAATCCCGATAGATCTAGACGAATCGCATTGGATTAATCGAGGTGTAGCTGCCCTTTGTCAACTCGATGATTAATAAAAGCAATAAGGTATGAATCATCGGAGTGATTTATGCACAATGATTTATTGCACAAATGGACAATATATCTCGAAAAACTGATAAAAAATATTTAATGGAATTAATTATGTAGAAATATTTAATTATTAAAAAACTTTATGATAAATTATCGGGAAATCAAAAAATACAAATATTTTTGCAATATATAAATATATTTGCTAATAACAATCATACGTCATTTATAACATTATTCAATCTCATATATACATTATATTGTTTATTATCATAAATTCATATAAATATATATATATATTTCATAAAATTTTGCGTATAGACTATTCGATTAAAAACAATAATGATCATTCTTGCTTGATCATACATTATCGGGATTGTACGTGCTTTTAAAATAGAATGTGATCTTTCTCAGGTACATATCCAAGAAGCAATTCTTATGTACAGAAAAAATATTCTGTACAAACACATGTGTATTACGGAATGTAATAGACTGTAATATGCATAAAAGATACTACACGCGAAATCCCCTTTCTCTTTGAAAATTATGGAGGCAGGAATGCGTTCTCTAAAAGTATCACGATGTCTCGTATACATATTCATTAGTACAATGTCTTCAATAGAATTTTGATTGTCAAGAGAATAGTTGATCATCATTGACTATACATTTCTACTCGTCTGTCATTATCAAAACATATATTCAACACGTCCATGATCAAATAACATACGAAAAATAAAATGCATGGGTATTACAATGCATACAAGATGTTCTAAAAATCGCACGATTAGATTTTGACGAAAAAGATTTTATAAATTATTTTATTAATCATTTTAAAATGTTATCTTAAAACTTTGTTTTAACAGCAAATCTGTGTCATTTTGTGATTTCAATTCAATGCGATTTTTAACTAGATTTCAAGATACGATTTTTTATTTCCTATTAACTTTTCTTATGTGTTTTACAGTTTTGATTCTTGTTGTTTAAAAATTGCGAGGAAAGTGTCCGACTTTTAATGCATCTTGTATGCATGTCGCAGTTAATCTATCTATTCACCGTGAGACAAGCGCCGATCAACGAAAGAACAAGATCCTTAAATCTGATCTCGAACAATTCAATCGAGTTTCGAGCTGTAAATGTCACATACTGTTGTGCGCCCACATTCATGCATACACACACACACACTCTCTCTCTCTCTCTCTCTCTCTCTCTCTCTCTCTCTCGTGTACACATGCATATACGATCAGACATAAAGTCGATATACTGCGTTATGGACTAGTTAAACGCGAGTTTTTTTGTGGCGGATTCATGTTACAGACTAGTTAGTCACAAAATCGCAGTGCATTGCAAAACTGGTGCAAAAATCATCTAAAACAAACATGATCTCGTAGTCAAACATACATAATTAGAACTTATATAAAAAAGCTTGCAATGAATGCAAAGCACACTTACAGCTTTCGAGTAGATGAAAAAAAAAATTATTATATCAATTATATTCCTCGTTAAGATGAAAATCTTGCATTTTAATATAACAATATCGTATCTGAAAGAAAATAGATTAGATCAATGTCTTCAAGGCAGCGTTCTTTCAACTGTGAATGACGCAACATTTCAGTAATGGAAACATTGACGCCAATAAATACGTATTTGGCATACTTGCATATATAAAGACCGCTTTAAAAGAGGGAATATCTAAAACACAGTTATTCCGAAATAGAGATTGAGAAATATACATGTATATATACAAACTGGAAGACTATAACATTCGACGGAAAATATATTCCTCTTTATGTAATCGCTCAAACAATATTAGATACTTTCCATTTGATGGTACAATAAATCGACTCAAGTGTTGTTCTCTCTTTATCACTCTCTGAATGTTAAGAAGGATAGAACGACGCTTGGATCGACTTGTCATCAAATGGAAAGCACACTTGACTTATAATAAAGACTTCTTATATTAACATTTTGAAAAACAAAAATCACGAAAAAACTCGCAATTCGCAATTAATATTTTCGACTACTTTTTATTTGAGCTAATATAGTCTTCAATTATAGAAGGATTCATACATTATCCAATACTTATATTTGCAAAAATATCTTATCAATCTTATCGTTAATATATTAAAATAATGTGCGTTAACGCTCGTTTGAACTACCGTGAATTGCTTTATTTTTAACACAGTTTCTTATGTTCCACGATGTTATTTCTCGAGAGCTTTCGCACACTTCATTCGCATTCAAACTCGCTATGTATTTTTGCAACCTAAAGAATTTGCATTTAACTAGCCTTATCAATCTTCACCGCTTGTGGCATCGACCAACGCTGGATCAATTTCCTGTGGGGATTCATTCTTCGATTTTTTTACTTTGTATTCGACATAGCAGAAGGCCCCCGTACCGATGAATATAGCCACGAGTAGCACTGCGAGTTGTACATACAATCCCACCTCAGTACTGTACGAGAAGCTAATAGCCGCTGCGACAGATTGACAAAATTTAAAGAGAGCAAAGGCCGACGCACTCTCGTTAGCGAACAGGACGCCCAATAGCGAGTAGACCTGCGTGTTGTAGCAGGCGTCGCCGAAACCGAGAGCAAGACTGCCTGCCAATGCGAGAAACTTTGATGTCTCAATGTAGCCTACATTGTCTGTGTCCTTGAACGACGCATCGTTTGGTAGATTCAGGAAGATGCTGATGAAGGCGAATAAATGCACAGTCAGACCAGTGAGTATCACCGGCCAGCCACCGCACTTACGGGATATCTTGGACGCGAGAATGCCGAAGACCGCGCCGCCCACGACTTCGCCGACACCAATAAAAATACCGGATAGTCCCACCAATTTCTTACGATCCTCACCCAATACCTTCACGAAGCCAATGCTGCTAGAATATACACCGGAATAGAAGGTAAGCTCGAGACCTGTATAAATAAATGTCAATGATAGTAGCAGCATGTTCGACGTGAGGAAGAGCCTAATTGCATCCACGAAGGCGTTCCACGCAGCCAATAGCGGTTTCTCACGCCTTGGTTCCGGCAGGCGTAGTTCCTTGTCGGCATTAGATACCCCCTCAGCTTCACCCAGCAACAACTTCTGTGGCGATTTTCTCAATACGAGTAGTACCCCGGCACCGACTACCGCGAGGCCAGTTAGCACGCTGAATACGATTGTCCGTTGTTCCTTGTCAATTTTGGATTTTGTGAAGATGAAAAAGACAAACAGATTACCGGCGAACTGCGATGTCTGGAAAATCGCCCAAAATATACCGGCATTCCGTGACATTGTCTCATTATCACTGTTTTCTGTCAGGTATTGTCCATGGCCGGTCCACATCAGAGCGGCACCGATCCCGACGATAGCGGACATGGTATACAACAGAGCATCATGCGGCCAAAAGAATGAAGCGATGAACAGGACGTAACAACAAGCACCTGTAAGTATTGCTATCCGTGGCCCTGTCACGGAAATGTAGGACGGTGCTAACCAGTTGCAGGTCGCAAACACGGCATAGATTATGGCCAGGCTGACATAAGCATTACCATGGAAGTCTTCAAATTCGTCCGAGATGCTGTTCAAGACAGTTTTCTGTAAACAAAAGAGATCAATGCAAGAAGATCAATATATTTCTAATATACTATTTCTCGCTTCTGTAATAACGTTTCATATACTTTTAATGATATTTCATCGAATTTCTATTGTGTTAAATGCATACAGGTCAGTTGAACAACTTATCCATGATAACTGACTTGCCAATTGATAATAGCCGCGCTCATATCAGATAATTTTTCTTTCATGTTAAACTTTATTACAGAATTTTATTTCCTAATTAATTTAGAAGAGAGAGAGAGAGAGAGAGAGAGATTTTTTTTCTTGAATTGAATTTAGTTGAACATAAAAAATTTCTTTTTATCATTTATATAAAATTAGATTTTATTAAAAAAAATTGATACATAATATGTTTTATTTTAGTTTTATTAAACAGTGACAGGAAAAATATTTCGAACAATGTACTGTAGCAATGGTATTGTAACAGAGAAATGGAAAGTGATCAAACGAGAAATCAGATAAGAAATTGAAAAACGTTAATAAAAGGCGAAGCATCAGAATGTATTGTATCGCCAGTTCCGGCATTCTCTTTTAGGATTCAAACTGGTTATTCTGTATTTATAGAAACTATAAAAACTGGACTATATTTATACCTCAACCAAGGACAACCACAAAATATCAATATAGGAATGAATATTGTTTTATATTCCTTTACTACATCGTCATTAGGAAGAATTAGAAATGTTTAGATTTAATGAGCAAGAGCTGCGTATTAATTACCAATATAAAAGGAAACCGTTCTATTGATTTACGATTTTATTTAAAAAAAAAATAAGGCTGCATAAAATGTTCCAGACAGAATCAGATTAGAGATATCGCTTATGCTTATTTTTAAAATAAGACAAGCTTCACACAGAAATATTAGTATAGTGGTTTCAATAAAAAAAACTGCTGATGTGTCCAACAAATTTATTAAAGCAAATGAGGATTATTAATGTGCATTATAATCAATTGGACGATTCACGATTTCATCTATCATCACTGGTATCGTATTAGGAACGAATCGGTCAAACGTTAAACGCACGTTGTCAGTTTCAACTACACTTTCACATAGGAAAGTATAATATCCTATTTTACGTCGTATTTCTGATCTGTCGCAAACTATTTCATATCTTCTCGTTATTGAGAATCATCAGTAATCAACAATCATATCATTATTCGTGATTTGACATTTAACATTTCGTTGGCTATTTTTTTTGGGCATATTGTGCATAATATTAACGTTCGTTATAAACCGTAAGTTCAAGTAAATGCTAACATAAAAAGAAATATATATCTTTATCGATTCCGTTATATTTCTCTAAAATGCAATGGAGCAAAATATATTTGCTTAAATAAATTAAATAGATTCATTAAATATTTTTAATATTCGATAACATTTGAAGTATTATAGTTTAACTATGTTTATCGTATTCGCGTAAATATAGCGTTCTGTCAAGATAGCGATTGTCAATAGGCGATAATGACAAACAAGCTTTTGGTAAGAAAACAATTTCTCTGATAAATATCTTTGTAGCCTCATTTTTTTTTTTTTGATAGAGAGATATTCACAGTGATAACGACAATCGATAAGATCTATATGGTATTGCAAGATTACATAGATGTTTACATAACATTATTGTCTCCGATGCGATTTCGTACAGAAAATCATCTGTAAGAGATAAAAAAAATTACTACAAATCTGGAACACATCGTATTTAATAATTGTATTGTATTTACATTAATAAAATTTCTATTAAAAAAACAATTTCTATTAAAAATAAATTCAATTTTTACATCATTAAAAATGTAACAACAATCCTAAATTTGTAATTTTGTTTATTAAATCTGTAGAAATAGATAGATATTACAAATATCGCTTAACAACCATTACCTATATTTTTTAAAGAATATTTTTTCGCTAAATAAACATATTTTTATTATTTAGCTAAATATGTTATATATTTTAAATATAAAAGAGTACATTATCTGCGAGAGTATCCTCTTTTTCAGTCACATATATTTTAATAGAATACCCTTCAATACTGACCATTCAGTAACTGATGATATTTCACCGGTAATTAAGTATAAATGAAATATTTTTACTGAACAGTTAATTAGTATATTAAAACACTTTTTCTTAAGAGTATTATAATGAGTATGTTGTGAAATTACAATATATACTCATTACAATATTCTATTAAATAATACTTTATTAATTTTCTTAGTCATTATTTTTCTTAGTCATTATGATGTAAATTGCAGTAATTTGCGAATACAAAACATATTTTTCAATTAACCATACATTTATCGGCAACGTCCATTTGTGAGTCTTCAAGTCTATTTCCTTAAACTACTGAACGTGTTGTCGCACAGATAACTGACGTTGTTTAATGACGTCTCCTCTTCCTGTCTCTTACATTCACGTGCCTAAAAGTGAAAGGACAACTGCGTTGTACGGCTGGTGAGACATTCTATTTTAGATATTTCTCTGAGCGCGCTATCGAGGATCGAGATTTTTCGGCAGTCATGAATTATCTCGACGATGTTATTTCAACGAGGGAAATTCTTCGAGAATTCAAGTCATTATGACCCTCGATGAATCGCGATACGGCGAAGGGCGCAAAGTGAAGCGTAAAGTGAATTCGGTGGGAACCGGTTACGTCGGTTTCCGACAGGTTTCGATGGATGCAATTATCGAGCATGTCTAGGATGAATTTCATTTTGTGTTGGTAAACTTTCTCTTTCACCATTTCAGCGAGGTCAGCAGTCTGTTTCCAGAATTTCGATGTAATAGATAGGAGGATCCTGCATCTTCATATCATTTTAGGATCTTTAAGAAGCATAACACAGAAAAATATAAGGCAGTAAGATGTAAGCAGTGTGCGAATCGGTCACACAATTACAGTAAAAGATAATAACATAAGCAATAGCAAATCCAAAATGTTTATTTATTGATAACATTTTTTAATGTTTCACAGTTCTTAATACATTCCGAAATCATTTAGGCGATTAAACATACAAAAAAGAAATTTCGTTTTATAAAAATGTAATTCCATTTCTCACTGATTGAATACTTCACATAATTTAATCAATTACGATTAGACTACGATGACAACGTCATCGATTGACGGGCAATCTCAAGCAATCTCCATTATATGATAATGATTGCAATCTAGCAGAATGCGATATCGCTAAAAATTGACATCGAATTAGCTCAAAGTTAAGAAATGTTTTTCATGAAGTCCGAGATAACAAAGCAAAAAAAATCAATGCGATTTAATTATTACATACAAAAAAAGATGGAGAAGAACTGCATCTTTTAGTACGTTGCAAGAATCAATATCGATAGTAATCATGATATTTTAATCGAAGATTAATATCTTCAAAATCTTTAAAAGAAGAAATTAATATCTCAGTTCTTGAAAGTCTGACGTAACAAATAGATGAACTTTTTATGATATAACGATTAAACGAGCAAAATAAGGCTATCAATGTGATAATATAAAATTTTCGCGTAAGAAAAATAAGTTGGTCAGAATTATTTATAAGTCAATATTATTTGTAATTGGCACAAATGACTGTAATTTTTTATTGTTAAAACTTATTTAAACAAAGAAATGAAATTTCATACAATATTAAAGATAATTAATTTGAAATTAGATAATATCAGGGGCACTTAATTTTAAATTCTCGAGTTATACTGATAGAAATCTTATCAAGAGTACATTTTAAAAGGTCAGCATGATTACAAAAGATTATCATTCTGAAGTTATTTTGAAATCTTCGTAATTGACTCTTTCATTGCGTAAATATTGATTAATTATTCAATATATCTGAATTTTTTTTCTCACAGTTAGATGCCGTGATTCTTTCGTTTTCTCTTAAAATATTTATAAAAACTTAAAAAAAAATATTATTGTAGAACTCTGAAAGCACCAGTAATCTACATCTGCGACTTTTGTGAGCTAATCGGACGTGATATTGTTAGCGGCCAGTGAATTTGCAAGTAAATAAAGATTGTATCGCGCTGCAACGATCAATTATTCCACTGCACGTTTGTTAAAAATTTCGCAGATATCACATGTCCAAAGATACTTCTGAATTACGGAGATAATGGCTGACGTTACCAGTAGCTTAATTACCAGAACGCAATTTTCGCGCATTCCCAGATTATACTTGTCGCGCGGAATATCTATATTATGTAAGTTTTGTTTCAGATAGTGATATGAAATTCAAAAGATTCGCAACAATTCGCAACAAATGTTATGCAAGATGACTGAAGATGAGTGAAGACAAAAATATGTTATTAGATCCTGAAATGATATCCTCAGGAACAATCGTGCAAACAAGATAACGCAGGAGAAATGATGAAGTATTAAACCTATTAAAAAATAAGAAAAAAATCCAACAAAATCATAGAGGTAAAAATATAAATATATTTATTTATTAAATATGAAAGATAAGAAAAGAGAAAGAAGAGTTCCTATTATATAGAAAGAACAAACAGTTCAAAATTATTTTTAATCTGTAACTAAATTGTAGATACTTCAAAGTCATGCTTTCGGTGTAGCGATAGAACTTTATAAAAACAATGATTTTCCTCTTCACGGTTAAGATAAAAAAATCTTTTTCAGTCGTTTGCATCTTTTTAGGTTTCATCAAGATATTTTTTGACTTTTGGAGAAAAACTGTATAACAGTATTTCACAGATCGCCAGTTTCGCAATGTCGAAAGTAGTCGATAATGATATCGTATAATTTAAAAGCGTTCCAGTCTCGCGCTTACGGCGATCGTGACCAGTTAGCTCCTTGCCTTTTGTTGCTACTTTCTAAACTAATCATACGATGTCCTGATCCGTTAGTGTTGTTGATCCGTGTACTTTCTAGAACTTTATAGACTAATACGAACATTTCATTTGCTTCACAAAACAATCAAATATTCATCGATAACTAGCACAATTAATTCATTTTATCTTTTCTTTCTTTTTCTAATATTTATTTCTATCGATATAAATTAATTTTGATTCTGTTCAGGTCTATTTAACTCAAAATGTAATTTATTGTCTTATTAATATTTTATTTAAAAACTTTTCTGGTATTTGATAGCTACTGTTAATGTAAAATCTTTTTCCTACAAAAATTTATTTTTTTATTTTTTTTACTTATTCTTTTTAATCATTAATTAATATAAATAATATGATTATATAATAAATTTGAACAAACTAGGAATTAATCCTGGTTCAATGTACTCTTTAGCTTTAAAGTAAATTAAATCGAGATTAATGTCAATATGTATTGATAAAACGAGCATAAATTATATCATGTCCGCTCTCTCATTTCGAGCGTTTTCGTTCTCCGATAATATAGGCACGTGCGGAAAAGCGAAAGCAATTCAAACAAATCGCTCGTGTTTGAACGCTATGGAGTCCTTCACTTTAAATTAGTTAAAAAAAAAAATCTCGACGCTGATCGCCTAGCATTATCCAATCATCCTATTAATCCGACTCTGTCTATATCAAACTGAATGAAAGATTTTGTAAATAATATTCTTCCATGTTCAAACATTGGAATTATAAGGAAAACGCATTGTTTAAAATCAGAATTCTTATTATGATTTATTTACCAAAAGTATACATGAAATGAACAAAATTAAATATAAAAACATATAAATACTTTAGGCCTGATTCCACCAATGTAAAATTAACTTTAATTTCGGTTTCACTTACTGTTTATTTTTTTCTAAGAATTAGAA
>Ga0157364_1000072_pt1 | contig 39438 bp, 30 predicted proteins | sample AttsexASBM2_FD_111476 | JGI IMG/M metagenome (GOLD analysis project Ga0157364, IMG submission 111476) | Fungus gardens microbial communities from leaf cutter ant in Ribeirão Preto, State of São Paulo, Brazil - Atta sexdens ASBM2 | ecosystem: Host-associated > Fungi > Mycelium > Unclassified ...
CCATATTTTTATCTACAACATTTTTTTTCGCATCTTCTAAATTTTTCAAATTATTTATATTACATATTGAACATTTGTCACCCTGTATACGTATATACATACATAATCGAGGTGTGTTTGATATGCTTTTTATTAATCGCATTTGTAACATAACATATATACTTACACAACGGAGATATTAGACAGCACGTAATCAAGGCTTCGAAAAGCTTGTGCGCCGATTTATCTAAAAAAAATAAATAAATACGATACGATTCATTAATGATTTTTAATAATTTGTTAATAAAAATTTTTCAGGTATTATTATTCCACCTACCTTCAATACTGTCTGTAGCGATGCTCACAGTTAATAATTTGAACAAATGCAATGATTTTCTAGATACTGGATGTATTGACAGTTCAGTTCGGAATTTCGGGCTGCACAATGCTACTCCTGCAGCAGCCCTCCACGCTGCGCTAGCCTGATGCAGGTTAAATTTGTTGTCAGATGTGTCTTCATCGGTGCGCAGTTCGATAGTTTCCTCTATAGGAAAATGAAACCTCTCAAATGAATTCGAAATTGCTATGACATCTATCGTATCAGTCTTGTTCTCGAACTGTTCACAGTGAATATCACTTTCAAGCAGTTGCGATAAAAATGTATCATTGAGATCTTCAACCGCCGCTTCAACAATCTCTGTTCTCAAATCTTTGGGAGTAGATAACTCAACTTCTTGATTGTTACAATGCATATTAGGTACATCCTTCTCGCCTTGCTGGTCTGTTTTTTCTCCCACTCTCAGTTTCTTAAGACACTGTAAGCTGATGAACAATCCGTTCGTCTCTCTATCAAGAGTTTCAAAGAGGAACTTCGTCGCCGATATTTCGGTGCTTTCTGTATTGTCCTTGCAAATCTTCCAGATCTCTACAGTAACGGTGACTTCCAGAAGAGCATAGACGCTCCTAGTGAACGATACGTCCGTTATTAGAGACAGTATCTCGTGCAGTCCGTTTATCTCCATGAATTTCTCGCACATCTTCAAGTTCACGATTAAACACGATATAACGGACATACAGGATTGCAAAAGAAACCTCGCAGTTGCATTGTTTTTGTCGGTCATGTAATGCGCCTTGGCGCGCAGGAAAGTCGGATAGAAAACGCTAAAAAGAAGTTGCTCCCTGACATGAAACCGGGAACAGGGTGTGATTTTTAGCAGATGCGCCATGACGACGTAACATAGTTTCGGATCGTCAGGACACAGTAAATCGACATATAATTCCAGAAAATCCCACGAGTAATTAGCTGGTTTATCACAAGTGTCGCATGCATCTGTCAACGAATATGCGCCCAGTTCTCTAAACAGAGTACGCTCCAAGAACGCCATGGCCGGAGCGTATATCGAGGAATCGCGTTTTCTAAGACAGGCGATGACACTCGAAACGAGTATCTTCGGCGGGAAGCAACAGCATGTACCCGCGGCGGTGATTATCCCAATCAGTCTCACTTGCAATTCGCTCGTGAATAAATGAGATTCCTTCAGCAAACTCGTGAGCGTTACGAATAACGAGGAAATACAACAAACTTGTTTATCAGCTATGCCAACGATTGGTTGGGAATAAGGTGCTCCGAGCACATCCGAATGATGATGACTCTGAACGTGATTGATGCAAGATTTGTGCTTAGTTCTGTGACACTGCGTGGCGTGCGAGAGATCACGACGAACGCTCTTCAATCCGCTGGTCAATGCGCCTATTATGTCGATTATCTTTTTGGCCCGTACTATTGACTTCACCGGATCAATACTTGGTAGATCGACGATCGCGAATACCGTTCTTTCGACGAGCCTACCATCCTGACTCTCGACGAAGAGTCGGAACAATTCGAGGAAGTCCGACAGTTTATCAACATTACCGCTACGCTGGTGCAACAGACAATAGAGAAACGTGACGATCCCGTAGATGGTGGCGAAAATAAATTCCTGCAGCAGCGAACCTTCTTCTGGTTCCAACACATTCACTGGCTTGCTGCAGGCATTCTCTAGCAATCTTAGAGTCATTGGTAGCAAACCATTGTGAATCACCGCTGTGGTAGGTTCGTCGGCCCGCAAAACACGTTCCAGAGCCGTCAACATCAGCCTGGCAGCCGCAGCTTTCAGGGTCGCACATTCTGTACCATTCAAACGGTTACCGTCTATACCGAATTGTAGCGACCATAGCGTATCCAGAGCGAATTTTAGAACCTGCACGGCTGGCGTTTGCTCAGCAGGTGTATCATAGTCACGCAAGCCTTGTAGCAGTTGTATGATCAGCAAACTAATCTCGAAATTACTGATTTTTGCGTCCAATACATCACGGATCCTTTCGTCAATATAATCACGGGGTGTTTTCCTTATAGGACGAGGTGGCAACTCGTATAATTTAGCCTGCCACTTCTGTTCTTCGTCACTCCTAACGATCGATGTGAAATATTCAAAGTCCATCGGATTCAGACGAATCTTGAGCGTGAGAGAACGTGATGGATCGATGCCGTCCGTCGATGGTTCGAACTCACTACTCGTTTCATCCTCCGGTGTATTATGTCGTGCTTCCAAAATCGATGACGATTTCTTCTGTTTATGACTGATGGATTGGTGGATCTTCGCAGTACCGACGACATGTCGGCGAGCAAATTTTCTGCGCGAAGGTATATCGCCCTCATTAGAAAACCGCCTGCGATTAGAATTCTTAGTACTCTTGCGTTTTGCATGCAGCACGATATTCACTGTATCGACGGTATCATCGTTACAGTGAAATCTCATATACTGGTTACGTATCGATGATTCGACGACAGCGGATTCGCTATCAGATTTTTGTAATGCGGTCAAGTTGGATCCCGAGTCGGGTTCTTCTTGGAATGCAACTTGATAGAGAGCGACCAACAACGCAACCAGTTCGCGACCGCAGGACAGACCACGTACACCTAACAGATGCAACACTGCCAGATAACGCCATCCACGATCCTGGACCAAGTATTTTCGTAGACCGATCAGCTCGCTGCCATTTCTGTTTCCGCACAATTCGTGCACATCCGAAAGTAATTCGCAGGCCACGAGAGTCGACACGCCGCCAACGCCAACCGAACTAAAATAGAAGAATATGCTTGATATATACATACATATTTTTATTGTCTCATTCAATTCAATGGTTGAGTTATCAGATGTGAATTATCTGTGAGATACGATTCAAATGTATTTATTATTTCTAGTAGTTCATGTGATATCACTTTTCAAAATAAACAAAGAAAAGAATATTTGTCTTCTGTCCGTTTTTAACAATGTAGTTTAACTTTAATCTCGTTTCAATTAATTCATCTTTTTCTAATTCTAAAAATTAGAAAAAATTAAGAGTAAATTGAACTGAGATTAAAGTTAATCTATATTGATAGAAACGGGTATTAGGCCTATTTCTATCAATGTATTATAAATTAACTTTAATTTCGATTTAATTTATTCTATATTTTTTTTAATTCTTAGACTTAAAAGAAAATAAAAAAATAAAAATAAATTAAATCAAGATTAAAGTTAATCTATGTTGATAAAAATAGAATTAGCTCTTATCAGAAAGTGATTCACAATAGAATGCGACAATACACAATAAATGTCAATAGCTTTTTGTATTACACATCTGACAATAAAGAGTTCCCGAAAAGCAATAAAAGAAAATAGACATCTCATATAACAAATTCTCTTTCAAAGTAGTATCTTTATACACTTTACACTTTATCTTTATTTGAATTTTATAAATTCAAAGCTTTTTTAAATTTGTGTAGATATTTTTTTTTTATATTCAGAGCACTCATTACATTCTTATAAATATCCTCGATATCTTGAAAATATTTACTTTTGATGTTTTCGAGTTTTGGAAGCAACATGAAATCCAAAAAAATCAGACCCGGTGAGTGGCTAATCTTAACAATTTTTCTTGGTCAAAAACAATGATTTTCTTGAATTCAGGGACGTTGTCATGTAATTTTTTTTATCAAAAAAGGAATTGTGAGAAAATCGTCTATTTACCTGATTTCTTCGATTTTCATACCGTTCTTAAAAATCAAAAACTTGAAATAAATAAGATATACAATTTTCAAGAGAGAACATTCAAAGAAACGTGACGAATGCTCTAAACAGTATTCAACAACGGATTTAAAAAAATGTTTTAAAGTTTTGTAATAAAAGAGATATTAATGCATGTCATGGAGGATTACTTTGAAATAAAATATATTTTGTTATCTGAGATGCGTTTTTTTATTGTTGCAATTCGGAGAAATTTTAATTTCAGATCATGTATATGTGACTATTGTAATCAACACGCTCTTAAGTTTAATCAGATATTTAAAACATTTAAAAATTAAATAAAAACAATTAACAAATATGATTGGCAGAAAAGGAATAAAATGAACTATCAGATCGAAAGTCAATTGAAGCTAGCTGCCATAAAAGCTTTCCATCGCAACCGCAGAGGTGCGATCAAATTCTCTACTGTGGTTGTGACGAAGACGTAAAAATAAATATGTAATCGAATATGCTTCTCGGAAAATATCGCGTAAACTTTAGAACAAATGTTGCGCAGAAAATAATGAATCAAAGTAATAATGTAAGGGCCTCACCAACAAGACAGAACATCTTTTACATCTTTGCCTTCCTTAATTTGCGCAAGCAATTCCGCCAGAAATATATCAAGCCAGGACGATTTCTGGAACAATCATTGTGTGTGTATGTGATATCAATACTTGTCAGAGATTTATCAACAGAATTTATATGGAACAAGCAAATATCTTTCGTAAAAAAATAATGTATATATATATATATATATATATATATATATATATATATATGTATACAATTATATTTCATAGAACGCAATTAATAATTCTTAATTCGTAAACGCGAGTTTGGTAATTTGAAAGATATGGTTGATAAGAAAAAACAAAAGTTACGTTAAAATATCGCTTCAAAGGGGAAACTAATAGATAAGCAACTAAGCTCAGAGATAAGAAGGATCAGCGGGACCAAAGAGATTTTGTTTATTGTTTGCTTAAGTTAACAACGATAATAATTTGCTCATATATCTGCGCGATACAGTAATCAATATTTTAGCGGACATAAAATGAAAAACATAACGATTAAACATTAAAGTGACATACTTGCGGCATGCTATACTTATGTTCTCAATTTAATCAAAAGTTTTAGATATGAAACTGGAGCATTCCGAATTTTCGTTACTCTTCGTCGACAGAAATAGGAATTATAGTTTAGCGATATTTTAATGTATGTGCATGACGAATAATCTGTTTATGTAGACGTGCAATCGGACATGTAGTGATTCATGATGGAAATAACCATTTTCCAATGATAAATAATCTAAATTAATTTCAACATAGAGAAAATTAGATTATAAAAATAGATACGTGTCATATTTTATTAACACATTTAAGAATCTATTACACGTACTTTTTAAATATAAAAATCAAATATAATGAAAAAATTTTTTCACAGATTTTTTTAAATTATACTTGAAAAATACAAGAAATTTGACGGCGAATTAGAATGAATCAAAAATTATTTCAATAAGTAGACATTTGTAAAAAAAATAATTACGATAAAATGATAAAAATTTCATTCAAATTATAAAATTATATTATTAAATATAAATTGACTTTATTGAACTGTTTTGTACGTACAAATAGCATTTTCATTTTTATATGGAAAGTAAATTTCCAATCACTTTTTGCATAAATTATACACCTAACGTATCTTTAACATATGTGTGTCTATATAGTTTTTCTTTATTCTATTATTATATGAAAGAGATATTAAATAACGCACTTATAAAATAAGTGTTTCAATCAGTATTATTATAGGTAATAAATTGTGTGTGTTGTGTGTATGTGTAGCTAAAAGATGTGTTATATCCACATCCTCCACAAAATATTGACAAGCAGGGCGCACATGACTTGTAAGGCATCCATTTCTTTCGTAAGCTACCATAATGCGGCATCTTCGATTGCGAAAACAATCCAATTATAAATGTAATAGGTTTTAAGATATAATCAGCGTTAAACTTGACAGAATATAAATTATTTCCGCGCTTCGTGTTTTGTCAACATATAATGCATGAACAGAAGATTCTTTATCATAACAGACTTATTATAAGGAAATAGTAGTTTTGTTAAAACGAAAGCTGACAGAATTTATAAAAATTTAAAAAGGGAAAAATCAAGAAAGTAGAAGAATCAAGAATCAAGAAAAAATATTAATTCCACGAAATCATGTTAATACCTCATAACTCTGGGGTTCGGCATGGATGAAGTAATCCCATAGAACTTGTAGTTTATTGATTGACACCGTAGACATCCCTGAACTCCGTTCCTCGCGTTCCTTCTCGTCCTCCTCTTCGGGCTCCTCGGTCTTCAACCGTGCATCTTCCTCGTAACTCGCCACCTCGTCCAAACTCAACCACGCGCATAGATGATCCTCATGCTGCTTTTGACGTGCATCCTTCGACCAAGTAACTTGATCACCTGAAAGACCGGGATTCCTCACGTCGCGCTGAGTAAACCAACATGTGTTGAGATGCATAATTGATATGTCCCGTCTCGTACATCACTTGAAAATCAGAAACTTTAATTCTAGTACATTCCTTACGCTGACAATTAGAATTTGCTTCACATTTTCAGTAATGATCAAAGAATACATTACATGTATACAAACAAACAATGCTTCTTAACAACACTTTAATTCAAACGGTTTGCAAAGAATTAGAAGACGAATCAAAGGACCATAACTTGCTTTAAAAAAATAAGTGATATTTTATTCGACTTTATTTAATCGTTTTCTGTAATCAGAGTAACTGCAACATTACAGCGCATTGTAAATCTGATCCCGACGCGGGAGTGTCGAATATGTTTATTTAACGCGAATATAAGCTTACATAACATCCCCACGCGATTGATCATCAGTTTGCAGCCTTCCACGAGGAAGCTCGAAAGCTTCACGAAACTTTCACGAAGTACGAAACGATGGAGAACGGTAACCCCCAGATTTATAAACTCTTCAATAACAATCACTGCCGTCGCTACTGTCGCTGTCGCCTCTGCCAGTACTATCGATAAATCATCACTAATTTCATTACAAGCATAAGCCACGCGAGGATTGAGGAATTGTTGCGATGCAGGATTTAATCTACCACTAACAATTCTTATCTGCCGACTTGCTCTCGTGCCGCTTACGACAATGTCTCGTTATCACTTCTCGAAGAATGTAACAATCAGCTCATAAATCTAGCGACGAGCCCAAAGTCGCTCCTCTCTGGTAAATTTTTCTCCTCGATTCTTACAAATCCTCGTTGAAAAATACGACGCGACGACCAGATAGCTGCCATTTCAGGATTCGACTTGTCAAAAGTTAGAAAATTAAAATCCGAGCGCCTCTACACGACTTTAAGGCGATAACAAGCTTCCCTCTGATTATTATTCGTTTGTTCTTCATTCAATTCTAAGAATTGAGAAACGAATACCTTAAATACTTTGTGTAAAAAGATATGATTGTTGTGTGATGTTTAAAAATTATGACACTGAAGAATATTAGTTATGATTCTTGGTAATCTTGGTACGTTCTTGACATACTATAAAACGTGTGATAAAAGTTCACGGCCTTTTTCAGCGAATTATAATTCAGAGAACGACATTAATCGATAACGACATCTAATTTACATTTAAGTTCAATAACACAAACCATTATATCAAATAATTTAAAACAGAAATATATTATATGACATATGTGTATCTTATTGTTAGATAAATATTATCTTTTTGGTAGATATCATAGTGGCAAATAAATGCATTCAAAAGAATAAGTCTTCTCTCAAATAAAAGAATTTTAATTTACTTGCTTCTTTATCTAAATAAAATTTTACATTATAAAATTAATTAATAAGAAATAAAATTAATTAATAAGAAAAATTAATAAGAAATAAAAAAAATTCATAAAAATTAATAAAAAATAAAAAAAAATTCATAAAAATTAATAAGAATTATTAGTAAAATAAACCAGAATAAAATTTGAAGCCTCATTTAATTTATAGTTTTATATTATATATGCTAAAATGTTTTAAAATAAATGAATTAAAAGAGATTTAATTCATGATTTTATTATTTATTAACTTAAAAATTTAATTTCCAAAGATCTTTCAACTACTATACGGAAAGAACAGTTATTATGAAGTACCTAAAAATTTAATTATATATAAATACACATTTGAGAAAATAATTTTGAGCTATCGAAATAAATAATTATGTACAAGCTATAAGTTATTAAAATATCAAAATTTTTTGTAGCACTGCTGACGTCTGGGCGACATACGTGATTATTTTGATAATCCAACAAAATTATTTTCAGATCTAACTTTTTAGATACTTCAGCAAAATCATTCTTTCAGTGAACTGCTTGTTAAAAAGAAAATTCTATTTGAAGTTTATTTCCACTAAATTTGAACTCCGCTTGTTCGAGGACACTTTGCAAAATTTTATTGCTGCATTAGAGATGCGAAAATCAGGCTTACTTAATCAAAATTAGCGTTAAAATACGCCGATGCAAGTAAGAAGTTGAACACTGTGTCTATCCGCGCACATCGACAAACGAGAACACTCCTCTTGCTCGTCAGTTCGTGTCTCCAGCTCGAGTCTTCAGCTCGGGGTGAACGTAGAGTATTAACTATCAACAACGAGAAGGGGAAATCCACGGTCGAGCCTCCGACTCCTCCAATCGGTTTCCTTCTACGACGAAAAATCGTGATTCACGCAGCGTTGGCCCCTCGCCAGCCTATTGAGAAAAGAATCAATGAATTATATATAAACGTGTAATGCAAATGCGACACATGTGATGTATACGATAACATGCAACTGATCTTGGAAAGACTGATCTTGGATAGAAGCGACAGATGCCCGTTTCTATCAATGTATTTCTATATATATTTTAACTTGAATCTCCATTTAATTTACTTCTTCTTTTCTAATTCTAAAGATCAGAAAAAAATAAAGAATAAATTAAATCAAGATTAAAATTAAATTATATTGATAGAAGTATAATGCGTGTCCTTGGCAAAAATAAAAATTGGATTATAAGTTGAATGTAAGAGGAAAATGATAGAAGCGTAAACAGAGCTTCTAGAAGACAAAAAATGAGACAACGAAACATAAAAGAGATTTAGATATCTAGAAACTTCGTTTACGCTTCTGTCATTCTCTTGTCATTCGACTTATGCAATTTTTATTTTCGCTAAAGATTGTGTCTCGATAATCACTGAAGGAATTGTTAAACGGAAGAATCAAAGAAAGTATTATTTGCCACGAATCCATTCATTATAAATATCGAAGACAATTAATTCTTAATCTCCATTATCTAGATTTAATTTCATTAATGGTGCGATCAGCACGTTAATATCTTGTTGAGTTGAGTCTCTTTTTCAGGACACCGTTGAAAAAGGGACAAATTTGTTAATCCATGATTAATTATGTAATATATAACATTTTTCAGTTATATCTGGAAAGTATTAATGGAAAGTATTTATGGACGCTATTTATTACGCTCCTGATATTATTGACGACGTTTTTCCAGTCATAGATAACGTTAGACACAACGTCAAATATCACAGTTGGATGCGTTCTCCAACCCATAATGTTAAACAATCTCTAACAATTTAATCAGTAAACACGGCAAGCAGTACGATAACCGTGAACATGTATAAACAATTGAGAATAATTTAGTGCACAACAGTCGCATGGCACGATTGTCAATCAATCTTTAATTCGCACACTCGGCTGGTTGTATGATGATGGCCGATTTATCTTAATGAGTTCTACACTCCATCGTGCTTTAATTAGCCTCTCACCCTCACAGTACGCTTTACTAATAGATAACAGCGTGTTAAACATATGAATAATTTTTCAGTGTCCGTCTTTAGTGAAAATAACGAATCAGTAATAAAATCTTCTTCTCGTCATTGTTTTTCAACCGTTTATAAAAAAATGACAAAGTATATATTAATATATGCTTCATTTCTTTATAATATATTATATTATATTAATATATATTAATATATATATTTTAATATATAGTTTTTATAATTCTACGTAATTAAATGTAATTTTTTATTCACACTCTAAAAAGTATGAAAATGTGAATTTAAAATGATGTTTATATATAATTTTTATCGTTGATGTCTAGATATTAATACCATGGATTTTAAATAATACTCTCTATCCCAGACGAATAAATTTTTATGAAAAACTGCATAGATGAGACAAGATGAGAAAATTCTTAATTTTTCGTAAATAATTCGTAGTTGCCCAATCAGAAATGATAATGAAATTGACATCGATTCAACGTCGATTTGCTTTTGTCGAATCAACATTGATTCGATTATCGATTCCATTATCATTTCTGACTGAATGGACGTAGAGTGGCATTGTTTGTTAAAAAAATAAAAAATCTGACTTCAAACAACACTTTACATCCTATTATAAATATCTATCGATCGAAAAATTAAGAATTTTTTTAATCTTGCCTTAATCTATGTAATTTTTCATAAAAATTTTTTTCGGGATTTTTAAGGGATTTTGGTATTTAATGCTGATCAACACAGTAAGATTTATAAACACCCAACCCTCATGATGTTACATTTACACCCATGTTTGTTTAGAATGAAAATATAAATCTTACGTCAAATAAATCTCGCTTCTCCATTGTTACGAATAAAGTTTTCGCGCGTTCGCAATATCGAATCCGGATTGGCTCGTTTGGATCGCATCAATTCTCAGCATATGGTTTTGCAAGTAAGCGACAAGCCTTATTTTCTTTTTCTCGTGTTCTATAATTACTTTATCGCCTCGCGGAGTTTTCGTGATCAGTGTGTGACGTCGATAAACAGTGAATCGCTGTCGACGACGATAACGATAACAGTTGACCTTCGTTATTCCCGTCTTGTAAAATTGACAATTAAGAACATCCATTAGACCACTCATTTCTTGCATTTTCTTGTCTTTCTTATGTTCCTGCCACCCAATTTGTGCGACATCGGCTCGAATCTTCGTTTCTAGATTCCTTTTAAAGATCCACTCGTTTCAAACATATTCCATTATTTACTTTATTTTAGTCTTCTGTCTATCTTTCGAAACCTAGACGTACCAATCTCATTTTAAAATACAAAAATGTACAGCTAACATAAGCATTTCTTATGAATGACTGCGTTCAGCAGAAAATATAGTTTTGCAACTATTATAAGTAGAGAGTTCTTAGTTATTATTTTTAATTAATACTTCAATCACATAATTTTCATTATCCTCTGAAATTCAATATAGAAGAATCTAAAATTTCATCCTTGACATCACATCTTTATCTATTTATTTTCCTCTTATTCTGAATTCCGATAGTCTCAGAAATTTCAGACTCTTAAGTATGCTGCAAGAGATAATGTAAATAATCAAATTGTATTTTTTTAATGAAAAAACATATTTTGTTTCATTTTTTTCTATTAAAATGATTTTTTTATATCTCTAATATAAGACTTTAATATGATTGAGTCTTATCTTTAGTTCTCCATTGAATCTAAATATCTAAATTACTCTAAATCATTGATATCAAAGAATCTTACAACAGATACATACAAAGTTGTTTCTTCTGTTAAATACGAATAATATCCAGTTTTTATCCATACCAGGATTGGAAAAAAACATGTTTTAAACAATTTAAAATAAACTTAATTGATGTTTTTAATATGTTTTAAACATATTTTTTTATCATGTTTAAAGTATATTTGAAGCATTGAAAACATATTTAAAAAGAAACACAATGATTTTATTCTTAAAAAAAAATTCTTTAAAAAATTAGTCTTTACCAATTCTGTGTTTTTAGCGCTACATTCTTGTACTTATATTTCTATATTTATTTCTAAAGTGCCACTGGGATTGTTCTTTAAGAAACTATGAATCTTACTTTAAGCACAGCGTGTGTTAGAAAAGAGAAAGTTGAAACACAATCCTGTCTCGCCCATTTCCATTCTATTCTTTGTGCACTGCAGATGATTATGATTCTGTTTTGTTTCACATTCAGCAGGACATGGATTGATGGACATGGATATAAGCGTACGAAGAACACAGTAAAAATAGACCTATAATAAATATATATACATATATATATATATATATATATATATATAATTCAATCAATGTATTTTGTTTTTTTCAATTGTTTTGCAATTTGTCCCTTTTTCTCAAGAACCTTTATATTTTCATTTCGCTTCGAGAAAATGTATGTGACTCGCATCTAAAAAAATCACGGACTTGGCAGGAAAGGTCTTCGCTGGACGGTCAGGTAGACACTAAAGATCAGTCACGGGATATTCGTTGCCGCCAATCACACTTACGTATCTCAATACGACGTTACAAGCCGCATCGAGGTCGGCTCCAGTTCACTCGCCGTTTGTTTATGGTTAGCTGTCAATCACGCACCAGGATGACACACATCGACTCCATCGCTGCAGTTCCGGAGTGCAGCGCCGCCGCGAGAACTCGCGCGAGATATTCGAGATTCGGGAGGAGGACGAAAGAGACGTTCACGTCGTCATCACGATCCGCAACGACGCGGAGTTTTATTTCCATGATTCCACGAATGACGTGACGAACGCCACGTGCAGTTTCGCGCGATTGTTCCAGAGGTTCTAGGTGAAGTCGAGCGCGGCCAGGTCGAAGATACTGTCAAGTATTCATTTTGTTCGCGAACGGAATATCCTCACGCATTTGATACTTTCAAATGGCTATCACTAGCGCTTCCCGCGCAACGGTATCGAGAAAGCCGTAACCCCGTGTTGTCACCGCCGGCGCCGCCGTCGCCGCCGTCGCCGGTCTGGTTGGGAGATGTCGATGGCGCGATCCGCGGGAGTCGATCTAACCTCGAGAGGTTCCGTCGCGTTTACGCCCCCTGCGTTATATATGCCAGTGTGAAAGCACCGCTTCCAGACCACCGACGAAGCATGACCGTCTGGGAGAGACTGCGTAATCCGTGTGGTTGGCGCGCGGGCGCCAAGCAGATCTCCGTGGACGCGATGCTGCCGTTGGTGGTGGTGCCGATCCTGGCAGTGATCGCCGCCCAGGCCTTCCTCTGCACAGTCGCCGTGTTCCTGGTTACGCCCGTCTTCGTCTATTACCTGCATCACAACTTCCTCAGGTTTCTACTGCGCACCAAGTTCTTCCTCATGTGGACTATCACGAGCGTGCTGATGATGATGCTGGTGTTCGAGATTAGCGTCGTGCCGCTGCTGGAGATCCTGCCCGAGGAGAATTTCGTGTTTATGGTGTGCGTGGTCGGTGGCATGTGGTGTGGTTACAAGACCAAGCTGAACGCGGATGCCTCGATACAGGAGAATGCCGGTGCCGTCGACGTCCTGGAACTGGGCGACGGTAGCGGTGAACTCTGCGCCACATGCAGGAGAAGGATCCCACCCAAGGCTCATCACTGCCGCTTGTGCCAGACTTGTATACTCAACAGGGAATATCATTGCAAATGGTATACCTTGAATACCATTTAATACCTTTTTCTTTAGATTTATGTAACTTATTAACTACTTCGGCTTACTTTTTCAGGCTTGATTGCTGTGTGGGTTCCAGTAATTTAAGATGGTACGTGAGCTGTTTATTCTTCTCCGCAATCGCTTTTATATATGGCTCCAATTTGACTATGACTAGTGTCTGTCATCCTTTCATACTCATTGGAACTATACTCCTACCTGATGACTGCAGTGACGTGTATCATCAATTAGAGTATGTATTTATTGTATTTTCTAATTACACTTTGAATATTTATACTGATTTAATCTATACTATATCTTATACTGAGAATATCAAAATATATTGCATATAGTTTGTTGAAATTATTTCACAAGATGAAAAATATATTGAAAAGTATATATGAAAAGTATATCATGAGCACGAGCGGGAAGTGTGAATGATATCATTGATACCAATACTTAATGAAGTAAACTGGAAAGATACAGGGGATCTATAAAGTTTAATAATCGCAAGATAATGATAATTGTCAGGCCTGCAAGATGTATTGACGTAAATAATATCTTTTATTTCTTTTCTGATATATAAAAGTTCGATCGATAACGTGTCGCGCAACTGTTTGTTGCAAACGTCCGAGTTCAATATGTAATAATGTGTATATTGTTTCAGCATCGCACTTTGCTTCGTCTCCGCTTTGTACAGCCTCTTTGTGGGACTAGTGCTCTTTTATTATCTTATATATCACCTACGGTTGCTCTACATCGGCACGACATCGAACGACCGACGATTGGACATGAAAAATCAGTCCGATTATAGAATGTTAAATGTATCTCAACTGTTCTGCTGCAAAACTTAGGATTATTATCTATAGAGATGTGCGAGTTCGAATTTGAATCAAATCGAATCATAGTGGATTCTCTCTCTTGATTTGATTCGTTTTCGAATTCGCCTATTTTACTTGCTTCATTTTAATGTAAAATTTGATTCAAATTCGATTAGTTTTCAAAAAGATTTGATTTGATTTAACGCAAAAATTTTAAATTTGGTTCAATTTGTTTTCGAACTTATTATCAAAGATTCCATTCGATTTGATTCAACCAAATGCTTGATTCGCACACCTCTATTTATAAGCTAGATTACTGAATTTATTTCGGTGTATACATTACACTCTGTACAAAGGATAATGAAAGCAAACTAGAGAACGGTAAGACCAAAATATTTGTCATAACGTTAAGCGTAATAATAAATTCACTTAATACAAGTGGATGAGAATACAAGAACATCGATTCGATTGCACATTATCTTCATCCATTTGATGTATCCTGATGTCTAAGATTCATAATTCAAGAAAAGTATAATAGATATTACTTCCATGACATCGTAAAATCATGTTCATATCATGAGGTATTGAGACTTATTACATTCGTCATCCTTAATGTATTGCAATGTGTGCATACTATTTGTATATTTATTGTAACTGTGATAAAATCGCCATTGTACGAGTAATATAGTAAATTGTATTAATTGAATACACACACACACACACACACACACACACACACAAATACACTCTAAAATAAGTTCAAGTAAAAAGAAACTTAAATACGTATGTATAGTAATGTGATTTACATTTTATTTTATATAAAAAAATATTATTCTTGCGTGTACTTAGGACTAAGACTTACCTCATTCAGATTCGAGGCCAACGATTGTCGTACAGTATTAAATCTAAATTATTTCTAAATTTGTTACACTAGTCTTCTAATATTACACCTCTTTGCCTAGGATCAAAGTCTGGAATTATTTCTTGCACGATTTCCCGCCACATGTTTCTTAGTCGCTTTCTCTCCAAGATAACCGGTATCATTTCTGGATATCTTTTCCATATGTTGAAATACTTAATTTTCAACTTTTTTTCGTAGTATTGTAAGGCTAAATGTTCACGCTTCAATTCTTCTACTTTGCATTCTATAATTTTTATCTTCCACATTTTAAAATATTTATTCTGTAATCTCATGTCGCAAAAATCTCTCGCTACTTGGTCCTTTCTTCTCTCCTCCTTCAAGATTTCTTTCCACTTCTGCAATCCATACCGCAATAAATTTCTATTGTATAACAATGTAGCTAACTCGAATTTAACATTATTTTGACGTTCTGTTTCCATCCTCCACATCATGAATACTTTTCGCAGCAAGCACCGCTTATAGTAATCGTCGGCTTTCTTCATATCATTATTCTTCTTTTCGATGAGCGCGGTTATATAACGTCGCAATAAGTATTTGCGATAAAATGCTTCCGCTATGGCATTTAGTTTCTTACATCTTTCTACTTCGTACGCTCGTTGTCGCTCCCGTTCCTCACGCATTCTTCTCGCTTCGCGCGATGCCTGAGGACATAAAAATCTTAGATTAAACGCAGGTATGTTTCTAAATGTAGCGTGTAAGAGGCATTAGAGGATTAAGTACTTTATTATATGTTATAGAATGAAGTACAAAATAAACGAGATATTATATCATTAAATGTAAACTAGAGTATTACGGTATAATATTTACTGGAAACATTCCTCGCAAGAGATAATTTTGTTAACAAGGTGAAAGCTATGAGAGCTTAAGTGTACTATATTCACTCAATACGATATTAATATACTTTGACCTCTCATATTATCTGACCTCTTGTTGCAATCTTTTCCTCTCTTGTTCCTCCGCTCTTCTGGCAACCTCTTCTTTCCTCTTCTCATCCTCTAGTTTCTTCCGGCGTGCTTCTTCGCGCAGCTTTATTCTGTCTCTCCTCGCTTCCGCTCGCGCTTCCATTCTCGCTAGAAATTTAGGAGGGCTCGATACCCGAACTGGTGCTATTAAAGATTTGTCCCTATTAATTAAAGAAAAGCGTATTAAGAATCCACCAAGCTAAATGAAGTTTGCATAATTCGATTTAATCTACTATAACACAAAGGACTAAACTTTGAATATCTCCTCTTTAAGATACTTTCTACTTCACATACTGTTGAAAGAGCAGTACATAAAGCAAGTAATATAATCAACGGTCCACTTTAATTTGGCCCGCAAGATCTGAGCTTCCAGCGTCTTTGCGCTTTGCGTCATCATCGTTCGTTATAAAAGAGCGTAGTTATTCAAAATACATTCGCACATCGTATGAATAGATACACATATCTGATGCAAATGACGTCATAAAAGAGAAATATATTTTACGTGGAACATAAAGATGATTTCAGAAGAAGTGATTATTATTTTTTCTAGTTGAATTTCGAAATTTCTATTGATGCATGAAAGGAATGATTTGATTGAGTATGTATCTAAAGTTAGATACAAATCTGAAAATAATTTTATTGAACTATTAAAATAATTCTGTAGAGAATTTATGATAGACAATGCTATAAAAAGTTTTAACATACTAGCAATCAGCTTGAACGTTTTACTTTGATTTTCAATAAAATTATTTTCAGATCTGTATCTAGCTAAACTTTTAAATACTTCAGCAAAACCCTTTTTTCTATGCAAACTCGAGAGAATCATAGTTCAAGAATCAAGAATTTATTGAATTTACTGGAGTCTTCGAGATAAAAAAATTCATAATTACATTTTGATGAAATGAAAATAGGATACTCATAATTACAGGACTACCTGTAGCCTGCTTGTCTCATCAGTTGGATCAAAGATCTTCTAGTCTGTTGACCGCAGTGAGTCAGAGTTTCCTTGGCTACGTTTACCGTTTCTTCGCCGGATCTCATTATTGCTTCCTGCACCTGCTTTAGCTTCAGTTCCTCGATGATCTTGTTCTGTTCTGCCAATTTCATCCTCTGCTTGCGAATAATCTCTTTTTGAGCATTCAATCGACATTGTGTCGGCGACTCAACAATGAACGGCTTGGGAGGAAACTTCTTCTTCAGAGATTCGGGATCTCTCGAATTTGAGGGAGGATCCTTTGGTTTTGTTTTATGATTTGACTTTAACTCTTTCTGTACCTCTTTGATAGTATCGACGAGCAACTCGATCTTCGGTATGTCAGGATTTTTCGCTGCTTGTTCTCGTTGAGCCTTTACCTTCTTCACATGCATTTTCCATATATGAATATACGATTTCAGTTTTCTTTGCGACAAGATGGTCTGGATACGAGTCATGATTTCGTAAAGACGACGTTTATCCCGCGCATTCTTTCGAAGAGCTTCGAAATATGATCTCAAAATGTTTAATCGCTGCTCTTCCGATTCGTAGTTTGGTTTATCTTTGATAGTCACCTTAATGTTACCAAAAGGCGCTATCTCGATCTCATTTGTCGAACATCGCTTGCTGTCCTTCGATTCGGTAGAAGAGACTTCCGCGATTGGCTTTTTATTTTTCTTTTGAGTGACTATTGGCTTTTGCTCGATCTGTTTGTTCCTTCTTTTATTAATGAGAATTCTCTGTAAATTTAATAAATTTTTAGCTTATTAATATAATTTAGATATTTAAACATTTATATTCGCAGGTACATGATAATTAATCTTAGTAAATATCTAATTTATTGCTGAACTTCACCTTGACTCTGCTGGATGTTTTCCAAAAATTTTCATCATCCGAACTAGCTATATTCTTTCTATTGCACAATCCGCAAAATTTAGGACGGGACTTTTGCAAATTTTGCTCAAATTTGCGTAATTCTCTCTGTATGAAAGCTTGTTCCCTTTTCATCTGTAATTCCTTCATTTTTTCTTGCGTTAGTAATCTGTAAATGCATTGATGAAATCTGTTTTTATCATTTCCTTTTCATTATTTTTGCCAAGTTACCTAATTATTTTATCAGAATTTTTTCAAACTTTCATATAAATTTCAGAATTTTAAAATAATTTCATAAAATTTCTCAAATTTTTTATACAAATTGAATCACTTTTTAGAATAAGTGCCAAAAAAATCTTTTCTTTGTTCTGTATGTAAATTCTGAAAGTTTATATCTTTCTAAAATTCTTTTATAAATTTTGAATATAGAATTCTTACTACATAAATCCTATGAAATATTCTAAGACTTTTCATTTTATAATCTCTGATGAAATTTTATAAAATCTGAAAAAAATTTAAGGTATTTTTTTTTAATTGTAGAAGAAGAAATCGTAGAAATGTTAGAATATTTCAAAATTCACATATATATGAAAAATTCTGAAATAAAATGTAGATTTTCTTAATATTTCTGAAAGTGTTCCAATTCGCACAAAAATTCTGAGAAAAACTTTTACTAATGTACGATAATATCAGTATAGTATATGCTTAAAATATAAGCACAAATTTTATTAGCGATAATTTATAGATTTTATATGTATACTAGGTTTATATAAGTAGACATATTATAAATAAAATCTACACTTTTATAAATATATGTAAAGTTTGAAGGTGTATACCTTCTAGCCTCTGCTAAGACAGAAGATTTTGCTGGAGAACTTGCCAGCTCACGAAATATTCTATGCCTCGCGTTCATTACCACATTCGGATCTAGGAAAGTTTTTCTTTCATCTTCCAGCATTCGCCGTTTCTCAGACGGCTCGAAAATCGTCACTTTCATCATCTCGTCCATCAGCTTCCTCACTTCATCCTCAAACAGCACCATGCTTGTCAATCAAAGACAATTGAAATGATGATCAATTTAAATGTCCACTTCGTATTACTTTGTTCGTGAACTGCGCCAATCCCTTATTTATCTATGTTTGTTTCCTTGTTGTTAGGGAAAGCTTCGAGCTCCCCAGTATCAGGTGAATATAAGGGTCCTAACGACTCCCATTCATTAGACGAAAGTGGGAGCGATAATCGCTGGAGAAATGCAAATATTAAGCGATATGCCGATATCCTTGCATAATGAATAAATATTTTGAATTTTTGTTAATTTTTTTTTAAATTAATGATATCGAGAATAATTAATAACATACATAATTCTACTTGAAATTTTTTAATACGAAAATATTATCTATATCTTTAAATATTGTATCATTAAGAGAGATAATAGAAGGTAACAGATTCACTGCACGAATAAAACTTTAATGTATTTTAATTTCAATTGCAATTATATCCAAGCAGAATATAAAATTATAATGCAATCGAGATAACATGAAATAGAAGTCATTAAAAAAAAGATTGTAATGTTATTTGATATATTTTTGATGATGATTTTTGTAATGAATTTTTGACATGATTTTAAATGTTTTTTAACTTTTTAGTTAAAAAAGTCACTTATTGATAATTATATTATTTTTTCTAAAATGACTGCTATTTGATGTCATCTTAATTTATTACGATTATATGATTTTGCATTCTGCCTTCTTTTTATATATTTCTTAATAATAAATAAAGAGAAACATTTTTTTCTTTTACTTTTACTTTTATTTAGATGATAATTAGTAATATACTTCCAGATTTTACGAATAGATTTTTATAAATAAACCTATACAATTATAAAATAATAGCGCGCAATCTGAAAGTCTGTTTCGTGGATCGATGTTCAAAGTTTCCCGCCGTCTCGACGTTAATCAATCGCGATGCGAGATCGGCATCGTCGACTGTCAGGGGGCCAGTTGCTGCAGCAGTACGTGCATCATCAACGAGTGAGAGGTACATCGACTTCGAAGCCTATATATTGAGACTGGCAAGTCTTCTCGTGTGAGTTCAAAATAACGGAGGTCCGTGTAACGAACACCTGTTTCCTGTCTTGCGCGCGATGTTGTCGACCGCCCGTGTCGTTCCTGGAATATCAAGGGTCGCGCGTCGCGGTTAGAGCGAACTGGTGTTATCCTTACGGTCTATCAATTTTAGTCAATCTCTTCCGCGTATTTTCGTGTGCAAGTCTCCACGGTCGAATGTGACTGTAATATAGACACAGACGATCAAACCACGGACTCCGCTGGTGCAATACGTCAACGTAAGATGGATCCAAGGGGCCCTCCTGAGGGGGCCCCTGCCGAGTCCTTCGAGATATCTAGCATCGACAGGGGGGCTGACATCTCAGTGAATTGGCCTACGGATCATCCCTTTACCTCGTCGCTGTGCGAACAGCCGAAGAAGCTGAACAACAGGCTCCTATTCCTGACTGTGAGTAACTCTTCTACATCACACTTTATCAGAGGAATGTCTTCATCTAGGAACGTTCTTAGGATGTACGACATCTTCTGGGAATATCCTTAGGACTTCCCTTGGAAGTCTGTATTGTATAGATCTTTATGATGAGTATGTCAATAGCTATCTTCATGATCGCTCTATTGCTAGGTGGAATATGTGGAAGATCAATCTCGGCTGTTTCCTACGTATGAGCAAATCTCCTTTTCTCCAAGAGCAGCTTCTCCCCTATCAGAATTTGAGCATCGAGTCAGTCCACTGGATCCAAATATGAGCTCTACTGCTAGATATTCTCCCACACCGGTCCAACTACCTTCCTCTCCCTTCCATAACTCTGTTGTTGTACTGCAAGGACCAACCTCACCTTTAATGTCCCAGCCTGAACCAAATATACGAACCAGCATCAATTATGTGACTCAGCTGGCTCATCCGATCGACACTCAGACTGTACCTCAAACGGATGGTACCACAGACTTTGTTGGCAATGGGAATGAAGACGGACTCGTGTCTAGCGTCAGCAGTGAATTAATTTTAATGCAGGGTAAAAATTTGTTTTTATTAAATAAAATATATATTATACAGATGATATTTTTATTACTCTTTGACTGTTTCATAACACTGTTTCAGAAACTGCACCTGAGTTGGAATCTTCAACAACTCCCTTGATGCTAACAGGAATACCAGGCACAGACTTTGCTCTAACTAGAGACTTCCTGGTGATGCAGGATGATCAAATAAATGTTATCAACACGTTTAAAAATCAAAACATGGAGATAGAGGACAACCCTATTGCTTTACCTATTACTGAAGATGCAAATAAAGAAAACAACAATCTTGCTTTGTCAGAGTGTGATAAAGAAATTGAACAAATTACCGAAGACCCATTGTCCATTGAGAAAAAAAAAATAGTTGAGAAGAAAGATGTAAGGAGATCTAAACGACATATAACAGATAAGAAAAATTTCTGTAAGTGTAATATTTATTTTATAAGCATGTAATGATAAATATTATTACTTTATTATTAGTTTTTTTTATATAAATTTTATAATTTTTTTACATAAATCGTAAGGTAAAAGAAAAGCAATGTTTTTTTACTTTATAATTTATATAAATATTTATATAAATATATTTATATAAATATATTTATATAAATTATACAATTATTTCTTGTTATTTATATATATTATTTATATTATTTATATATTATTTATTATACATTTATTTCTTGGCCTTAGTCTCTCTTTTATATATTATTTTTCTTTATATAGTTTTTTATATATTGGATGGGTATTTTTGCAGGGGGAGATGACGAGTATGACAGTAATTGTGCCAAAGACGATAGCTCTAATTTGACCGATGTATGCACTATCGCAGATCAACCTGTACCATCGCGTGCTGTAGCAACACTGCCAGGATCATATCTTTTGTTAAACAAGCTGTCTACATCACATGGTTCAGCAAATAACGTAACCTACGGAGTTTTTGCGAAACGTAATATTCGAAGACGTACGCAATTTGGGCCCATAGAAGGTGTATTGTGCACTTATGATGGCTCGCCCTTCAGAAATGCTTTGCCACTGCTTTATGAAACTCAGGATGGAGAATTCTTGAAAGTAGATGTTTCCAACGAAAGTAAGTGACGTCTATAGTGTTTATTCATTTCTTATTAAGATACTCGGATTTAAATCCCCCCTTATGTTTTCAGATACTTCAAATTGGATGCGTTTTGTGCGACCTGCACTGACATATAAAGAACAAAATCTAATAATTTGTCAACAGAAAGATGGAATAGTGTTTTTGACTAATAGAAACATCTCGCCAAAAGAAGAATTGAAAGCAGGTCCTAGTTCAGACTATGCAAGTCGCAGAAATTTACCAATTCTCAAATCAGATATAAAAGATGAAAAAGGTATTAAGAGAATTTAGATATTATGTATTATATTCTGATACATTATAATAAATATTGACCAACGCAATTAAATCCTTATTTTTAGCAGAAGCAAATCAAACATCTACATGGCCACGTTTGGATAATAATTCTTACAATCGACGTATAAAGATGTTTCGCGACAGGAATATGAAAGAAAAGGAGAACTCGCGACAGAACAAGTGCGATAAGGAGTGGAAATGTTCCGTGTGTAAATTGATTTTCAGGACTGCATGCCTGCTTAACTTGCACATGGCCGTTCATTCTTCTAACAATATCAAAATTGAGAATCAAATGTCCACATGCCCACAATGTGGACAAGAATTCCAGAAACAAAGCGAATTGATGAATCATGTGTCTCAGCACGGACGAACGGCGTTACCTAAGGCAAAGCGATTAACTCCTCTAGGTTCATACAAGTGTTCAATGTGTTACAAACGTTTTGCTACAAAGATACGATTACAACAGCACTGTTTGGCGCATGGTGCTGAGGACCAAAAACCACTGCCATGCAGTATTTGCTTGAAACGATTTATGAACAACTCCGCATTGTCCGGTCATTTGAAAACGCATAAAGGTAAATCTATAATGAATCAATAAGGGTTAAACAATCTGAGGTGCACAGTCTTTTATTTTTTTCTCTTCAATATAAAAAAAAAAGAAAAATTGAACCGTGCGAATTCAGCTAAAAAGAACAAGCTTCTGGTATCCATTGTTATGCTATGACAATTCTGTATTTGCAGAAAACAAACAGGTTTTTGAGTGCCCAATGTGCAGACAGTTATTTCGCCAAGGTACGATGCTAAAGGATCACGTTGAGACACATAGAAATCAAGATGGTATATTCAGTTGCCCTCACTGCCAGCGAACGTTCATCAAGTATTCTGTCATTCGCAAACACATTCGGGCACATCATTGCGAAAGGAAGCACAAGTGTCAGCATTGTGCGAAACGTTTTCCGACAGTCGACAAATTGCGAATGCATCTGTTGAAGCACTCCGATCACAGGTACAATTTTAATTCGACTATTTGTCGATCATGTTAATAAGGTACGTGAAAATTTAATTAACTTTTGTTTGTTCAGAGAATTTCATTGTGCGAACTGCGGTAAACGATTCAAAAGGAAAGATAAATTAAAGGAGCACATGACTAAAATACATCATTCTCAAACAGTTAATGGAGAACAAATGACACAGAATAATCAGGCAAAGAAATTTGTGCCAAAGGTATGTCAAAATAAAAAACATGTGATTGATTATACATTACTTCATTTTATTAATAGATAAATCCGAGTGATTACAATCGCTTCATTTACAAATGTCATCAATGCCTGGTGGGTTTCAAACGAAGAGGAATGCTGGTGAATCATTTAGCGAAGCGGCATCCCGATGTCGCTCCCGAATCTGTGCCAGAATTGAACTTGCCTATTTTGCGACAAACCAGAGATTACTATTGCCAGTATTGCGATAAGGTATCATCACGAAATAAAATGTTTTTAAGTAGAGATAAAATTAACGTATTTTTTAATGTATTATTATATTTTTTAAGGTTTATAAAAGTAGCAGCAAGCGTAAAGCACATATCATGAAGAACCATCCTGGCGCGGCCTTGCCGCCTAGTAACCGACAAGAAGAATCCGAATTCTCAGGACTGCCGAATCCAAGCTTCAGCCAAACAGTAGGCAGCATCACGACTAGTCCTCAAAGTTGCCAATGGTGTCATAAACAATACGCCAGCAAGGTGAATTTTATTTTATATAAGACTCGATTATATTTATTAATTAATAATCGGCAGAAGTTAATAAATATATTTTATTCAAGGCAAAACTGTTGCAACATCAACGTAAGAAACACGCGCATCTGATGGAACCAGCGGATCAAGTACCGCGATCGCGAAATCGGCCGCCACAAAATCAAAATCAACCTCCCACGCTGAACGATAACAACTTTGTGATATCCGATTATATACAAGGATGCGATGGAGATTTCCTGAAACAGAAAATAATCAAACTAACGAACGACGTTGATCTGATAGGCAATGGTGGTCTGGAAATGATCGGTCAACAGTTTGTACGTATGCGCGACATACGTTGAGGAAAAACGCGGCATCCTCATAGAGGGGATGAACGTCGCCAATTTATCGAGATATGAATCTCGCGACTTTTGTACGCAGTCGAGATAGGCTGCGTTTTTTTGCTGCCGTTACCAAAATCGAGGCGACGTCGCCTGGACGAAGCGACGAAGCGTATCGCCCGAGAATATTTGGGAATATACACGGCTTTGTCAGCGTCGGTGCGAAACACTCGGCGCTGTTTTGTTGATTGTACACGTTGATTGATCGACAATGACGACGATTACTGATGATAACTAATGGCTTTGGCGGATTTGTTGGAAACAAAGCACACAGTTTTAAGAAACTTTGCCCGAGCCTCGGAAAAAAAAGAGAAACGAGTAAAAACGTTGACTGAAAACCAACGAGGCTCAAATCTACTTGCGACGGAGAACATTGTAGTCTCGTACAATTGTTGAAAGCTTTTCTCAAAGTATTAAGAGTACCGTAAAGAGAAAAAGAAAAAAAAAAGGTAGAACAAGTCCTGATACTATCGGCACGCCACTTGCGCTAGGCCTGGTAGTTTTACTTTAAAAATCCGATGTCATTCGAGTATGAAGTAGATGGACGAAATTTAAATGACGAGTTTAAAGAGATGTTAAAAAGGTCGGTTTAAATCTGGCAACGGATAGGTCCATTGCGTCTTAAATCAGCGTGGCTTCTTCCGTACGACGGTGATTGGACGAGTAATGTTAACGATTTATTATTCGCAACGTATTTGGCTTCACTTAATGGCGAGCGATTGTCTGTAGATTACGTGAAAGCTTGCGATCTCTGTAAGGAATCGTCCATTTCACTTTTTGCTCTTTCTCTCTTTCTCTATCGTAATTCCAAGATCGTAATTCTCGTAAACGCTTGCGTCCACGTTCTCATTTTAGAATAATATACAAGTAACATGCGTTCTTAGATCTTCAACGGAACATACTGTTTTCACGTAATCGTTTCGTAATCGCTGGTCTCATCCACGTATGAATCTAGTCGTCACAGCCGAGAGCTCGTTTGAATCGTCGACTCGAGATGTCCGGTTTAAATTGACGCACGGTACTATAGTTACGTAGCCAAAGGGACGTTCGTCCTTGTGATTTTACGAACAACAGGAGCAACGTACGTGTATTTTAAGCTGTGTATTTCCGCCGCGCGTTCACTCACACGTAAGCACACGTACATCAAGAGTTTCCGCAAAGATTGTCCAAAGATTGTATATTCCGCAACGTGTCTGAATTCGAATAATTGTGCCCTCTCGTAAAATCCTATCCGATTGGTGTGTGTGTCGTAAATAAAATCCGCACAAACGATTTTCACACTCAAGAGAAATTCACTGATGAAACACGATGACGATATTGAATTTATTTTACACGACGCGGTATATACACGACGTACATTGTCGCAATTACGAAAAACAAGAGATTGCATGTTTGTCGATGTCGTTGAGTACATGGAGGATTGTACTGTAAACATGACTTAAATAAAGTTATTCGATGAGCGATACGAGACAATAATATCATTTATTGTATTCAACATTAGTCGCAATATCATAAAGCAAATTAGAGATATAAAAGAATTGCAGGAACAAGTTCACAAGAATATCATGATTAATTTCTATATTAATAATTTTTAGGCAACATAGTACACATAATGTCGACAAATTTACTTTAAAAATTGGCAAATTGCTTACGAGATGAATATCATGAAAAATATGATTGATACAAATGTACTGCGCTTTTACATATTTTCTGTAGCCTCTGTTATGCCATAATTTTTCTATCTGTTTATCGTGCTTTTACTTTCAAATTTTTCGCTGGCAATCGCAAGCGGACCCACCGCTCCGGGCTTCAACACCTGGTGATTTGGCGTGGCAGCGAGCGATCCTCCACTCTTTTGTTTTTGTGCGGCGTCATACAATTGCTTCTGCATCACAGCCAAAGGAACTTTATTCGCGGACAGGAATTCCTTCATGGAGACCAGTTCGCCCGACATTCTGCGAGGCGTCTCTGAGTTATCTTGCGCTCTGATCGAGTCTCTACCAACAAGCCTATTCGGCCTCCTCTTCGAATAGTATACGGTTGATACGGAGGACTGTCTCCTTGGTAAATACGGCGCTGCTACATTCCGATTACCATATTGTAATTTATGTATCACATAATTCAAGCCCTGCTTTATTACGATCGATGTGACATTCAGCAAGGAATATATACAGCAACATCCCATCACGAGGAAAACAAAATTCGTGAATCTATACCTGCATAAATAAAGAATAAAACTGCTGCATTTGTTTGCGTTTTCAAAGCTTTAATGCGAAAAGTTACTGGCGCGTCTTAGTTAAAGAAAATTTAGAGAATCTCTCATTGAAAGTTTAGTTTACAGAAATTCAAATTTGCGCCTTGGATAAATTATTACGAATTCGATTTTGGCGAAACAATCTTCGCAATCTTACCAATGTACGTAAGGATAGTTTGGCTGTTGCGTGCTAACGAAGTCGCCGAAGCCGATAGTGGTGAAGCTCACGAAGGCAAAGTACAATGCGTCGAAGTAATTCCAGCCCTCCAGCGGCGCGTAAAGTGCAGCGGCACAACAGGCGATGATGCAAGAGGTGACGGATAAATAGAACATGACCCAGTACACGCTCGGTTTCCATTGATCCAGGTTTACATGGTCATCGTCATCGTCAAGGATGTCCGGCAGAGAACATCTCTGGGTGCTCGACGATTTAGGGATCCGTCGAGATGTCAATGTAGTCTTGCGGAGACGTCTTCTTAAGCGACGTACATGCCAGCTGCGCAAGATCCACGCCAGGAGAGTAATAATTCTCTCCAAAAAGAGATTGAAGAACAAGATGCCGCCTAAATTATTACTTAATGTTAGGATCAAGTAACTTTATTAAAACCCTGTTCCATGTAAGATTAACTTTAATCTCGGTTTAATTTATTACTTATATTTATTACTTATATTTATTACTTATATTTTTGTATACGTAAAGTAAACCGTTGAACCGAGATCGAAATTAATCTTATATAAGTGAAACTAAGCCTATGTGATGTATTTAAGTTTTCATTCTAGATTCGTGAAATGTTATTTTGTATTGTTACAGATTATTTTTAATATCGTTACTTTTTTTTTAGATATCTTTTAATATTGTTATTTATGATTTTTTTAGACATCTTTTTTTTTATATCTTTTTGTTATTAAGTATAAATAGATAAGTGGATTTTTTTACCGGAACAACCGAAGAAACCATAAAGAACGACTGCCGCTTTACCCGCCGTTGTCTGAGGTGCGGTGCTTCCGTACCCTACAAATTTAATTTCAGTATCACGCTTCTTTCATTTCAGAAGTATATTACATGGCGACGAATGCACACATATATAGAGCTCGACGACCAAAGGACAAGCCAGAATCGTGTGGATAAGTGCAAGACTAGGTCGCGAGATATTAGCATTCCGGAATTCACCAGAACATTCTCATGCATCGGCCGACGACCCTTACTTAACGTCATTATGACCAAGTTTTGCCGAGGAATGCGATCACCTCGACAAAACTTTTCTCTATAGTGTATAAATACACGGTACATCGCGAAGTTATTAGTATTCGAAGAGTATAAGAAATAAAAAAGAAAGAGCAATTATATTGACGATACGATAGCCTCTTTATTTTTTTATTTATGTTATATAAATGATAATTTTATTCCAGAGTATAATCGAAGATCATACAATTTTTTTTTCATTTTAAAGATAAAAATCCGAGAGAAATAAGATTACATAATTTAAATTTAATCCGCTAAATTCACGAATATTGATTAAAATTAATAAGAATTGCAATAAAAAATTTTTGACTTTTACAGATATTAAGATCTCGAGCGCGGAATCGGGCAAGAATGTGTCTTCTTGAAAGTTGATTTGTTTCGCGACATCATGAGAACAAAGAAAAAAATGCGAGGGAGCAAAGTGCTCGACATAAATCCGGTAAATCCCGCTGACCCCAATACTCTCTTGGCCATGTTATGGATACAGATGATTAGTAACTGGCATTCCCATTATAGTATGTTGTACTATGTTTCTTACCGATCGTAGAAACTATGGTGCCAACGAAGTGAAAGCTACCGGGAAAGTCCCAGCGGCGTCTCTTGTTAATGATACCGGTAGCGGAAGCGTTGCCATAAGCATATAACAGCTCGTGCAGCCTCTGCAAGGCCAAGGGGCTACCTCGCAGATGATGCTTCCGAAACGCGTGATAGACCCGCCAGAATTCTGTCGCCTATGCGCGTCCCCAAAAAGTATCAATAAATATAAAAATTATTTGTATTCGTGGGAATAATCACTTGGATATCTTTATACTCCAGCAACTAAAAAATATGAATTGTTGTAAAGTATTAAATAACAATGAAAAAATAATCGTAAAATTATAGAGATGTCAGATTTAAAACATTGAAAAACTCCTGATTTAAATGCAATAAAAAACGATAATAAAGTGAGGGCCATTAAAAAAGTCAGCGCGGTAAACGGAGGGTAATAAATTAATACAAAAATTCATAAATTCACTGTTTGAAATGTACAGTTTGTGAATAAATTTTTAATTGAATTATTAAATGAATTTTTATATTAATTTATTGCATTCCATTTATCGCGCCGATTCCTAATAGCTTTCATATTATTGTTGTTTTCTGTTTTAAAATATTGTTTTGAATGAATATTTTAACATATTATTTAATAACTATTCTTTACTAGCTTTTAAATAAGCAATTTCTTCGAAAACTTGCAAATACTAATTAGGATGTAAAAACACCCAAGATGATTATTAGATCGTTTACGTAAAAAAAATCAGGTGATTTATACTCTGATTAAATATAATATAATTCTATAATCAGATTGAATATAATTCTTCAATTCTGATTTGTATATTTCATAATAATAGTATATTTATCGATCACAAAAGTACATACAAAATTCATTGATTCATTTGATGTGAATTACGATAATTTAAAAAGAAAAATTTCAATTTTCTTCATATGAAGATTTCTTAATTTTAATTTAAGAGACACATTTTTTCGATCTATGATTCCTTTACATTTCTTGTAAGAATTATAACGGAAGTAAGAGTAATTTTATATATATATGTCCGGATACATTTTTTGTACCTGTCGTATCTCGAAATCACTTTCCAGCCTTTGAAAGAGTGCCGCGCCTGCGAGCATGTACGCTGCCAGGACAACGGCAAGGAGGATAATCCTGGCGTTGTCCTCCGCGAAGCCTCCGCACAAGCACATCACCGGCGACTCATCTTTCCGACAGTCGGTGGCTGCTGCGTGCGATCCCCACCGTGCTTTACATCCGATACAGCGCAAGCTCGTCGACCGCGAAGAAATACAGAGATGCGAGATGAACAGTTCAAAGAATATTTCCTTTTCAACGTATACAGACAAACAAGATTTATAAACGATTAATTAGAGAATATTGCTGTAGCCAATTAAGTTTCTTTGCTAAAAAAAAAAGTTACTCCATTAATTTTGTCATGTAGATAGCTTTGGTGTAAGTAATTATCTAAGATTTTAATTTTCGAGTGTTTTTAAGTTTGTGCGAGAGATATAGTAAACAGCGAAGGAGATAAAATTGATCGGAGCTAGATTGGAAAATATCCTAATTGCCTCGTATTGACACGATGGTACTAGACGACGTAGTAGGTAGCCGAGATGTATGTGGGGCAATCCAACGCCCGCACCATTGAAAGCAAATCCTTTGATGAGATAAAAATAGAAATATAAACTCGCTTGCGTATTCATAGTGTGAATTTCACCGAGGGGATGTCTTTTGGTGAAAAGCGACTCCACGCGGTGGATAATTACCTAGCTTATGGTGTTTGCGAAAAAGGTGAATGTTAAATTACGACTTTACGGATTACCGATATCCCCAATTTTGCCAATTAAAAAGTGAATCGTATTTCGAAAATACTGTAAGTCTAATTTTGGAAATTTCATTACAATTGGAACGTTAGAAAAGATATGAAAGTTATTTATAAAATAATTTATATTGCTTCTCAAAGTATTTACAACAAATTTTTGATGAAAAAGATGAAGGAAAAGAGTGAGACCAACAACGAATAAATCAAAAAGCATTATATAGTAAAAATATTTTGTTAATAGACAATCTGCGAAAACTACATTTACATAAATAGATACTATCAGTATTCTCATATCGAGATTATTTTTTGTACAATCGTATAAAAATCTACATAAAATATTGTTTACATTACCCTGGTGAAGGAAGAATGTCTCATAATTTCTCGTATTTTTCAGAATTTATCATATTTTAAGTATATAAAAATTGCTGAAAAAATGTCTTAAACTTTTTCAGATTTTACAAGTTTTTTTCAAAAATTATATAGAATGAGAAAATCTTAGAAATCTTAGAATATGTTAGAATTCATATATGAATAATTAGAAAAGATGTGGATTTTCTCAGAACTTCTGAAAAGTATTCTAATTTGTATTAAAAAATCTGAGAAATTTTCTAGAAAGTTATAAAATTATAGAAAATCTGAACTTTATATAAAAATTCTGAATAATTAGATAAAGAAAAATTCTAAAAATTTTCACCAAGGCAAGTCTGTTCTTTGTTGCTGAACTAATATGCACTTTATGTTGTACTTAAAACGAAATAGATATATATTTAAAGTTTGGCGAAATCGAGATAGAAAGTCTTACAATTAGTGCAGTTTAGTGCAGCAATAAAGAGCAGGCGTATTATCCACTATAATACTATCTTTACGTCGTGTATGTTAGAGCTTATTGTTACATATTAACAGCGCTCTAAAATTAACCCATTGTTATCCCGGCACAATCATTAATGCCTTGCTTGCGGACCTTCTTCCAATTTCCGCCAGACGACCTGGAAAGGAAAAGACATTAATTAACATAATGAACATGTTATATCACTTGTTTCACGAAAAAGGAAGTTTTTTTTGAGGGAGTTTTACGCGAATCATCATAAAATAATCGTATTTCAAGAAGATTCCTTTTCTATTTGAAAGATATTTTTTCAAAGTGAGACCATGTCGTAATGATTACGTGTTAATCGAGGAATGGCACTTTACTTACATTGCACATTTCTCTAACTAACGCCTTTTCACCATCATGACCTTCTTCTCTTTCCAGTTGTTCTCTGACCTCGAGAACTTGGAGAGCACGCACTACGGCCTCTGGTCGGCTTCCTAAGTGAGTATTGTCGTTCGGGCTCGCGGGACTATCCCAAACTTCACCCGATGGTAGCACTTCCCAACCTTGCGCTCTGGCCTGGAGAAAACTCTTGTCTTCTTCCAATTGCTTCACCCGTTGCTCCAAGCTCCTTACGTATTGCATTGTTTGGTCTGCAAGAGATTCGCAACTGCATCACTCCGGAATATCAGAAGATCATTAAAATAATAACTGTAACGTATACTTTTACATATATGATTACGCATATTCTTTATTTGATGATAGTAAATATTTATTTACACAGTATTCATTTATCATGTTCTAATTATAAACATAGGTAGCGATATTTAAGAAAAGATTTCATTTTCTATGAAGCTTTCATTTTTTTCAAATTATGATTATTATATTCTTCTAATATTAAATTAAATTAATATTATATTTGAGCATATTTCCTTCCGCATAAAAGAAATGTTTGCATTTATTGATTTAATACAAGAGGAAGAGAAAGAGGTCTGCATTTTTTATTAGATTATACCGTTAAATGTGGAAGTGTGCCTCGGCCTCGGCGGCGCAGTCTCCTCGGCATTCGTGCTCGAACTCGACCCGTCGCCGTCGTCCCTTTGACCACCACCACGTTCCTCATCGAGATATAGGCACAGCTCCTTGAGCTCCAGATTGTCTTTAATTAATTCCTGCTGTTTATTGTCCAGTTGACGTAACTTATTCTGGTAAGCCGAGACTTCCTGTCGCATAACGCTCACTGTATATCGGCCAAACCTCTGCCACTCTCTCGCCAGCTTGCGACCCTTTTGACGGTCATCGTCCAAAAAGCAGCAAAGATCGCGCAATTCCTGGTTATCGTCGTTCAGTCTTTGGTTGGCTTCTTTCAGCAACCGCAGCTCATTCAGCTGGAAAGTAGATAGCTTTGTTAAGTTGCGCTCGTTTTATGTTTCTTAAAATTCATTCTTCTTTCAAATTTTGTATTATTATACACAATGTCTATAAACATGTACACAAATGGATTTAGATATACGAAAACTATCGAGAATATTTGGATTATTTTGTTAATTGATTGCAAATTATAACAAAGTTTATTATCATAAGTAATAACTTCAAATAATTATTCAAAAAATTTATAATCGTTTAATTATTTAAATATATTCTAGTCTTTTGTATTTATATTTTTATAGATGATAATGATTTTCCATTCAGCTGAATATCTTTTGTAATCGATTGTAAATTGAATCAAAATTTGTTATCGTAGATAACTATTTAAAATCTATTTAAAGGATTTATAACTATAAATAGCTATTCAAATATATTGTTTTTTTAAATCTAGATTTTTTACAGGTGGTACTGATATATCTTCTATAGCCGAATATGTTTTGTATTATTAATTCGCGTGCCTGTAGTGAGAGAAATAACAGAGTCATTGATCACCGCAGATGACGCATTCGCACCGTGGTACACGCCGATTGCTGAGAAAAAGCCTTTCACCTATTCATCACACGTGTGCGAGTCATGCGTGACCAATTCCGACTGCGTACTTTTGGCAAGCATTTTGCTGGCCAGAGGAAACCGATTGTCCATGTGATCGTTTGCGGTTTATCTCATGTATGCGTGACTGTTTGAAATTACGACGGTCGGTTCAATCTGTGTATGACCTACAAGAGCCCCTCAAAAACTTCCGTATAACGTGCTAAAGATTTCAAGGACAGCAAACAGCATCCTACATCTCGAAGATGTAATGAAATATTGTTAACATAACGTTTTATTGATATTTTATTGATGAGTTATGTATATCACGATCTCTTAAAAAAAACACAAGATTTTCTGGTTCTTTGCAAGACAGGATTCTATTTGTAATTTAGCTTCCTGGTTAATGATTAGAAATTGTAGCGGATTTATCGCAAACCGTTATATAAAAACAAAATTCAAAATAAAAATAAAACGATACGTATGAAGAATTATTTAGATTGCATTTTACAGTTTTGTGACATTTTAAGTAGAGTTCAACAGGTTATTAATTTAGGTCTCCTAAAAGTATACGAATAATATTAATAATTTTAAAAATTCAGAAACTCTTAGTTTAAATTTATATTCAAATAATTATAAAGATAAAATTTATATATCACATAGATAATTACAACAGAAAACTTTTCAAATTACACTACTGAGTTATTGAGTTCCAAGTCCGATATCATGTATGAACTTGTATGATTAAATCGTTAATTTTTCGGTCATTTATGTTACACAAACTTACAGAATCCACCAAGGAGAACTCACCAAGTTCTGTATCTGGCGATTCTGCTCGGCGGCGAGCCTAGCGATATCACTCTCAGTCTTCCGCACGAACTTAAGCATCTCCACGGGGCCGAGTCGCAGAAATTCGTCGTCGCTGATCCTCTGCCTGACCGGCGCACTTTGCCCGTTGTTCACCGCTGGATACTGACTGCTGGGTGGCAAATACTGACCTTGGCCGAGCTTAGGCTGTTGGAGGTAGGTAGATGACTGTGGTTGTTGTTGACTCTTAGACGCTGCCGCCGACGCGGCAGCGATCAGCGGATTACCCGGTTGGGGATGATGATGATGATGATGCTCTATCCTCGGCGAGTACTTGCTTTGCGCATCCTTCGATGGTAGTTGCTGCTGCGATTGAATTGGCTGCTGCGATTGATGCTGCTGCTGATGATGCTGCGAAGACGGCGGAGGTGGCGGCAACGTGCGCGGCTGCGTAGTCTGATGATGGTTCAAGGCCGCGCCCGGACCTTGATTACTGCCGGCCTGAGCCAAGCCTGGCGCCGATGTACCTCCGTTGGTGAAGTGTAGATGGTTCTTCAGGATGCCGCTGGTAGGCTGCGGCGGGGGCTGATAGCGCGGCGGCAGTTGATCCACTGGCTTGATCACGTGCGGAGAATGCTGCTGCTGCTGCTGCTGCTGCTGCTGCTGCTGTTGCTGCTGATAATGCTGCGGCTGCGGCTGCTGCTGCTGCTGCGACTGGGACTTACTCTTATTGGACATCGCGGCTAATTTAGCTCCAGGCTGTGCCGTGTCCCATTTCAGAAAGTCCGCCGCAGCCTCCTCGCGCCGGTTTGACCCGCCGAAATCTGGGTCAGCGCGCGATCTTTCACGAGTGGCAGTGGCGGCGGCGGGCCCGGTCCGCGCGACCGGCCCCGCGCGATACATACGTTCCCTCCACCGACACCCGGGCCTCGCCTTATCGCCGTAGGGGACCTTGCTCGCGCGCTACTCTTTCAACGGCCGATTTCTGCGTTTTCCTTCTCTTCCTCTTCTTCCTCCTCTTCCTCGTATTCGCCTTCTTTCGCGCGCTTCTTCTTCTGAATGCACCTGTTGCCAGCGGCAAATCTTATGAAAGAGTCTCGTCTAGTGAGAATCACATCACTTGTTATGATTCACTTACAGTCCGTTTTTTTTTAGCGTTAGTTCATAGCGTATCTCAACTTTCTATCCGCATATTACAGACCGTAGCTTAGAAAAGACAGAGCAGCAATTATGATCCAGGTAACTTTATCCAACGATCAACAGGAGATGAAGAAATTGGATGCTAGTCGTTTCTGCGAAGTTGCGATTGGGTCATTCACATCCGTATTTTCCAAGAAATTGTACCAATTCACAATGCACTCTGAAAGAACATCATGTTAAATCGCATTAACATCCCGGAGTTAAATAGGTCATCGTAAATGAAAGCAATTATTAGAGCATTCACTAATGTTCGTCGAATGTCCGGATATATTCAGTGAGTACGTTCTTGTATAAGTGCTGCTCACTTTCGAGACTACTATTACCGCAATGCTCGGCTCTATACGCGTCAGCGTTGTAACAGTCGCACAATCGTGGCCTTCGCGTATAACTTAAGCAGCATGCTGTTCACAATTGACATACCAGTCTCTCATACCATTAATCCCCGCAGTAACATCGAGTCCCCTCTATCAACGGTCTACGCGTCTCCCGTCTCTCTATAGCTTGGGCGCCCTTCGCTTCAAGTGTACCGTGGATAAGCGAAGCACGAATTGTCGTATCAATTCTCCTCTCGCAACGCTCATATGGTTCCCTTCTCTTTCTTTCGCTATTTTCCATATACCACAGATTCCAGTGAGGCGAGTATCATACTAATTTGGTTTTCGTTAAAAGATACATTCCGCTCTTATCGTTCGTAGCAAAGATATACCAATTTTCGTCTATTAGCAGCGCGTTTTTCACCTTCATTTCGGATGCACGAATACTGTTGAATGTAGATCAAGTTTGTAGTCCCTTTTTATCAGCATTTGCACTACAAATCCAAGCGTGTAAAAAGTGGCTTCAATATATGTATTAGTTTTCCGTGTAAAAATAATACATTAGATTATATACAAATATGAATCAACATATTTAAAATTATTAATAGGTTTTAAAATCAGCATCATATTATTAAGATCTTTCTAAAATGTCCATGAGCAACAATATTATTAAATTGCTTGTCAATTTAATAATTGATATTACTATTTCAATTCTATTAGAATAATTGCGATTCAAGACTGAAAATTAAATTCGAAGTTTACAGGATTAGATATAAATATATAAATTCAAATTGAATTATTTAAGCACTAAAGATTGATCGTTTAGGACTTTTATTTTCTATTTGTCGTACATTCACATTATGATCTCACATTATGATATCTTAAATACTTTGTTTAACATTTAAATGTGTAGTATAGTGTCATTTTTACATGGAAAACTAAATAACACATAGGTATATAATTGAAGTCATTTTTTACACACTTGGATTTGCAGGATGTGCGTGACACCTTCATGTGCCTCACTTCTTGCTTCACAAGAAGAACAAACACACACCACCCTGTCCAAGCACTATCTTGTCACCTTGGCTTCCAGAAACACAGATCGCCACTCAGAGACCGGAGCAATTCCGATCCGTATAGCCTGTCACCGTCCCGTCGCAAACGGCGCGAAAGATGTCGAGTCGACGGAAGGAAGCCTGCTACGTGTCCGCGAGACGCCGTCGCCGTCGTCGTTCCACCTGGCTTTCGTTCTCTGTTCCTCTTTGTCCCCCTGCACGCCCTGGCTGGCCCGCGGCCTCATAGGAGATGCGCATTCCGCGCTGTCACCCGATCTGTGTGTCGAGCTCGTCGAAGTTCGGGCGCATGTCCGTGTACTCGCGAGTACGACTTAGCGGTCGCCACGACACGACCGGCGTGGCTGCACTCCGTGCTGGCAATGCCCTGGCCCGCTCGCTCCTCGACGGCCGCCGCGCGCCGGGTCCCCGTTTTTCTCGCCGGCGGGCCGCATTTCACGGGATGCCCAGTGCCGTCTTCATCCGCCTGGGCCCGCGTTGACGTATCTTCAACAATCTCCTTACGCAACGTGTCCTCCTCATACGATCGTTATTATTGTCGTTGAGAGTTCCTTTTCTGATGATATCTATTACTTTTATTATTTTCGAAGTTTGGCTTAAAATTGCAGAATCCTCTTCTTGCTCTTATTTAACAATTTATTGGTGATACGTTAATTGAGTAAACGTTGGGATATATTGAGCCAATATTAGATTAATATTATGCAAATATTGTGCCAATAAATAGGTTCATTTTTCTGTTAATTTCTAACGCTTATTATGAGTATTAATAAATATAATTAATTCATGAATCTCTTATTATTTTACGATTCAATGTAGTTATATCCTTGTAATTTTATTTTACCTGTGTAATTCAAATTATTCTTGATAGCTCTCTCATAACGATCGATTTTTAATTCCCTGCAGGACCGATTAACGCAATGATTTTGCTGAAGTATCCGATGATCATGACTTTTAGAACTCATTATTGAAACTCACTCGTTACGAGTTTAACAACATTGACGGTGAGTGATTCATCAGGTCGATGTCGATGTTTCATCGATACTCATATGGGCCTCGACCTGCACGAGTCGTGTTCGGAGCAATTCGGAGTCACATACTAACAACATGGCGGCCGCTCGCGGGATTTGATTCTTAAAGTGATTGCAGATGACGCCGGGCCCCCGTGAGGCCCAGCGCGGGAACTGCTGAAATGATGACGCGATCTCCCGATTGGCTCGCGAAGAGAGAGGGTTAAAGCGTGAGCTACGAAAACGTGGGAGGACCTGCGAGGTCGGCACGTAGAGTCCCGCGGCTCGTTCAGGCCCTATATGCGATCGGCCCAAAACAAAATCAAGGAAATGACATGATAATAGATGCAGATTCTGTCTGATGTGATTTGTAATTTGATTCGCGAAATACAAATTGAGATAACGAATTTGTTTCCGCTTTTTATTCTTTACATTTACATTTTATAAAAATGTAAATTAAATTAAAAATTAAATTAAAAAATAAATTAATTTTATTTTGATTTTTAATTTACATTTAAGCTTTGTCCAGAAAACTTCACGTAAGTGCACTTTAGGATTATCAAATCTAATATCAACATTTTCAGAATATGTCTGAGGAGATGATTAAAAAATAGATTAAATATTTGAGTTAAATTTTTAGTTAGTATTTTCTTATAAACTATCGATCTGATCATTTTTTTATGATAACATTTTAAATTGATATAACTTTTTTTAAGGTAGAAAGATGAAAACTGGGATGTAAATTTGTTCAAATTTGTTTTTTTCTCTTGAAAGATTTAGAAAAACATCCTAGTCTTTAAGCAAAGTCTTTAAACAAAATTAAATTAAAAAATAACTTAAATAAAAATTCTTTCAGTCTATTAGTTATTTATTTAATAGTTAACCCAATTAAATTTTATTAATTTATTACGAATCTATTAAAAAATGACAAAATATTTGAACAAGACTTTTCGTAATTAATGCGAATCTGTATTTCCTTTCTGCTTTAATTAAATCCATGGACATATACTTTTTTTCTTTAGTCTATATGTATGTGGCAGTGATGTTAAATACACAAAGCACAACACAGTGCTGTGAACGCGCTCGACCGTGTGTGAATCACATAATTTTGTATTAAATCTTTGATATAAATTAAGATTAAAGAAATTAAAGTGAGAAATTAAAATTATACTTTCCGGGGATAAAAAAACTTCAATTATTAGATACGAGATTAGTAGCTGACAAATTTCAGGACTTTCTCGGAAATCCTGGACATCTGGCAAACTTAGTGCAATCAAATATCATTTTATTCTTATTATTCACCGAATATTACAAGAATAAAATGAGACTTAGATGCTCCCGAAATTTCTGAGCGCAGTTTCATTAAATATTAGAATCTGTTATATTAGAATCTGTTTACGTTGTTTGAAATTCTTTCAAATTTTTACATTTCAAAAAATAACTATTAAAATAATAAAATAAATACTCGAACATTGAAGAAAGAAAAAGCGAAGATTCTGAATGCAAAAAGTACAAGTAATATATGTGAAAAAAATATTTTTATATTTTTTAAAATTATAATATATTCTCTTCGAGATGTGCATTTTAGTATAAATATAAATAAATTTATTAAATGTAAAGTAAATTTATTTAGTATCTATAGTGAAACTATCATTCATAAATTATCGTTTATAATTTA
>Ga0157364_1000073_pt1 | contig 39341 bp, 37 predicted proteins | sample AttsexASBM2_FD_111476 | JGI IMG/M metagenome (GOLD analysis project Ga0157364, IMG submission 111476) | Fungus gardens microbial communities from leaf cutter ant in Ribeirão Preto, State of São Paulo, Brazil - Atta sexdens ASBM2 | ecosystem: Host-associated > Fungi > Mycelium > Unclassified ...
GTGGCTGAGATCGGCATAGAGCGCGTAGTTAGAACTAAAAACCTGCACCTGCATCCGTTGCAAATCATCTTTAATTTTAAAGTAGGGCTCGGCCATTTTAATACCCAGCGCCTTTGCTTCCGCCGAACGCGAAATAATACAGCCGTCGTTGTATCTGAATGACACTAACATTTAGTTGTTAATAGGATATTGATTTTTAATGAAATTTATCTACTAACTTTTTTGTGTTTTTGACCTTGGTCGCATAGTCAAATTAACGGCCAGATCAGCAATCTTCTGCCGCGCGACCTTCTGGAAGACCCAACTTGAAGTCCTGTAGAAAAGCGCCCGCGACTCATCCGAATTACACAAAACCCTGATCGCACCTGGCAAGCCTAATGAATGGTTAGTGCTTCCTGCCGCTGTAATTCTTTAAAGAAAGCTGCTCTGCATTCTGGATCGAAATGACCACTGAAGGAGAAGGACGTGAACGAACCTGTAACACCACCGCTGATAAAGCAGCCAGTTGCAGTGATTGTGATTGTGATTGCAGCTGTAGCGTATAACAGGCTGAATTATATTGCATATTTTGTAATATCGAATGGATGCTGGAATCACAGCCTGTTTTCGCACCACGGTGCAATTTTGCTTCTGCTGGCGATCGTCATGCCTGTTTATCTTCGATTTGTGGGACCGCTGCCGCTGGGTAAGATTAAACAGTGTGGTGCGCATTAGCACGCCCTGGTTATTGTGGCCTCATACATAGCAGAATGGTCATTTGACAAAGTAACTGGCATCCCGCAGGAAACGTTTATGATAACGATTTTTGCTAAGCCGGCTCTGGGATTTTCTCGACCTGTCTGATTATCTTTCTCATTGCGCCAATCAATGAAGAAATTATCTTTCGCGGCCTGATCCTGAACGTTTTTACGCAAGGAGGTCGTTGGGTTTTCTAGATAGGTACGCTTGTATCGTCAACCCTGTTTATGCTGATACACAGTCAGTATCAGCAGATCAGCACGCTGGTAGAGATGTCTGCAGTCGGTATGATCTTCTGCAGCGCAAGTTGGCACAGTGGCGGTCTGTTACTGCCGATCCTGCTGCATATTCAGGCCGCAATAATCGCGGTAACTCTAGGATGAGAGCAGACGGCATAAGCCATGGAAGGTTAAAATCTAAAGCAATGAGAGGATACAAGGAAAAAATGGCGTTTCAAAGTCCGGCGCAGAACTATGACGAGAAACGGCTAAACTTAGGGGGATACGGTCAGCCTTTCCGCGCACTCTACCTGTCTGATGCGCAGTGCCAGCGACTACCCAGATGTGGGAACTGTGAAAGGCTCGCTGTTGACCGTAGAGCGCAGTCTGACACCTCAGCACAGGATTATCATTATTACGGAAGTGAATGATGAACTTGTCCTGCAACGCCTTTTGATTATTCCTTCACCGGCACTGCAGGAGCTTACCGGCGATGTTACCCTCACGCTGTTAAAAGATGATTTTGATCTCTCTATCTGGGGCGTGGTGTCATACGCTCTTACCGACCTGGTTGGGCTGGGATTCAGCACCGCCGCAGGTACTAATTGATAATTTTTATCGCCTCATTAATACTGTATATATATACAGATAATAATCAGGCTATCCGCAATGTTTGCACTCGCTGACGCCAATAATTTTTACGCTTCTTGCGAAACCATTTTTCGCCCGGATTTAAGAGGCAAACCGGTTGTCGTGATCAGTACCAATGACGGCTGTGTGATCGCCCGTAGCGCGGAGTCCAAAAAGCTCGGTATCAAAATGGGCGATCCGCTCTTTAAATTTGAGCGTTATTTTCGCGATAATGGCGTTACGGTGTTCTCTTCCAATTATGCGCTTTATGGTGATATGAGCAGCCGTATGATGTCTATCCTCAGTGACATGGCGCCTGGTCAGGAAATATATTCAATTGATGAGACCTTTCTTGACGTCTCCGGGATCGCCAGTTACATGCCGCTGGAAGAGTTTGGCCATCAAATGCGAAACCGCGTGCGTCAGGAAACCAGCCTCATGATTGGCGTAGGTTTTGGACCGACGAAAACCCTGGCGAAACTGGCAAACCATGCTGCAAAAAAATGGACGAAAACCGGCGGCGTTGTCGATCTTTCCAGCCCCGTGCGCCAGCGTAAACTGATGGCACTGGTTAATGTTACCGAGGTCTGGGGCGTTGGAGGCCGTATTGCTAAACGACTGCAGACAATGGGCGTTAACACCGTGCTCGACCTGGCGAACACCAATACAAGCACGATCCGTAAAAATTTTAACGTTGTGCTTGAGCGAACGGTTCGGGAACTGAACGGAGAGTCGTGTATTCCCCTAGAAGAAATGCCGCCGGCGAAACAGCAGATTCTCTGTTCCAGATCATTCGGACAGCGCGTTACCGAGCTGGCAGATATGCAACACGCGATAGTGACCTACGCAACACGCGCCGCCGAAAAGCTGCGGGAACAAGGGTCGAAATGCTGCCACATTAGTGTTTTCGTTGCGACCGGTCGCTATGGCCATGAGCCACAGTATTCAAATACAGCAAGTTTTACCTGCGCATACCCTACCTGCGACACACGCGATATAGTGGCATTTGCGATCCGCGCGCTCGATACCATCTGGCGCGACGGCTACCGGTACGCGAAAGCCGGGATCATGCTGAGTGATTTCTTCCAGACCGGTATTGCACAGCTGGATATGTTCAGCGAGCATCAGCCAAGAGCCAACGCCGATGCGCTGATGGCAACCATCGACCAGATAAATAAATCCGGGCTGGGTAAGATATGGCTGGCAGGCCAGGGGATTGTAAATCCATGGCAGATGAAGCGTGAAATGCTCTCGCCTCGTTACACAACTTGTTTTGAGGAGCTGCTGATGGTTAAGTGAAAGCAGCATTGGCCGGTCATAGACTGCGCCTCATGCATCATGCCGTTCTCCGGTTACAGAGTGAAACATGCACTTGTGTCTATTGTTGCAACCGCTTTCTCTCTTTTCCCACCGTTCGGTAAACCCATTATTCTACCGAATCCATGCCTGAGACTTTTGATATTCAATCTAGCCAGCGGATCAGTACCATATATCCTGCTGTATCGCTTTCCTGTTCCTGTCTGTCAGGCTCGATCTTAAAGCCTTCCATACGAATATAATTGCATGCGAAAGCCACTGTTTCCTCGTCTGTTGCATTACAGGCACCAAACATGAAGCGGCATTGACCACGCCCGGCCTTCGACGCTGTTTCGATTTCAGCAATCATTTTTTCGACGTGCGGCGCAGCTGCTTTTGCAAAACTTTCCTCCCTCAGCACCTTCCGATAATGCCCCTTCGTTCTGACTGCCTCACATGCATTTAAACGCTGAGGAAGCAGCTTCTCCAATAGTGAATAGCTCATATATATCTCCGTGGGTTCGAACTTTCCAGCCAGCAAAACTGCGACTTGGTCGTTATACGCTTTTGGTGCCTTGAGTTCACCTGTAAAGCTCGCCTTTGTTGCCCGCGTCTTTGCCCGGGGGCTAACTGGCTGATACGTTCTACCGGCGCAGACGACACGGCCTTAACTTCTTCTGCCAAACGGGCAGTGCGACCACCAATTCAAGCGCTGATTGTTGTCTGGAAGGCAAGGTATACGTCCCATATTTGCCTGAGTCGCTGTGGATTATCGCCGCCAACGCGGTTGCGCAGCGCAAAACCGGTTATATTCTTTCCTGCAGGCTGAAGAGTCCTGGCCTGCCTCAATAACCTGTCGTGGTTCAAAAATTACCGGACGTATAAGCCTGTTTCTGTTCTGATTGATGAACGTCAATTACACATAATAAAAAAATAAATTAACAGGTGGGCCAGCGTTACGCTTTTCACGCTTCTGAGAGGGCACTCGGTAAAACACCAATTCTGCCAAATCCTGCCGCGAGATGAGTTATCCCATTTTGAAACCAGAGTTGAGGGTGCCCTTTGTTAAACAACGCCGCGCAGGCGGCTGTAAGAGTCATCCTTACTGTCATTATTACTATCCTGATAATCCACGTGCGCTAAGAAATGCCTCAAATTATTACGTCAGTAAACAATAATTTGGAAACAGTAACGGGCGTTTCTTTTGCTATGATTATATTCACGCACTGCAATTACCGCATTCTCTTACACTTCAAATCCAACTTTTTCCATAATACAGGTTTTTTTTGGAAGCACAGTATGGACACCGTGCCGGGAGAAGACCCGCGATGCCCAATGCAACTGCCGCCACAATCCCTTACCTTGTGCCATATTCAGATGACTGCACTACTACATGTAGCGCGCCGGGTGAAAATCCGCCGCCGGGGCTGAAGATTCGGTTCTGCCTTTTTTCGGATCTCAGCTAAAAAAGGAGAGAAGCAGGGACAGGTTTGACATATTCATATGTCGTCCATCTGCATATGTATGGCATACACATACGTTTACCATCTGCATATGCTTAACCTATACAAAAATGTTCCGCAGACCTATACTGCACCTCTGCAGGAAAACTCCTTGGCACATTCAGCATATGAGGAAAACCATGCGCACAGTTTCTATTTTTAAAAACGGCAATAACCGCGCCATCCGTCTGCCCCGCGATCTGGATTTTGAGGGAGCGAGCGAGCTGGAGATCGTGCGGGAAGGGGACAGCATCATCCTGCGCCCCGTCCGGCCGACCTGGAACTCATTCTTTGAAATCGAAAAAGCCGATCGGGATTTTATGGCGGAGCGCGAGGACGTTGTCAGCGACGAAGGACGATTTGACCTGTGAACAAAACGTATATGCTGGACACCAACATCTGCTCATTCATCATGCGCGAGCAGCCGGAAGCCGTTCGTAAGCGCCTTGAGCAGGCAGTGCTGCGCGGAAACCGCATCGTGGTTTCGGCCATCACCTACCAAGAAATGCGCTTCGGCGCCACCGGCCCGAAGGCCTCACCGCGCCACGTGCGGCTGGTCGATGAATTCTGCACTCGCCTCGATGCCGTCCTGCCCTGGGATCGTGCCGCGGTGGATGCTACCACGGACATCCGGGTCGCGCTGCGCCTCGCCGGCACGCCGATCGGTCCGAACGGCATGGCGATTGCCGGTCATGCTGTTGCCGCCGGCGCGGTGCTGGTGACGAACAATGTGCGGGAGTTTGAGCGGGTAACGGGTCTGGTGCTGGAAGACTGGGCATAGTAAGTCGCGGGCACCAGGAAGATATCCTCAAACGCCCGGCACGTTATTTCGGTGTGCCGGGTAGTTTATTGTTCAGAGGGTTAATTCTTTTAAATTCGTCATAAGAGCAGCCCGTTTCTGCAACATGCCGGAATTTTACCCTAAATATTTTCTGTAGCAGTATTCATGACTGATAACAGAAACCATGTTCTCCTACTCAGACCTCCCGCATTATCTTACCGAAACCGGACGTACCTTATTTGGTAAGGTCCATCCAGCAGACAGTGAGCCTCTCTCCTTATTATGGATTTCGTTGTTTCCACCGTAGCCACTGGTCCAACTCAGCTTCCGGTAGTGGCCGGGAATAGAAAAAACCCTGCGCCTGGTCGCAACCATATTTCTTTAGCATGGCGACCGTCTCCGCATTTTCGACACCTTCAGCAAGCACGGTATAGTCCAGTTTTTTGAGCATTTCGATAATACAGCCTGCAATGATACGTGAGCCGGCATCAGACGATACTTTGTTAATAAGCGAACGGTCGAGCTTGATTACGTCAAAAGGTATACGCCGCAGATAACTGATATTACTGTAGCCAGTACCAAAGTCATCAAGCGAAATAGCAAACCCACGTAATTTGAGCATTCCCAGTCCATGCATTGCCGCCGGGCTTTCAATAATACGCTCAGTTTCCAGGCACTCAATACCTAAAAGGGCAGTCGGTAATTTTGCCTTCATCATCTTGGCTTCAAGCCTACTGGCAAAGTCATCACGGGAAAAGTCCTGACTACTGACGTTGATTGTTATGGGAAGCTGAATGCAGCTGGTACGCAGTCGTGTCAGTCGGGCAATGACACGGTCAGTCACCCAGGCAGTTAACTCAGTGAGAAGGTTCGTTTGTTCGGCCAGTGGCACAAATAATGCCGGTGAAAGTTCGCCGCGCTCGGGGTGATGCCACCGGATAAGGGCTTCCAGTCCCAGCGGTCTGCCACTGTTAAGACATATTTTAGGCTGATAGGCAAGCCATAATCCTTTATTTTGACGCAGAGCCGCTGAAAGGTCGTGCATAAGGAGAAACTCTTGCGTATGGCGTGCATCAGCAGCGTGACTGAAGCAGGTGAATCCTGTACCGCGGTCAATACTCTCATGAAGGGCGCTGACCGCCCGCCGTAGTATTTCCTGTGCCGGCGCGTCGCCGACAGTAAAGGTTACCTCACCGATATAGGTAGTCAGGTCAACAGAAATACCCTTACCAAGGTCTGCACTTATCCCTTCCATCAGACTTGCTACCCGTTCTGCGCTAAGTGTTTTTCCCTGATACGAGAGTACGGCAAAGCGTCCCGTTGCTATAGTATAAAACTGCTCGTCAGGTTCAGGCTGGAGGCGTGACTGTAACAGGGCGGTCATATTTTTCAGCAGGTTTTCAACCGGCTCCATGCCCATAGAGCGTGCCAGTTCATAAACACGTGGCACATCAATAAAATCAACCAGTATCAGGCGGCGCGGCATCATGTCACCGGACCTGGGCAGATGTTCCAGATCGCGGATGAGACGCTGGCAGTTAGGCAGGCCAGTAACAGGATCCGCGAATCCGGCAGTATTCCATGCTTCCAGAAATGATATAAGCAGCGTAGCTAAGAGCTTCAATTTGCTTACTTTGTCATCATTAAAATGATGGGGAACCGTGTCGCTAACACAAAGTGCACCCACAACAATTCCCTTACCCGTTTTTAGCGGTGCGTCAGCGTAGAAACGGATATATGGCTCGCCTGTAACCAGTGGATGCATGACGAAACGAGCATCAAGCCATGTATCAGGGATGACCATCACTTTTTCGTCATCGACCAGATGTTGACAGGTTAAATCCTCGCATAACGACCGCAGAACCTGAACAGGCTGGTGCTCCTCGTCCAGTACCGATATAAAGCTCACGGGTATCTCTAACACCTGACTGGCCAAACGAACGAAATGACTTAACACGTAGTCACGACTTTTATCCGGGGTGTGCAGGTTTTCCGACGTAAATGCGTAGCGGTCATCATCATTATTGAAGTTAATCAGCATTAATACCTCTGTATCGATTCGATCCCGACATGTCCAAAAGCTGAACAGAGCACAGAAGATAATATGAGCAATTCCCTGTCAAAGCGTAAGAAAAATATATCACCGGGAAAAGGGCTGGATACATCACTCCCGATGTCTACTTTACCTTATATAACAAAAAAACATTACAGAAAATAGCGAATTTTATCATCAGAATTATTTGTGATTTTGACAGGGAACCTGAACATAAGAACAGGTTTTAACAAAACATGCGTTTGATTTAAAAGTAAAAAATTTACAAAAAAACCAGAAATACTTAGCAATATACATATCCACGGGTGTAGAGACAATGCAATCACTTATAAGTTCCTGAAGTTTTCGTTGATTTCTATTGATTTTATGAAAGTAACTATATTTTACGCTCGGGGGCGGGATATAACACTTTCCATAATAACCTTGAATACAGGCAGAATATTTTGTTAAAAGAATAATATTATTTTATCATGTTTTCCCTTTTAGCTTTTTACCTTCGATAGGCTCATACCGTTAACCTGTGGACAAGCTCGCTATTCCGCAAAGATAAGGGTATGGAGCAAAAGCTGGAATCTTCATCATGGCGCAGGCTCTCAGGCCTTCCTGTATCCTGTACAAGGTATCGACAAAAGCGGTAGAAACTGTAACAGGATTATTGTTACCAATTGTTACATTATTTTATCATCAACGACCCCCCATAAGGTATTTAATACACCATTAATTCACATGTTTTTTCCTAATAACCCTCGCAATAAATAAATATCGCCATTTCGTTCTTATTGTCATTTTAATTAACTGATGAATTTTGCGTTATCAGAGTATATCTCCAGCATAAAAAATATTATTTAAATATATTTAGGTCATCTTTAACAGGTTACATCGCCCGTCAGTAATGCAAAGGAATTAACTTACAATAATTTAATGATTTTTTCATATAAAGGAATTCCTCTCTTGAAATATCTTTTTCTTAAAAAAATTTATAAAAACGTTATTTTAATGATTAATGTTATAGGGAGGTATCAGGCAGGCTGCCCTTTTATTTTTTATGTTAACAGAAGGTTGAATATCTTTGACGATCCATAAAATATAATCTTCTTATTCCTTAAGATAGATTCCTGAATTTTTATTTAAAAATGCACAATCATTAATGAAAATATCGGGATTAACGCACAGGAATATTATTGATTTTAAAAAAATACTTGGGTTTTATAATTATACCCCAGCGTTATTATTTAATTGCTCTATAAGCTCCATCACAGAAACTGAGTCCTCATAAAAAATTCACGATTATACGCCACATGCCGATAATAATTTGTCTGATTGGATTTGAACTCGGTTGATGTAAGTTCCTCAAGAGGCTAAAGCACATGATTAGGAAAAAATTATCATTACTATTTATTGACTTACCGATAGGTCGAAAACTTGCCTTAGGTTTTTTCGGGGCTATAGGAACACTTGCTTTTCTCGTTTTTTTTACAATGAATGGTCTTGATAACGTTCAGAGCAACTCCCTTAAACGTTCTGTAACTGTAGAAATGGTCAGCAGTGTTGCTAACGCACGCCTTAACCGCACTTTATATCAGTACACAAATGATCAGAGTTATGCAGAAAAGAATGCTATGAATTTGAAGGAGCTTGAACAACAATATAATACTCTTCATGCTATGGAATGGAATCAGGAAGGTCTTACTAAGCTTGCATTGGTAAAATCTTCGATGATGGATTATATTTCACAAAGGAATATACTGGTCGAGGATATGAAAAGCATGATGGAGAAGGCTGCTTATATGCAGTCTATCCCCCTGATGAATTTAGCCGACGATCTGGAAAGTTATGCTGTCAAAAACACGGGAAAACCGTCTCTTTCTATAGCAGCCTTATCGCTTTCTTCTCAGCTGAAAGAAATTGAAATAGCTGTCTTAAAAGTTACAAAATCTCCTGAAAAAAATGATATTATGTCTCTTATGGCTTCCATAAAAAAAACATCATTAATCAAGGATTCTTATCTTTTGTTGGAACCAGCCAATACTGAAGTGGCATTCGATAACACATCAAAAAGCTTAGGTGACTTGTCTGGATATTTGCCTTCGTTCATTTCATCTTTCGAAAAGCATAAAAACTCTGCGGAAAAATTAGTTGTTAAAGGTAATGAATTAACGTCGAGTATCTCCAGTTTGTTTAATTACCAGAAAAGTGCTTCATCTGCATATGTCTCTGAGCTGAAGAGAAATTTAGTAGTAGTATCAATTTTTGCCATATTTGTTTCTTGTTTTATGGCATGGATTATTTCTGTATCCATAACACGTCCGCTCGCTCTGACGCTCAGCATGGCCAGGAAAATATCTCATGGCGATTTAACTAACACGGTTGAGACCTCGAGGAAAGATGAACCAGGCCAGCTTATGACCGCCGTCAATGAAATCAGTATTAATCTGAAAGAAATAGTAAGTAAAGTCCATAGTGGTGTGAATAAAGTAAATCGGGCTTCAGCTGAAATTACCTCCGGTAACCAGAACCTTTCTGTCAGAACTGAGCAACAGGCTGCAGCAGTAGTTCAGACAGCAGCAAGTATGGAAGAGCTTACTTCAACCGTTAAGCTGAACAGTGAGAATGCTTCTTTTGCAAGTAAACTGGCTAATGATGCAGCTAGTTACGCTAATACAGGTGGGAAAGTTGTCGAAGAGGTTGTTGCTACTATGGAGCAGATAAGGATCAGTTCTTCACGTATTTCGGAGATAATTACTGTGATCAACAGCATTTCTTTTCAGACTAATATACTTGCGCTGAATGCTGCCGTTGAGGCCGCAAGAGCAGGTGAAGAAGGAAAGGGGTTTGCCGTAGTGGCTGGTGAAGTAAGAAATCTTGCTCAGCGTAGCGCTTTAGCCGCTAAAGAAATTGAGAGTTTAATCCATCAGTCCGTATCACACGTCAGTAACGGGGCTAACCTTGTGAATAATGCCGGGAAAACGATGGGTGAAATAATTAAATCAGTAACGCATGTTAATGACATCATGCAGGAGATAGCCACTGCCTCTGAGGAGCAAAATCGGGGTATATATCAGATAAGTCAGGCCATGACAGAAATGGACTCAACTACCCAACAGAATGCTGCGCTTGTTGAGCAATCGTCTACTTCTGCGTTATCACTTCAGGAAGAAGCAAAGAAACTTGAGAAAGCAGTCGCACTTTTGAATACAGGCGAAACATACCAGAGAACTCCTGTTAAAACATCGATACACGCACTAATAAAGAATAATGAAGTGCAAAGGGCTGGCTGGGCGAGTTTTTAAAATCTGACTTCTTATGTGATTTAGTATACCGGGCAAGTTTCAACTCACTTGCCCGGTCCGTTTAACTTTGTAATTTTAAATAACTGTCGGGGGTCATATTTTTATATTTTTTAAATATCCCTTCTTCAGATGAAATATAAAAAAACCTTCAGCTTTACGCTCGTGCATCCAAGAGTTGTGTGTCAGAGAGGCAATGACAGGACGGGCAAAGAGCGATGTCGTAGCTGCTTACTCTACAGGGCACAAAGATTGTATTGCTCCCTGCATTTATTATGTATCTGTCGGTGAACGTCATATCATTATATTTCTTCTTAACCTGCCATTTTTTGCTTATCAACAGAGGAAAACCTTCTACGTCCGGGCAGGCTGACCGCTGACTGATGCCGTGGTTAATCATATAACTTTTCCCAGAGTTCTGTCTGATACGGTTATGTAAAATTTGGACCGGAAAGCGTATTATGATGTCAAGTTGAGTTAAAACACCCGGCGTGTATTAAACGAACGCTCCGCCACTGTAAGATCGTAATTCCGCTTTGTGGAGTACAAAATGGGCATTGCTCTGCCCTTTGTGCGTACCCACAACGGTTATACTCAGAAAAAATTCATACAGGCTCCTTGTACGCCATGCTGCTAAAAAAAATCCGGCTTCGTACTCTGCTGATTGCGCTCTCTGTCGGTGGGGTGATCCTCACTTCATGTCTTCTACTGGGAACGCTGCTTATTTTTCAGAAGAGCAATATTGAGGACAGCCTTCTTGAAAGCAATATCGCCTATGCACGCAAGCTAGCTGATACGACCGATCGTTATCTCGCTACGGCTCAGCGTGAACTTGCCTGGAGTGCTATGCAGATAAAAAGCCTCACCGCCCCGGCATTACTGAGAGGTGAGACTGACCGCCTTCGGCTTCAGTCCGGTTTTTTTAATACGGTAGTGGTAGTTAACCGGGATGCAGTGATAGCTGCCACCTCACCGGAAAGTCTCAGCCTCGTTGGCGTAAAGCTGCATTCCGATGTGAGCCGACAAGCTATTGCCATGCAAAAGCCTTTTATCTCAGCCCCTTTTACCTCGGCTTCTGGTAACTATGTGGTATTTTTGTCGCAACCGCTCTTTTCCCCTGATGGCGGCTATCTGGGTTATATCGGCGGCACCATTTATCTCAAAAAGCAAAGCATGCTGAGCGATATCCTGAGCCAGCATTTCTATGGTAAGGGATCGATTGTCAGTATTGTCAACAATGACGGTCTTATCATTTTCAGCCATGACCCGGCACGTGTAGGGAAGACGATAGCTTTGAGCCCCACACTCATAAAGCAGATTGCAGCCACAGACAGCGGCCGGTTCAGCACAGAGACTGGCGGGAAACGGTTCCTTACAGGATATGCCAGCCTTCACAGAACTGACTGGAACATTTTTATTGCGGGTACCTCGGATACGGTGCGGCATATCCTTTTGCGCACGGCAGAAAATGCGCTGTGGTTCCTCATGGGAACCATTGTTATGACGGCAGCCATTGTTGCTCTGCTGGCGGGATACATCGCGTCCCCCCTGGAGAAACTGTCTGGAATGGTGCGTGAGGGGGGGGCTGAGGCCCAGCCGACATCGCTGTTATCAGTGGAGGCCTGGTATTATGAAGCTGATCGTCTGAAGGAAGCCGTACTGGAGCACCGCCACGCCGTGGCGGGACGTATAGCCGCACTCAGTGATGAGGCCATGACCGATCCGTTGACCGGCCTGTGTAACCGTCGTGGGTTTAACATACTGGCAGATAAGTGTAGTGGGGAAGGCGCGCAATGTGCGATTGCTATTGATATCGATTATTTCAAAAAAATCAATGACTGGTACGGGCATGAGGCGGGAGATGCAGTGCTTGTGAGCCTTGCTAATCTTTTGCGACAAACATGCCGCGCCGGGGATATAGTTAGCCGCTTCGGAGGAGAAGAGTTTATTTTCCTGCTACCGAACACGTCGCTGGATGATGCCGCAGGCATGGCTGAACGCATCCGTGAAACGGTGCGCACGACAACGTTCCCGTTCGTGGGGGCTATGACGGTGTCGGCGGGAGTGGCCATGCAGGCTGACTGTGGCAGCCGGGATGCGCTTCTGCGCCGCGCTGACGAAGCGCTGTATGGGGCCAAGAGTGCCGGGCGCAATATGGTGATTGTAGCCAGTCACAATGGCATCAGGCAATATAAATCCTCTGTCTGAAAAACGCGTACTGGCGGGGATCAGCATTGTCCCCGCAGCTTCCAGGCAAGCAACTGGTCGAGCTCCGCCTCAGGCAGTGGCCTGGCGTAGAAAAAGCCTTTCACCTGATTGCAGTCAGGCTCCGTCAGTGTCGTGGCGATCTTTATCTCGTCCATGTCTTCAGCAGCGTCGTACAGTCCAGCTCCCTCAGCATGGCAGAGATACTCTGCGTGATTATGCGCGAAGCGGTGTCAGAAAAGATTTCGCTGGTAAGCATCCGATCCAGCCTTATCATGCCCTGTGGCAAGCGCTGCAGATGGCTGGTACTGATATAGTCGATGTTGAAATTGTCCAGGAAAATGGCAAAACCGTGCTGCTTGAACATTTCAAGCCCCTGCAGTGCGGCAGGACTCTCAAGAATACGATCGATTTCCAGGCATCCAATGCCCAGCAGAGAGGTGGGAAGCTTTGCTTCTACAAACCTCTTTTCCAGAGAATCCACGACTCCCTTACGTGCAAAGTCGCCACAACTGATGTTAATGGTTACCGGAAGCAGGATGCAGCTTTTGCGCAGACGGGACAGCCTTGTTATCACGCTGTCCGTTACCCATGCTGTCAGTGCACTGGTTAGTCCGGCCTGTTCAGTCAGCGGTACAAACAGCGCTGGTGAGAGTTCGCCGCGCTGTGGATGTCGCCCGCGGATAAGTGCTTTCAGTTCTACGGGCTGACCGCTGAGCACGCAAATTTTGGGCTGGAATGCGAGCCACAAGCCCTTATTCTCCCGCAGCGCTACAGCCAAATCATTTACGAGCCCCCTGCTGATGAGCCTCAGACATCTGACTGAAGCGCATAGACCGGATTCCGCGTGTAACGACCTCGCGCAGAGTGCCGGTCGCGCGGCGGGGCGTTTCCTGTGCTGCCATCTCACCTGCTTCAGAGGAAGGTTATCAGGTAAGTGACGCTGAATATCGTCCTTGCGTTTCCGCGTAACCTTTTCGTTTGATAAAAATTATGCCTGAATTTTTATCATGTTCAGGCTTGCTCCGCCCCAGAGGATTTCCCTTGTGAACGTTGGACCAATTTCCTGACTAAGTTTTTGTGGGTAAATAAAAATTACACTTCTTATTGTAATAACATTTGAGGGAAGCAATATTATTGTTTAGTGCCGGTTATTTTCCCGAAGCCAGATTTAATGCATACAGAATTGTGCAGCGAAACTCGCGATAGCGTTATTATTCTGAATGCTCCAGATACCGCCTTCTGGCGCAGGGACGCCAACTAAAGGCGATAAAATCCGGTGCAGCTAGTCAAAAAGGGAACGTTTCTTCCAGGTGGGCTTTTTTCCCCGAAATCTGCACACGCACCAATGAAAAAATAATGGTGATCCCGGCTCTGTGTGCCTGAAGTTCATCCGGGAAAAGTCGATATAAAGACGGAGATATTACCGTAAAAAATAATTTTACGGGACAACGTTGTCTCTCGGCGTAAATCGTCATTTCCCTGGTGTCCTGAATATGAATGATAATGCGATAATACTTTTTATCTGATCCTGTCTACGGCAGGGTCAGGCTTTTAGGCCTTTCATCCGGCAATGGTACAGCGGAGAGTTCAGCTTCCCGTCTGACTGAATGAGCCCTCATTTCGCAGCGTCGCGCCGGTACAGCACACCATAACCAAAAAGGACAGACTCTGAAACGCCCAATTTTCAACCCGGAGGCTGCTCGCCTCGCCGCACTGGCACAGTACCAGCTGATAAACGAGATTCCGGAAGAGGCGCTCGACCGTCTTACCGCGCTCGCAGCACGCCTCTTTCGCGTGCCGGTCGCCTTTATCTCGCTCATTGACGACCAGCGGCAGTTTTTCACCTCCCGTTACGGGTTGAACATTTCCGGCACTGCCCGTAGCGTTGCAGTCTGCAACCATACGCTGATGCAGGCTGATATTCTCTGCGTGCCGGATACGCTCGACGATCCGCGTTTTTGCAACAGTCCACTGGTGCACGGCTATCCTAACATTCGCTTTTATGCCGGCATTCCGCTGTCCACGCCCGATGGTCACCGCATAGGTACCGTTTGCCTGACCGATACGCAGCCGCGTCCGCCGCTGACGCCGGCAGATCGCCAGCATCTGACCGATATTGCCGCCCTGGTCATGGATCGGATGGAAATACGCCGGCTGGAGCTTCTGCGGCATGCCAGTCAGCAGCGACTGCAGGCGATATCCACGACCTCCCCGGATACCATTATCTGCACTGACCTGCTACATGGGATCACCTTCTGGAATCCGGCAGCGACCAGAATGTTCGGCTTCAGTGCGCAGGAGATGGCGGGGCAGTACGTGGCAGATCTCATTCCTGAGCGTTGTAAAATCGATTATCGCAATGAGCTTGAGCGCCTTATCGGTGACGAAGAGGCCATTGCCCATCCGCGTACCATCCAGATTTGGGGGCTGCGGCGTAACGGCGAGGAGTTTCCGGCCGAGGTATCTTTCTCAGGCTGGCGGGAAAACGGTGAGAGGCTGGTCGGCATGATCATTCGTGATGTGACTGCACGGCATGAAAGCGAAGCGCGTTTGTGCGAGCTTGCCTCGCTGGATATGCTTACTCGCCTTGCCAGCCGTAGCGCATTCATGGAGCAGCTTGGCCAGCTGACCGAGGCCGGCGTACCTTATACGCTGCTGATGACGGACCTTGATGGTTTCAAGGAAGTTAACGACACGCTTGGCCACGCTGCCGGCGACGCGCTATTGTGCCATGTGGCCGAGCAGATCCGCGCGGTCTGCGAGCATGCGGTCACAGCAGCGCGGCTGGGCGGAGACGAGTTTATTATCCTGCTGCCAGGGAATAGTAATGAGGCAAAGTTGACGGCCGGACGCCTGATCGCAGCGGTACAGACGCCGTTTCGCTATCACGGTTCCTCCGTTGTGGTCGGTGCGAGCACGGGGATCGCATCCTGGCCGGAACACGGGCAGGATGCCTCATCTGTGATGTCAGCCGCAGACCTGGCTCTTTACCGTGCCAAGGCGTCAGGAAAGGGGTGCAGCGTTCTTTTTTTGCCGGCGTTTCGCGATGCCGAGCAGCGGCGGCGACGCTTTGAACGCGAGCTGGAAACCGCTGTACGTGAGAAGCAGTTCGTTCTGTATTACCAGCCGCGCTATGACGTCAGAAGCGGACGTTTGCTCGGCTGCGAGGCTTTGGTTCGCTGGCAGCATCCGGCACGCGGACTGTTACTACCGACAACGTTTATCGACATGCTGGTAAAAAGTCCACTTTCGGTCACGCTCGGCGAATGGATAGTCCGTACCGCCCTGGCACAGGTTCGCCAGTGGCAAATCCGCAGCCCGCAACTGCGCGTCAGTATTAACCTGTTTCCTCGTCAGCTGGCCGGAAACGCGCTGGAAACCGTGCTGCGCGAATGCATTAGCGGCGCGGTGGACTTTGTTGATTTTGAAGTAGACGAGTCGTTGCTGGCAACGCTGTTTCAGGATGTGCCTGCGCATTTTGAAGCGGTCCGGGAAAGGGGTGCCTCTTTTATCATTGACCACTACGGCCGCACGCTGGGCGCCATCAGCCCGCTGCGTCACGGTTTCTTTAGTGGGTTTAAAATTGACAAGTCGTTAACACACGAACTCAGTACCTGCATACATGTTCAGGCGATGTTCCGGGCGATGACCGCTCTCGGGAAAAGTCTGGGAGTTAACGTAGCGGCGGAAGGCGTTGAAGAGGAAGAGCAGCAGGCGTTTGTGACCAGTATACAGTGCGATATTATGCAGGGTAACGGATTGTGCCGACCGCTTACCGCATCGGACTTTGAGGCGCTCCTGACAAATAACAGCGGCACGTCACAGACTACACGGTGAAATATGCATACCAATTTTTTCCTGGGTCAGCGCTTACTGGTCGTGCAGAGAGAAACATAAACGGTGCGGGCAAAGAAGCCTCCCGGTGCAGCGGAGGGAGGCCAGGCTGGAGCCAACGTAAAAAGCCGGGGCTTCAGGCTGCAATATTTCAGTTCATGGTCAATGAGCGGACCAGGCGCGCGCAGGGTTTTAATATTTTTCTTATCATAAATACTGTTTATTAACGTGCAGTCTCTCGGTTTCAACGGGATATCATTCTTTGGGCACGGCTTTGCTTCCGATACGGGATTTAGCCAACGGAGCGTCATGGCTAATACGCAATTTCTATTCGCCGGCAAACAGGTGTAACAGAATCTGAATACAGCCGGATTTTCAGATGTGCTGAACAGCTTAATGCTCAGGTTTTTCTGTACAAATGTAGATCCAGTGGCCGATGAAAAGCCCTTACAGCATTTCTTTTGTTATTGTTAACTGGTGAAAATATCGTGAAGATTTAAAAGGCTTTCTTGATACAACGCCACATTATATAAACGTGCGTTTTGTGAAGGATAAGGGAAACTTTAAGTTCTCAGCGCATCCGGGAACATAAGCGCTTCTGATAGTAATTTTCTACGACTCTGTAAACATAGCGCCGGCAGGTTTTGCATCTCCAGAAGTTGAAAATATCTAGTTAAGAAGCATCCCGTTCTGTTTAGTGTTTTTTACTGTAAAATTTGCAGTATATTGACCAGTTATCGCCTGAAATAAATTTCTTTAATCATGTCCAGCCCTCTTTTTTTGAGTACCCCACTGTATGGGGCCAGCATGACAAGTCTTACTGACAGGAGGTGTGTTAAAAACGCAACGCTTCAGTCAGTTCTCAGGATGCCTTCGACCCTTCTGACAGAGCCAGGCATAAAAGAGGTGACGCCTCACAGTACCATTTGTAAGTGAAATAATTACTCTGCTAACCTTGACCTTAAGAAGTTTTTGTTATAAAAAATTTCCACTTTCTAATTTAGAAATAGGCAATTACTGCAATGAGGGTACTGATTTATGAGACATGAGTATAAATTTTTCCGCCTGTCGCCCCTGTTAATTATTGGTATACTACTTGTCGCTTGCTTCGGCGGCAGCACAGCAGCCGCACTTATTTTTGGGTGGCCTGTTCAGTCCGGACTTGTGCTGGGGCTGCTCGCTTTCTTGTTATTACTTATCCCCGTTGCTTTCCGGCTTCATCGCCTTTCACATTTGCGCAACTGATCCCGAAAAAAGATGCATCAGCCCGAAGACAGAAATTTTTTGCATGGTGGCTATATCAGGATGTTATTTTATTGAAAATACGTGTCTCTGCCATATTTAACGTTACAAATTAAATTAAATATCAGAGGCTTATCAGTCCGAGCGTTGTCCAGTACCAAAAAAAGAGGTCCTTGTGTGGCAACCGGCAGGGTAAACATTTCCTGGCCAGCCGGAAAGATAATCTTAATGCAGAGTGTCTACTATGATTAATAAAAGCCCGGTCTGATATCCCGGATTGCGAAGAAATATTATATTCATGTCACGGGAGCATAAATGCTTAGGGGGATTTATTTTTTTGTGAAAAAGGATGTTTACTTCGAAGGAACGTTATTATTATCAGGCGCACTGCGAGCATTGCGGATATACATGCATTGAATCGGTCATGCCGATAAAATTATCACGCTGGATGGCACGCTTTCTGCTGTTTTACCTTCGCCAAAAATAGTACAGAAACATATTACCAATCCTGGCGGTACCGAGAAAAAGTTTGTTTTTTTATGCTCTATCGTATCAGATGAGATGAAGAAACTCCTCTGAAATATTCCACCCGAAAAACTAATAGTCACCATCCGGAACGTTTCGTGACGCTCCGGAAAAGTAATGTGTCGGAATTAAGGCCGGGCGATATCACTTATGTAAGGGGAGAGCCAGAGTGATGCATCATCCAGTCGGGTACCAGTCGATCCCTTTCATCGTCTTCCCGTCACGTTATCCTGTTCGCTATCGTAGCCTGCACGCTCACCTGTACTCAAAAACCCCGGCTTTTTTACTCATCTGTCTGTTTTTTGCGCACATCTGGCTGTCCGTGTGAGGCCGGGTCAGTGCACGGGCCTCACGGGCAGTGCTGATGTCTGCCTGCAGGATATTCGCGTGTAGAAATGTGCGCCTGGAGCGGATCGGGAACAGCGCTCCTCGTTTCACCCTTAATCAGACGCTGTATTTTGATATTGGAGCCGGAACAGGCGGGATGCATCAAACCCGGCATCACACAAAAACGGAGTCACAAGCAGAGAAATAACCAGAAATTTCATCAGGCTCATCCAGTGATGTAAAAAGAATTATAGCCCCCGCAGTACCAGAAATACAATATCGGTGCAGATCCCGCCTGGCGAAAATTAACCGTCCCGGTTTTTCCGGCTTACACTTCAAGCATGAGCGTCACTATAAGCTATGTTATGGCTAAAATCCTTCGATAACATCAGGATACCCGAACTGAACATGACATCATGTGTTGCGAAAATAAAGTTACTTAGCTATAAAAAAGTAATATAATTCATTAAACAAATCGAAAATTCAGGAAGTTATTTTGCAGCTATATACCGCGCGGCTGCATCTTCGTCCTGTAATTACATCAGACGCAGATGCGCTTTTCAGAATTTTTGGCGATCCTGCTACGAACACGTTTAATCCTGCAGGCCCTTATCCTGACACTCACTATGCACAAAATGTTCTGGCTGACTGGGTGAGCCACTGGGAGAATTACCATTTTGGGGTGTGGGCCGTTTCGCTGAAGGATAATCCTGAAAAGATTATCGGTTTTGGCGGACTAAGCGTCAGCAGCTATGCCGGAATATCTGTTAATAGTCTGGGATATCGTTTTTCCCCGGAATCATGGGGGAAAGGCCTGGCGACAGAGTTTGCCAGATACATGATTGGCTACGGATTCGATAAAATAAAGCTACCAGAGATATCTGCCGTAGTAAGAGCAAACCATTTGGCATCGCAAAAAGTCCTGACCAACTCAGGACTTCGATATGCGCAAGACATTCATGATGTGAAAAATGCCCCCGCAAGCATGCTGTTTACACTGACCCGGGTTGAGTGGAACAAAAACCGGGATAAATGAGCTATATAACATGGGGGTGATGCTTCTGATGAGAAGATGCGTCCCTTTATACTAAATACTAACATCTCAGCTCATCCTTGACTCAGGGATAAGCCTGCGCCCCCTGTTCTCTTTAGCACTCACGCACCTTCGTATCTGCCAGCTGACACAGGAGTTCAGTCAGGAAGTATTACCAGAGAAAGAAATGCCATAAAAAAAAGGCATCCCATCCGGGATGCCTGAAAGAAATCAGTAAACAATTTATTAAGCCAGACAGTCCTGGTGCAGGTACTGCTAACCTTATTATCGACCGACAACAGGAAAAGTGTAGTTTTTTTTAAGAAAAGTTATTCGAATTTGACATGTGTTCCAGTTCCGCAGGAGAACAACTGCGTGGGGCGCCTTTACCGGGCGCGTGAAAGGCGTAACGGCCGGAATAAGCGTCAGGGATTCCCTGTGGAACCATTTTCTGCCAGTAAATTACATGATGTGCTTTGTGGTACGTTGTCGGGATTCGTGACCCGAAATTTATATTTAATCAGGTTTAACAGCAGGTTACCAGAAAGTATGATGCGTCTTTATGAATATGCTGACGGATTACATTTTAACATAAGAAGGACGGTGGGAAGCCAGGAAGCTTTTGTCGGGTTAAACACCCCATTACCAGGAAGATTTACGACTCTATTTATGGCTGAAAACCGGATCTGTTTTCTCTGGGGTAGAATGATTATTGAAGCCCTCTGGCCAACAGATCACGAAACGGGTACGCCTGGTCTTAACCCTGAAATACTGAAAATCAGGCTGAGCCGTCCCTGAGTGCCTTGAGGGCAGTCGCGTATTTTACCTGATTCAGTTCAAGCCGGGATAAGCGGTAAGGTTCCATCCGGACGCCATTACTGGCAACCTGGTGACAGCGCCGCGACAGGTCCTTTTTGATCAAACGGACCAAATACGAAGCTGGCATGCGTCTTGCCCGGCTCCTCGAATACCAGCCGGGCTCCCGGATAATGCAACAGGCACCGCAGTAGCTCGCGGGGTTGTGCCGCATAGATGATATTACTCTGTCCCGGGTGCCAGGCAAGCCATTCGAATGACTGGTCTGCTTCAGGTACATTCGTATAAATACCGGGAGTGCGTATGGTACCGTCCATAACAAAAAGGGAAATAAAAAAGGATTCGCCATTAAGGCAACTGAAACGCAGGAGGCTTTTCCCGTCCGCTGACCGGACAGTCAGATTAACGGCTCCGTCCTGCCGGAATGTTTGAATCCCTCCTTTTGGAGCTGCCAACGCTGTGCCTGAGAATGCCAGAAGCAGCCCGAAAGCGAAAACAGGTAAATCAGGCCTGCATCGCAGGCCTGGCAGAGAATTCAGTTTGTGGAGCAATTTCATTATATTTTTTCCAAAGACCTGACCGACTGAACGGACAGCAGATAAATGCGCATTTTTGCTTTCTTTAACTACCTTATTCACCGTGTCTCCTGGCGAGGGAGCGCAGCCAGGGGCCAGCCCGGAATGGCCGTCCTTCCGGCATAAGTCATATGCCGGAAGGAATCCAGAAAAATGCGGTCAGGAACCTGCTTTATGCACCGCTGGCTGATATTCTTTTTTCAACGTAATAAAACGCGCCCATCCATCATTTCCTTCAGTGAATGCGTGATTCAGATTTAATGTATTCTTATATTTTCCTGGCAACCCGTTTCACGGGAAAAAACGGAAGATATCGCACATACCATTACCTCATCGACAAAAAGACCCAGGCATTTCTTGCCATTCAGCTCTATCGGCAGAAATTCTGTTTGTCCTATCTCTTTGATTTTTCCCAGGAACTGTCTGTGCAGTCTGACCTTGCCATCCGTCAGTTCGGTAAAAACAAACATCACTTTATTATTATTAAGGATCAGGTGAAGCCGCGAAGATGTGTTGTCAACTGGCTTGACGGATTCATTCTCGGCCGCCAGCTTTTCGCTGATACACTCAGCCAGCTCCGCGCAGTCAAGGCCGGTTTCGAAAAGTTCGTTCAGTAGAATCGCATAAGAACGGATATCAAACATACCTGTCTCCCGAAAGAGCGATGAATTTGTGAACCGTACAGAAAGCAACGGTGTTTTGTTGCAATGTTTTTTCACAGGTAGATCACCTGTTTAATAAATGCTTATGACCACGCAAAAAGCACCGTGCGCTCAATATACCTCTGAAGTACAGGATAGGAGCTCTTAACAGTAAAAGATATCAAGAAAATTCCGCTTATTTTTTCTTTATATTTATCTGCCGTTTTCTTTACTGTCACGATAAGTTAGCTCTGGTATTAATTAAAATAACTTACCATTCTTTCGCCCGTTAAAACGATGGACATCGAAAAACTAGTTCAACCAACAAGCTAATGTGCATTAACAGTGCATCAAACCTTGAATCTATATGTTTTTCAGCTCCGGGGGATAGGTAGTTAAGGATAAAATAAAATGAACAATGAGGCTGGCTAAATATGTTCCACATTATGAATAGTTGTTACAAAAAGGGGAGCGCCATCCGTTTTCTGAAGGATGAGCTGAGGGCTGAAGGTACTACAGGAAAAATGGTGATTCAGATAATCACGGCAGTAGCGGAAGCCGAACGTGAGCCGCCCCCTCATGTGCACCAACAATGGGCGGCTGATTGCTATGGCCGCAATGCCAATGTATAAACATGCTCTCATATTGTTCGGAAATGAGTCGGGCGGCCAGTTTCTGCTCCAGAGTGTTGATCAAAGTTTTCATGAGCAAGGGACGGCGATCGCCCTTGGACACCTTACTGCAGACTGTCAGGAGTTAGACATTCCCTCTGACACACTAACTAAAGATCGGCAGTCTGCTGAAATTATTTCGGCCAAAGGCCTGCTTAGCCGGTTAGTAAAAGTAGTGAGCTGTCCAGTGCATGTGAAAGAAATCGTAACCATCAACCGCTTCAGAGACGTCGAAACCTGTGTTACCCATTGAACTGGTCATTATGGGCCACAAAAACAGGCTGTTCGGGACACTTTTCTGAGGTTCTATTGAATTCGCCAACCATCTGACCGTTGATGTGTTGATTAAATATATTATTAATCACTGATATCCAAGGTTTATATGAGTTTTATTATCAAAAGAATCGTTGCCCGTGAAATTCTGGAATCACGGGGTAGCCCGACGACAGAAGTCGATGTCTCAACGCAGTTTTTATCTTGTCTGCTCATTTACCGGTAAAGGCTACCCGCCGTGGGTATTGTCATTGTGTTACTTGTCGAGGGGGCTCTTGCTCAGCAACTGTCGAGGGTATTAATGTGAAATAAACAGGGGCTCGCCTTAGCCCGGATGCAGTCAAAGGACATGCATTAACACTGTCAGTCAGATGAGAAGATGTCCTGATATTTTTACAATAAAAAATATTTTATGAGGGGAACATGATTAAATCGTTTTTTGCCGTTATTGTCGGCGGTTCTGTTGGATGCACTCTCCGCTGGTTACTGTCCACACGCTTTAACAGTCTTTTTCCAAATCTACCTCCAGGCACATTGATGGTGAACCTGCTTGCCGGATTAATTATTGGTGCTGCGTTGGCATACTTTTTACGACAGCCACACCTTGATCCTTTCTGGAAATTAATGATCACCACGGGCCTTTGTGGAGGTTTAAGTACTTTCTCTACATTTTCTGTTGAGGTATTCGCATTACTCCAGGCGGGAAACTATATATGGGCTTTGACGTCCGTATTTGTTCACGTCATCGGCTCACTCCTCATGACGGCTTTAGGCTTTTTTACCATAACCACATTACTGGCCTGAGAACTCATTTACGTAACAGGTTCATCAACTGATGCAACGTTTAGCGTAAGATTTCGCCCCGCTGGCTTCAAACCCGCTGGCCTGGTATTGCGTTTTATTGACACTCAGTCTCCATGACGACTGTAGTGGCCGTAAACGCACTGCCTGACATCTCAATATAAATAATGCATTAACCTGTTGGCGTGGTTTTTTTACATCATTGGCCCTCCCCCTATAACAGCAGGTTTCGGCCGGGATAAAGCGAGCAGTTATCACCAGTAGAATATAAAAACCAATATTATCAATAGCTCGGAAGTTCCTAAATTATCCGTGACGATTCAAAACCTTTATACAGTTGAAGGATTATGACCTGCTCCCCGTTAATCAACACAAACTGGTAACAGCAACATCTGCTCTTGGCACAAAGTGAGCATTATGTCTTGCACAGCAATTAACCGTGTGAGACAGGCGAATACAATCCGCTGCCTGCCCTGTTAATGCTGAGTCAGCGATATGACGCCGCCAGAGAGCGAGCGTTCTCTGTTATTCAAACTTATGCCCGGTCGAGACAATTCCGGGATTGCGAGTCTTTCCAGTCGTGATCAGGGTACCAAATATAGCCACAGCCCGCTTTTCAATGTGTATTCTTCTCAACAGGCCTTACTCACTGATTCGCTGAATATAGCCTCGCAGCATTTCTTCTACCAAGAAGGGTGAACGCCAGTGTGGTCCTTTAATGAACTACATGGTTTTGTTATGATTGTAGTACTGATATGGAGATAATTATGCGTACACTGACAGAACAGAAAAAAAACGAAATCCTTCACTCTGCTTCTTCCGTATTTATAGAGCAAGGGTACGAACGGGCCTCTATGGATAGTGTGGCTAAAGCAGCCGGCTGTTCCAAAGCCACCCTCTATAATTATTTTTCCTCTAAAGAGAGCCTTTTTGAGGCGGTCGTCAGAGCTTACAGCACTAATTATCTCACAGGGGCAGCCGGCGAGCTGAAAGCCATGAACAACGGTTCCTACACACTTCCTGAGACTTTACAACGTTTCGGAGAGCGAATGCTGGGGGTAATGATGTCGGACTGGAAGGCTTTGCAACTTTACCGGATAGTGGTAGGAGAGGCAGGCCATTCTGAAATAGGGGAGCTTTTTTACGAATCGGGCGTACGTGAGAGTATGAGCGCGCTGACTGGGGTCATGGAGCGCCATATCGAAACCGGCGCACTAACAGGAAGTAACGCTGTGCTGAGAGCGAAGCAATTTTCTGCGCTGGTGACCGCTGAAGCCGATGAAATTTTACTCCTACGGCGGATCCCTGGCTATACCGAAGACGAAGTGTCAATAATGGTCAAAAATGCCGTCGAGCTGTTTATAAATGGTGCTGGTCAGAAAAGCGTATAAAGCCCTCTAAAAGCAATATTGACGCAGCATGAGTTGACAAAGCTGAAATTTTAAATAAACTAAACTGTACGGTTTATTTATTGGAAGATGCTTGTTATGTTTTGTCGCATTATGTTATTTGCTACCGCTGTATCTGTTTCGCTGCTTCTTAGTAGTTGTGTGTCACTATTCTGAGGAATTATATGCGCTTACTTGTTATTCTCGTTACGGGTGCAGTCATAATGATGCTTACGGGATGTATTTCAATCGGCAGCCATATCTGACCTGTTAATGCCCACCGAAAGGTGGGCCTGATGGGGCGTGTTTTAATCGCCGTTGCCTGTCTTCGTCTCGATGGCGCTGCGAGTCACTGTTCTGATCCAACGCCTCGGGCAGGGCATGAACCATTTCGGGCAGTTACAGTCATGCATTTATTGTATAAAAAATATACAATAAATAAGGTTATCGATTAATTTCCCGTTATCATGACCACGATGGCGCCAACGACCAGAACTGCCATACTTTCCAAAACAAGTAACAATCGTAGGGTTGCCGGACATGCCCCCCAATATCGGACCGTATAATATCGGGCCTGCTTTACCCCCAATCCTCTGACGGAAAGTATTTCCCTGATGTTGCCACCTATCCGACAGATCATGAAGAGGATGATTGTCACCTTCACTGTCTGAATAACCCAGTCCCTGAACGCCATTCCCCCTGTTGCGACCAGCAGCATGTCAGTCATCAGAAATACACCTTTAGCAGGAAAAACCCTGCATCTTACGGAATAAGAAGTATCAGCCGACGTAAACGAAAAAAGGTCAGTGCAGCGCTAAAGCTCAAGAGTAATGTAAAAATAATCATATTAATCAACAAATTCATAACCCAGTTCCTGCCGCATATTTTTTAAGAAACTGCTCAATGCTTCGCCTGACTTCATGTCGCAGACACAATTCCGGGCGGGGTGAAGCGGCAAAAAGGGCATTTAACTCTCCGGTCAGTGAAAGGTAATGACGTACCATTTCATCTGAGGAACGGTAAAGAAGTTCGCCCTGTGAAACAGCCGTGTCCATTAACGAATGCAGGTAATCGGCAACCGGGGAAGGTGATGTTCCGGCATTTGAATACTGCTCTTGTGAAAATCGCGCTTTTTCGAGCTGTAACATCATTCGGGTCAGTTTTCTTTTGACGGGCTGGCCAGAAAAACGGAACGGAAGGGTGTAGCACCATCCGATCATGACCGAACATGAAGCAGCTTGTCCGCCATTTTGCCTCCCGGACGCGAACTCACAGTATTCAAAAAAAGATGAACACGAAGAGTGTCCTGATGTATTACCGCCCGTTAAACCCCCTCTTACTGACATTTCGGTGTTACGCATCTGAGTCTTCCCCTGTGTCCTGAAACGCAATGAAACATCTTCTTGACACAACAATGCTAAATGATATTAACTAAACCGTACAGTTCATTTATTAAATATTTAACGGAGAATTATTATGACCCTGAATTTTCGTGCTTTTAACTGCTGTCTTCTCTTTGGAGTAGCCATTGTTGCTTCAGGCTGCTCGTCAACTTCACCGGTAAAATATTCAGGCATTCCATCCACAGCACGAATGTCACCCAATACCTCAGATGATAGCGAGCGGATACCTTTTCGCTACGCAGCACCCGTAGACTGGCGCAAATACAGGAGTATAAGGATTGCGCCTGTTGAGATTTACAACGGTAGTGACGCGCAGTTCAATGAACTCTCACAGGAAGACCGCCGCCATCTGGCAGGCTACATGCTTGATAAGTTTGGCAAAGTTCTTGCAGAGAAATTTACAATAAATAACAGTGCCGGGGAGGGCCCCTCACTCAAACTGAAGCTGACACTTACTGGCGCTGATACCACGCCTCAGGTGGTGGGTACCTTTACCAAATTTGACCTGGCAGGAGGACCTTATAATATCGTTCAGTCTGTGCGTGGGGGGCGAGGGTTGATGAGCGGATACGTTAACTACACAGTTGAAGTTGAAGATGCAGAAACAAACGAACTGCTGCTGGCATATGTTGCAGAACAATATCCTAATGCAATGAACATAGGAGCCACATTTGGTTCCCTCAGTGCTGCTGAAACAGGTATAGACAAAGGAGCCGAGCAGCTTCTGGAAAAACTTCGCTGAGGCTGAAACGCGCGCGGCTCTGTCAGCATGCAACCTGAAGCAGAATGGTATGCTGACAGAACCAACATCTCTGGTCGTCGCTTCTTGCACGGATGGGAAATGTGCTGGTTGCAATGATGGGCACCGATCTTGACCCTGACCCCCGTATATGATCCATTCATAATCAGGAATAACCGGCTTCAGTCTGGCTGCATATTCTGGCAACCGGTAGATTTTTCGGCGAATTCGTGGGGGGCATCCAGCCCAGCGCAGAATGGGGACGACTCTGATTATAGTGTATGAGCCAGGCCTCGATTTTGCACCGGGCATCTTCCAGTGACATGAACCAGTTCTCGTTCAGGCATTCCTGCCTCAATCTGCCGTTGAAGGACTCGACCGTCGCGTTGTCGGTGGGGGTGCCCGGCCGCGAGAAGTCGATTCTGATGCCTCTTTCGTACACTCATTTGTCCAGCATTTTCCCTGCAAATTCAGAACCATTATCGGTTTTCAGCAACTGTGGTAAAGGACGTCTGAGCGCTATCCTGTCCAGCGTTTCCGCGACTTCTGTTGAGCGCAAATTCTTCCCTACGCTAATCCCCAGACATTCGCGGGTGTACAGGGCGATAACCGCCAGCAGGCGCAGTCTGCGCCCGTCAAACAACGCATCAGAAACAAAATCCATGCCCCAGACATGATTCGGATACAGCCCCTGAGTTTGTGGCTGCCGGCGTTGCCCGGATTTGTTACGGTGGGGACGTTTTAGCCGCAGCGACAGACCCTGTTCGCTGTAAAGCCGGTAAGTTTCTTCAGACGCAGATTTTCCTCTTCCAGCTGTCGCATATGCTTCAGCTCTGAGGGGGAAATTCCGCCGTATTTCTTTCGCCACGTATAAAAAGTGGCATCGGAGATACCCAGCTTGCGGCAGACGTCCGGCACGGACGTCCCCAGCTCAGTCTGCTTCAGGGCAAAGACAATCTGCTCTTCGGTGAATCGTGACTTTTTCATCGGCACCACCTCGGTTCAGGGGGTGTTTATCATGCCGGAATTTTGTTTCTGAATGGAACAGGATTTTGGGTCAGGGTCAGTTTCAGCAAGCAGCTTTTTGAGGCGAGCGTTCTCCTCTTCAAGTGACTTGAGCCGCTTCACTTCGAGGTCTTCCATACCATCAAACTTCTTGCGTCAGGTATAGAAGGTAACGTCTTAAATAGCATGCTTGCGGCAGAGTTCCCTGTCCGAAATCTCTGCTTCGGCCTCGCGGAGAATACTGATGATCTGTTCGTCGGAAAATCGTTTCCTCATGGGGATGTGCTCTTTGTGTCAAAGGTGGACATTGCTGGCAAATAGTTTATTTAGCAAAATAAAACTGGTTAAGATAATTCAGCATCCATAAAGGAAATGATTTTATGTGGAATTTATAGAAAGGTTAATCACAGTAGCACTTATCTGTACCTTATTTCTTTATGTATACAACTGGGTTAGCAACCCGAACAGTAAAAATTATGACCTTTATAAACAATCATGTGGTACTATTTCACCTCTAAACTAAATTAGGACTACGTGATGAATTTCAAAATACACGACAAGCTTATTCATGAAGTTGAATCCCCAGATGGTCTGCTTTATAGAATGATAATCATTTACACCTTCTTTATGGCTACGCTGATTATTGTCCTTTTTTTGGCTATGGGCGATACATCAAGGTTAAATTTTTACTTCTTTATAAATTCTTGTACTGTGACATTAATGGTGTGGTTTATCAGAAAGTCGTTTAACATTTACACTATAGAGGTACATCTATTAATTTTCAGGATTAGCTTATTTTTACTTCTTAATTCATCTCTGGCTTCGATGGCTGGAGGTCTTAACTTAATTGATAAAGATACGGCATCCATAATAGCAGCCCTTCTTTACGTTCCAGCCATGCTCATGATCATTTATTCTTTTAATAAATTCATATCGTACGTGAATCATAATTATAAATCTGCGGTTAGCCTGTCATTAACAGATGAATTGACTGGATTGCCAAACAGACGGCATCTGAACGTTAAACTCAGGGAGATGGAAAACAGGGTTGGAACAATTTGCATTGCAGACATTGATCACTTTAAAAAAATCAATGATACATACGGCCATGAGGCTGGAGATAAGATATTGAGAACTCTGGGCTTGAGGCTTAGCAATTTTGTAAGCGATAATGTTTTTATTTCAAGGTCAGGTGGTGAAGAGTTTGTATTTGTAATTTTTGATAACGCTAATTCTGAAGATATTGTTCGAAACATAAGAACATCAATTTCAGATGGGTGCAATGGAAGCATCAGCGTTACTATAAGTATTGGAGTAGCCATTAAAAAGAAAAATGACTCATCTTCTGCTGTTATTACTGCTGCCGACGATGCACTTTATCGAGCTAAAAAGGCGGGAAGAGATTGCATCATATACGCCCATCACGCCTACAGTTAAGGCTTTTTATAAGGGCGACTTTGCCCTTTTAATTCAACGAGTTATTCTTAGGGTCAGGTTAACTCAAAAAGCTAATAGCATTTAATGTAAAAAAACCACCTTTAAGTTAATTTGCTCGAAATTTCAACAGAAATATCTTTGTATGTTCCTGCTAAATCATATGTGGTAACCGAATGAAAAAATAGTTTTCAGCTGTGAGTTCAACCGTGAATAGGGCCAGTTGGTTGTTGACTATTATAACAATGCTTCTGTCAATTTTTGAGGCAATGATAAGTTCGGCTATTCGGTGCAATATAATTGTCCGTTCTTCATTCATAGCGGACATTTAGCATCTTCAATAAATAATTGCGCTACGTGAACTCTTCTAAAAATCCGACATCATTCCCACAAAGCGTAAAAATTTGGCCAGGTATGCCCTAATGCCATAGCTTATAGCTGTCACTCAATACTTAATAAAAATTTCCCAAAATGGGAAAATTAGCAGGCTTATAATTCCATTTTAACTATATTTAAAAGTTGTGTATAAAAAAGACCGGTTTCGTACATGTGAATTAACGCCTGTACGGAAGTTATTGTTTTTAATTTCGTACATGCGATATAATACGTACACCTATTTCGTACATAAAATAACTTCATGTCACGAGTTTTTGCTTACTGCCGGGTATCAACCCTTGAACAAAATACCGAGAACCAGCGTCGGGAGATCGAAGCGGCCGGGTTTGCTATCAGACCCCAGCGACTGATTGAAGAATATATCAGTGGTTCAGTTGCGGCTGCTGAACGTCCTGGATTTATGCGATTGCTTGACCGAATGGAAAACGGGGACGTTTTAATCGTAACAAAGCTGGATCGTCTTGGACGAAACGCCATGGATATAAGAAAAACAGTTGAGCTGCTTTCAGCGTCAGAAATACGGGTTCACTGCCTGGCTCTGGGCGGAGTAGACCTCACCAGCCCGGCCGGAAAGATGACAATGCAGGTAATCTCGGCAGTCGCTGAATTTGAGCGGGATTTGCTAATTGAGCGTACGCATGCCGGTATTGCACGGGCGAAGGCATCCGGAAAGCGTTTTGGTCGCCCGCCTGTTCTGGATGATGAACAAAAGAAAGCGGTGTTCCTGCGTTTTAGTGAGGGAAGAAGCATCAGCGCGATCGCCCGCGAATTCAATACTACACGGCAGACTATTCTCAGAGTAAAAGCGACAATGGAAGACGCAGATGTTCGTTCGTGAGCTGCTTTCTCAGTGAATGTCCGCTTTTTGCCAGAGGCGGAAAGAGATTAACCGGAATCAGCTGACGGTTGAGCTGATCCGCTTGCTGGGAACCTGCATCAAGCAGGTGGGACAGTGCCCTCCACCCCTGCTTTTTGCCATTGAGGAGCTGACAGCACAACCGGATGCGGGGTTAGAGGTCCAGTGATGTAAAAAACACGCTAAGCGGTATCAGAAATCTATTCTGATATTTTCTGGTCTCAAAATGACTAAAAAACGATATTCGAACCGCTTTTTACCTCAAATACGCAGTCTCATAAGTATCGATATTTCATACTGTTAATTCGTTAACGTGGTTTTCCGCACGGTTGACCCTCAAACCCCATAATGGAAAGGTAATCAGCCGTTAAGAGATCAAATGCGATCTGTTATTGTTGCTCAGAGAAAAATTGAATCAGAGAGAGGAGGCAGAACCCGCGCACATTTTTACAATTAAGCACATGATGGAAGCACCTGAATAAAAACTTCCGGTCACCGTGCCTGAAGTTCTGCCGGTCAATAACTACTCTGATGAACATTTTTTTCCGGTGCTGACAGTTGTATGAAGGTTGCAACTTTCTTTTTATATTCCCACATAAAATGCGTGAAAATGGCGAATTCGATACGTTATCTCCGCAATCTTTACCGTTTCTTAATACTTTTTCTCGCCGGTCAACTCCTGACTAAGTAAGTTCAGCGATTTTTCTTGCTTTCCTCTTAGCAGAACGCATAATCGCAAACCGAAATAATAATGATTATCACTTTACTTTTTATCAGGGGTTTTCCATGCGCATGACGCCTTTCAATCCCGGACTGAAACCTACGCTGCTCGCTGTTATGGTCAGTGCCGGTTGTTTGCCAGTGATGGCTGCCACCACCAACACCACTACGTCAACGGCTGATGCGAAAAGAGATCAACCGACCCTCACCGTCACCGCGACACCACAACAGGATTTCAAGCCGGGCGGCAATGATTTAGTGCCTGCCTATCTTGACGGGCAGATTGCACACGGTGGTCGCCTGGGCATGCTGGGTGAACAAAACGCCATGGACGTACCGTTCAACGTGATCGGTTTCACCTCGAAGATGATTCAGGATCAGCAGGCCAAGACTATTGCTGACGTGGTGAAGAACGACGCTGGCGTGCAGAACGTGAAGGGTTACGGTAACTTCGCGGAAGCCTATCGCATTCGCGGGTTTGAACTGGATGGCGACGATATGACATTTGGTGGTTTGCCAGGTGTGGTCCCTCGTCAGGTTATGGATGCATCACTGATTGATCGTGTTGAGATCTTTAAAGGCGCGAACAGCCTGGTGAACGGCGCGGCATCATCGGGCGTCGGCGGGATGATTAACCTTGAACCTAAACATGCGGAAGATACGCCGACCACTCGTGTAGGTGTGGATTATACGTCCTCTTCTCAGGTGGGCGGCACGCTGGATGTCGGACGTCGTTTCGGTGATAACAATCAATTTGGCGTACGTTTTAATGCCTTGCATCGTGAAGGTGAAACCGTTGTCGATGGTGAGAAAAAGCGCACCACGGCCGCTTCGCTGGGCCTTGATTATCGCGGCGATCGTCTGCGCACATCGCTGGATGTTGGCTATCAGAAAAAGACCTATCACGATGCGCTGCAAGGCGTGAAATTCGGTAGCTTCATTCCTGAAGTCCCCTCCAGTTCGCACAACTACAGCCAGAAATGGGTGTACAGCGATATGGAGTCGGAATTCGGTATGGCCAAAGCCGAATATAACATCACCGATAGCTGGACCGCCTATGCTGGTTTGGGTGCGCAGCACGCGCATGAAACCGGTAACTATGGTTCACCAACGGTCACTGATACCAACGGTGATGGCACCATCAGTAGTTTTTACTCCAACCGTATTCAGGACAACATGAGCGGAATGGTGGGGCTGCGTGGTGACTTCCATACGGGCTTTGTCAGCCATAAAGTGAATGTGGGCTATTCAGCATTAACCACTAATGCGAAGAATGCCTACAACATGTCACTGGTGGGCACGCCGTTCAATATTTACAACAGTGGTGACGTTGCTGAACCCGCTGCGACCTTCGCAGGCGGTAAATTCTCAGACCCTCTGACCACGGCACGTACCCGTACTCAGGGCTATTTGCTGAGTGATACCCTGGGCGTATTTGACGATACGCTGCTGTTTACCGTAGGTGCACGTCATCAGAAAGTGGTGGTGCGTAACTATGCTTACGGCACGGGTGCTGAGAACGTCAGCTCTCGTTACACTAATGACCGTTGGATGCCAACCTACGGCGTAGTATATAAGCCGTGGAAAGAAATTTCCTTCTACGCTAACCATACTGAAGCGTTGCAACCCGGCGATGTGGCACCGAATACTGCCACCAACTACGGCAGCGTGACGGGCATTGCACACTCTAAACAGAACGAAATTGGCCTAAAGACCGACTTTGGCCGTGTTGGCGGGTCACTGGGGCTGTTTGAAATCAAGAAACCTTCTGGTCTGCTGAATAGCGACGGCGCGTATGTGATGGACGGAGAACAACGCCATCGCGGTCTGGAAGCAAACGTCTTTGGTGAACCTGTATTGGGCCTGCGTTTGAACGCCAGTGCCACCTGGATCGATCCAGTTATGGTTAAAACCTCGGGTGGAACTTACGATGGCAAACAGGCGATTGGTGTACCGCGTTACAACTATGTGCTGGGTGCGGAATACGACATCAAACCTGTTGAGGGTCTGACTGCAACGGCGATGTTGAATCACTCCGGTTCACAGTATGCCAACTCCGCCAATACGCTGAAGCTGGATAGCTACACCACCCTGGATTTGGGTGTGCGCTACCGCATGACGGTGAGCCAGAACGATTTGGTATGGCGTGTCGGCGTGGATAACGTGACTAATGAGAAGTACTGGGCCAACGTCGATGGTACCGGCACTTATCTGGTGCAGGGCGATCCACGTACTCTGAAAGTCTCTATGAGCTACGATTTCTAATCTGCTGTTTACGGGGCTCAATCGCGCCCCGTTGTCATTCCATGCTCAAATAATCCAGTGGAGCTGTTACCTGTTGATTCACACAGAATGCTATAAGCAATGTCTGCAAATCGCTCATAGCAGACATCTTGCATATGCAACAAATGATCGCGCTACGTGAATTCTGTTGAAAATCTGACATGGTTCCCAAGAAGCATGAAAAATTGGACAGGTATACCCTAATGCCATAGGGTAAAACCATCCCTAAATTCCCTTATGTCATCATCTATATGTCATGGGTATGATTGTCATTACCTAAATGTCATGGGGCAGTTCGTCCTTAGGGCATGCAGTATATAGCCCCCAATACAGAGGTTATATACTGCATGACTGCGTAACGTTTTTGCAGGCGCAAGCAGTCGATTGAATCAAGAACAAAAAACGCGCTTAGTATCCGTTTCCCCGGCGAACCCCTAATGGAGGCTATTTACGTGGCTGGGAAGAAATGGAAACAACCTGTCCACTACCAGCTGCTTTCAACTCGTCCATTTCAAACAACAGGCGTTGATTTACAGAAGCAATTCGAGTCAGCTCCTCTAAAAGTTGGTCATTCTCTGCACGGAGCACCCGGTTTTTCTGCTTTTCAATCATCAGCGCCCGATGTTTCGAATCACGCTGGGTGCGTACTGACTTGCCCATGATGATGCGAATTCTCTCAGCCACCGCTGGGTAGGTGTTATGGATGAGGCCGGGTGTAACTCCTGCCGCTCGGGCAACTAAGGCGATGGAAATCTTTGCGTTACCTTCGACAAGATCATCGATAGCTTTATTAAGGACATCTAGCGTCTTTGAGCGCGAACGGACAAGAGGCTGCCGCCCAGTGAACTTAATTGTCATTTTCAGCCTCGCCGGTACCGTCATTGATAGGAGACAGGCCTAAACTCGTGATGACATCAAATGCAACCTGTAAATCGCGCTCTGCCCGCTGTCTTACAGCAGGCCCAGCATCTTCGATTTTGAGCAACTCCTGTTGTTGAAAGTATATGTCCTGCCACGTATCCGCGAAAAGCTCATCAATCACCGCGTTTTTACATGTTGGGCAGCGTGTTGCCTCGTATAATCCAGCTCCGCCACAACCTCGCTCTGTCGCAATACACCAGCCGTGTCCAGTCGCACGAATGTTTGCATGTGGGGCGGTTTGGGCAAGCAATGCGGCCCTGTCTTTGATTGGAATAGCTCGCATCCTGGCGATTTTTTCACCTGCACCACCTGCTAAAGGCTGTTCATCAAGCCATGATTCGATCAAATCAATTTTGTATTCTGTCATCTGCTGTAAGATTTCATCAAAAAGTGCCAAGTCTTGCTGCGGGTTAGACGCATATAGTTGGGTCATGCTCATGCTGCTGTGTTTAAACTGCCACTTGAGAAAAATAAGTGAAGTTCTTCCCATTCGCGACTCAACAAAACATCGTGCATATGTTCTCCTGCATTGGTGTGTCCTCAAAGGCCAATCACTTCCAGCGGCTTTAGCTAAACGGCCAAACGCGACGTTAGAGCCTTCACAGCTAAGGGCTTCAACGTGATAGCCTTTTTTAATTCTCCCCCCTTGGTTGTTTCGTCCCAAAAATAGCTTCTTCGAATCCTTTCTAGCTTTTTCAAGCCTAAGAATATATTCAGTTGAATTTGACAAATTCTGGTTGTTAGTCAATTGATTGATTTCTTGTTCCAATTCCTTCCTAATGGTGACTGAATATCTCGCCAAAATATTAAGTGCTTCAAGTGTCAGCTCAGGAACAAGATACTCGACTCGCCCTTTGCCTGTTTTATGCTCGATTGTGGCTACCCAGCAAAATATAACTCCATTCTTAAACTCCTTGCGCCAGGCACCAACCTCGATCCCAATTGCCTCATCATTTCGCATACCGCTAGTTATCGAAACTATATAAAGCACAGCATCTCTACAACGAATTGACATCTGCTCATCGCTGGGATGATATCCAATACCACTGACAGCCAGATCGGCCTTCATCTCTCTGACAATATTTTCACAATAATTAAAAATTTTAGATTGTTCATCGGGAGGGATTATATCCGTCCGACCAACATTTTTATTGGCGGAATCCAATCCTTTTACATTCGCAATTCCACAAATTCGCCATAGGGTCGAATTCCCCCACGGATAAATCTGAAGGGGGAACATTATATCGGCAGAAAAAATCCAGAGAAAATCAATAATTCGTAAGCGCCCATACAGTGGCATAGGTCTTAATCTCAACTCATTCTTACAATAGTGAACGTAATTGCTGATATGGATTGAACTGATATCTGAAAAATTTTTTACCCCTAAGTTATTTAACCAGCGAATAAAAGGTATCACGCTGGCAACAGCAAAAGTAGTGATACCTCGTGCGATAGGTGGTTGAGATCTCGGAATTCCTCTTTTAAACCAAGCATAAGCAACAGCTTTGCTGTCATCAATGAGCGCCTGAGGCATGCTCATATCCCAGTTGATAAATTTGGCAGAATAAGAAACGTTAGCCTGCTCAAAAAACGGGCGCAGATCCCACTGCGGATCACCAAAACGGCTGAGAACCAACGTTTCGCCATCCTCATTAACTATTGCGCTGATCACAATTGCATTCCGCTCTGTAGTACTCAATCCATTAGCTGTAGCTGGCTGGGCGATGAGAACATCATATGCTTTCAACATTGCATTAACGCTTCTTTTGCTCATATTTCGCCACCTAATTTTTTCTTCATGAACTCGATCTTTTTATTCCAGAACAAGTGCGGAGATGTCTTAGCTTTGGCTTTTGCTTGTGATACCAATGCATGATTAAAATTTTTCGAAGTTAAATCATCTATCACTTTAATAAAGTTAAACTGCCGCTTGCGCCATGCGTTCCACTCATCAGTTAGAAAGTATTCGACTTCGGCGTATAAAAATTGTTGGTAGCTGAACAGCCGATATAAGTCCTCCAAAGTTCCTACGATTGCATAGCTAGGGCAACTGAGACAGTGAATGAATTCAGAGCAATGATTGACACCATCCTTAGGAGCCAAGCTGCCATAAAGACTGTCTTTGCAGCCGCCCGGTGGTGTCGGTATGATTGAGGTACCACGTAGCTTGTCAGGGAAAGCCTCTCCAACGAAAACTGCACTCTCGGTTTTGATTTCATCGTTTATTTTTAAGTAATGGTTATCAGCTACTTGTGGGGAGTGCCCCATGATAGAGGAAACTTCGATGATGTCCCCACCACTCAGTTTCCACAAGCGGCTTTCCATTGTTTTCCGCAGACGACTAAGAGTGACATTAAGTCTATTTCCTTGATCATCTTGGAGTGAATGACGCTCACAAATACTTTTGCTACACACGTATAAAGTACTGGGCTTCAGAACAACAATTTTGTTCTCACCCCCACGTTGTCCTGAGCGATATAACCATACATATGAACGAATCTCATCTGATGCCAGCTCCACAAGCGGTTTGCTGATTGCAAGCGCCTTATTCAAGACTGCAACCCCATCAAGTGGAATTGAGCTATATTCATCCAGCAGATTTGTTTGACGTATTGTTTTATTCTGCGCACCTTTGCCACGACGTTTGAGAGTGTTAATTAGTTTGAGATTTGGCAGAAACGGATGTGGTGTTAAAGCGTCTCTCTCCATCTCTAATAATGGCGTTGTATTAAGACCGGACCTCGCAGCCGTGATTAACAGCAGTACTGTCATTTTTTCAGCTTCATTACCAAGAAACGTGCCCTTATAGATATCAATAAAATCGCATTTTAATGCACTTAACAACCTTTGCATCTCTCCCATGCTAAACGGATCTGCATCTTTTGTATTTTTCGCATTGTTGGGGAACGGATTAGGTGGTAGCAGATCGTCAAGAGCGTTTTCTATAAACCCGTAATCTGCCATAATAATGACTAGCGATTTAAAACTTGTATAAAAGTTCTTGGCCGTCGAGCCGTTTGGGTATTTTATTTTTAGCCAGGATATATAACGTTCCATGTGGCGTTTTGTTAGGGTATTTGGCATAGCAGGTGGCGATTCAATGAAGTCACCACTTAAAAAATTCATAAAGTTTCTTAATCCTGTCACAGAATAACCAATTAAAGTGGCGACAGCGAAGTTGCCTCCTTCTAATAACGCCCTAATAACATAAATGCTTTGAATTGCCCAAGCATCGAACCCCAGACCTAGGTATTGAGAATGATCAATTTTCCTGTGATTTCTCGGGTTTCTTGGTAAGGAAATTTTGACATTTTCATCGACAGGCTCTAATTTTTTAGTACCGGGTTGCAGAGCTGCCTTATAGTTTTTTTGCTGAGCCAATATATTTACCTCAGTCGTTATTAATAGAGGTGGTCATAAACATCATGTCAATTTCATCTTCATACGCAAGAACGGATTGAGCTTCCAGTTGATTGATAAGATGCAAATAGACCATCGTTGTTTGAACATCTGAATGCCCCAGCCGATCTCTGACATACATTAGTGGCTCACCTTCAAATTCTTTAGTTTTTCGAAGAGCAAGCAAAGTATAAGTTCCATAGGTGTGACGCAGCATATGGGCACGTACATAGATCCCGGACTTGCGTTCGTAGGCTTTCATAATGTCTACGACAGCATCTTTTGAGTATTGCCTTCCTTTATTTGTTAGTAATAACGCGGTAACACTTCCATCGCCTCTGGAATTATGAATCTCTCGCTGATAAAGGGTATAAGACCACATGTCTTCCATTAGCGACCAAGGCACATCAATGATTCTGGGTCGATCATTCTTAATTTGCATATCTGAAGGATCAAGAGCAACGCTTATCATCTGCCCACGGCGCAGCCCATTCTTCAACTTGGGATTAAACACATATTTGAGAGGAAAAGATCTGGCTTCACAAGAGCGAAGGCCAGTTCGCACCATGAGGTGGAACAGTATCTGATGGCTTGGGTCAGCGTCTAACGCAAGGCATACTTTGACTTGATCCTTAGTCAAGAATTTGGTCAGACGTTTCCGTTCGCGAACCATTATTGAGGCCTTACTTCCTTCTTTTCCTTGTCGAGTGCTATGGCTGAGAAGGCCGGAGTGGGCAACAACCTGGAATCTTTTTTCACTGAAGGGCAGCATCTTTATCATTTTTTGTTGCTTCGTCCAACGATAGAACCTCACGATTAAGGCCAAACGGTTGTTCACAGTGCGAGGATCAAGCGCAAGTTCGCCGATTGACCAATCTCTGTATCTCGAAAGCACGCTAAGGCCATGAGCTGGAGTTTCATCGTTCCAGGCCAACTTATTGGCTTCCAGAAAAGCATAATAGTCATACAAACGTCGACCATACGCTTCCCAAGTAAGAGTGCTTAGTGATTCCCCTGACTCGATAAGGGTGTGCCAAAGGAAAGACTGTGCCGGCTGAACAGGCCATCCATCTGATCCAATTAACAACGGAAAGCCCTCAAATGAACGGCCAGCCAAGGTCAGGTCTTTTGTTGCAAATACAAGCCTCATATCACGCTTCAGACCATCAGTAATAAGATAATGTGAACAGCATAGAATTAACTAACGTTTCTCACCACTCAGATCGTTATTAGAGACGACAACGACCGGCCTGTTTTTTAAATCCGGCCGGAAAACCTTCTCGCAGGAAGTATAAAAGTTGTTCACATCAACCAGAGCAAACATAGTCATAGCCCAAATCAAGCCA
>Ga0157364_1000074_pt1 | contig 39287 bp, 25 predicted proteins | sample AttsexASBM2_FD_111476 | JGI IMG/M metagenome (GOLD analysis project Ga0157364, IMG submission 111476) | Fungus gardens microbial communities from leaf cutter ant in Ribeirão Preto, State of São Paulo, Brazil - Atta sexdens ASBM2 | ecosystem: Host-associated > Fungi > Mycelium > Unclassified ...
AGAGCTACTATTTTAGTTTATTTTAAGCTATACGTATTATAAGGTATAGCTAATAATAAGCTAAGAATCTATCAATTTACAGTGTATTTAAATTTCATAGTTTTTGGCAGAATCCTAGTGGTATAATTATCCAAAAAAGGATAATTTAAAAATAATTTGAATTAAACACATTTGACAAAATTTGACATATAATCGAAACCGATTATCCATAAAATTTAATTAGAAGAATCTTCTACGGCTACCATTACTCACGTTAACTTTGTTTCTTCATTACAATAACCTTAAATTTGCTTTACTTGGAATTAGTTAGCTGTAAATATAATGTGACATATTTTCAGGGCTTTATTCACTCTTAGTTTGTTGTAACAAAATATAATTGCACAGTAAAAAGCACAATTAAACTTTCCTGACGATTTCATTTAAGGGTGACCGCGTGCACATTAAAAAGAAGCAATCCTCAAAGAAATACACGTTATTTTCTCACCTACGTTACACACCTTCCATCGTGATATACTTCGCCTTTATTTTTTCTAAATATTACATGTAGATCTCACAAAAAGCGCGAATAAACTTTATCTTTACAGACTTTTTTTACCTGTACAGAACATTTCTCGATACTATAAGGACAATTATTACATTATTCTACGATTATTATTTCCTTTACAATTTATTGTTTATATGCCAAGTCGGATCAACAGAGTTTAAAACTATATGTATATAATATATTGGTTAATTATGTAGCCAATTATTCACTGGGTATGTGCTAACATCAAAGCTATACTTTTTACAGAAATTGTCGCCGAAATAGGGAATACCATCACATTTCACGAATTACTTGAGTTATATATCATTATGATGAGCTTTCGAGATTTATAATGCATCATACGTGATTGTATTAAAATATTGTAAATGAAATTAATAAACTGTGTTATACAATGAGAGTTTATAATTGTAATACTTTTAGAGACAATTTTCTTAACATTCATATAATTGCACATTTACCTTTCTTATAATTTTCCTTCTTTTTGAAGCAGAAAAATTATCAGAGAAGTAAACAAAATCGCAACAAACGTATGACAAGTATCAATCTTCTTTCATTAAGTGTTCAAAATCCAATTCATCGCGTATATAATTTCTCTCTGCATTCTCTCTCTCAAAGTCATTGTAAACACACCAAACCATTGCATACATTTATTCTCCTAATTCTACTTATCCTTTTCTAAAATCTATACATGCAATGTTTAACTGTATATATGCTTTTTGTTTCATTTTTTTTTCTCTTTTGTTTAGATACACAAACGCCGTTCTGAATCATACGACGTTGGATTACGCATATTTTGAGATCACGAGCTGGAAAAGTCACGTCTTGGCGCAAGCTTCCGTAAAGAAAAAACTTGCCCAAAATCCGTTTTAGAGATACCAAACTCAAATAAATCTCCACACTGTAACTCGAAAAGCTTTGTGCTATTTCAAAGTGCGAAAATTCGATTTATATTTGTGAATATTTTGTGCGCATTCTCTCATAAAACTTTCCGCATTATGACGAACATTTGTATCTACGAAGAAGTGTCTGATATATAAAAGAAATAATTTTAAGATAACGTAATTAACTAAAGTTACGTAACTTAGCAAGTTACAAACGTAATCAATACATTTTGACTTTATAAGAATTGTAATACAAAATAAAATAAAACTGTTTGGTAATATTTGTTGCTGTTATTGGTTTATACATTCATATAATGTGACAGGTTTTCAGGGCTTCATTCACTCTTGGTTTGTTGTAACAAAATATAATTGCACAGTAAAAAGCGCAATTAAACTTTCCTGACGATTTCATTTAAGGATGACCGCGTGCACATTGAAAAGAAGCAATCCTCAAAGAAATACACGTTATTTTCTCACCTACATCACGTTTTCTACGTTTTATGTCCTACGTTTTCATTATAGAAAATTCTTTCCATTTTTTAAACTAAATAATTATATAATAAAAATAGTTTTTTTTACTTCGGATTAAATATCGAGTAAAAACTTTTTACGGTAAAACTTTTACGGTTGTTTTTCATTAAAATCCTGAAAAAATATATAGAATTCATTTTTCTTTAATATTCATTGACAATAAGTTTAATATCTATTCTTAATTAATATCTTTTGTCTTTATAATTTTAAATATTAAAGCGAAACCGTGTTCATTGCAGTTACAGTATCCATTATAATGATAACACCTTTTCGAAATTAAATCTAACAATAAATAATATATTTCACGATCACCGCTATTTAATAATTATGTTAACCATTGTACTTTGATTGTTTACAATGTTTACAGGTATCTTTACACAGAAGTCTTTTGGATGAATGCAAAAGCTAAATTCTAGAACGATAATATGATGTAAAATGTAGAAAATATTTTGTAGAAAAAACAGAAATGTAGAAAAAAACTTTTAGAATAAAAAACTGGTTTTTACTGGTTTTTTAATCAAATTTTTTCAGTAATTTTTATCTCTAGTTGAGAATGACAATGTTTCAATTAAGTCAGATTCCGCTAAACAGAAATAAGATTCTATGACATTCGTATAGGACTAATTTACGTCGTCGAAGATCAGAGCAATTAACGGGTGTACTTATGAGTATTATATTTCAACGTTCATAACACCACAATAATCGGTAACGAACCGAAATCATGCTTAAAATCTATCCCTATTCTAAACCTTATCAAATAACGCACGATCAACGGCGAATTCTTCCGTGTCATACGATTCTCTTAATAGCTAGGGACTAGAATGAACTCTTACGACCTTTTTTGCCGGTTGAGAATGTCAAAGAAAAATTTAAAACACAACTGAAACTTATGTCTCTAATTGTTTAAATATCTTATCTTAGATATACAATATGAGATTACACATCAGACTGTATATAATTAATGGAGATCTCTTTGTCACGTGTATGTCTACAGTATAGAAACCTCATATAATTATATCACTAGCACAGTCTTAATTCTAATATTTGGTGATGCTGCTTTTCTGCCACAAGTCGATACCGTTATACGTATTGACTGAGAAAGATGAAAATAAAACAATAAAAATATAAACTTATATCTAGTCTAGAATTTTACAACGCGCTACCACTACAAGCTCTTGCAGATTATTCATGATACTATTATTGTTAACTCTTAACGAATATTGTTAAGAATTAGAGCGATGATTTTTTTGCAAGAGATGCATGTTTCCATCGCATTTAGCATAGCAATGATCAAATTAAATTAATATTATACATATACACAATGGACACCATCGTTTCTAGAATTATCAATATCTCATTATTATTCACACACTATTTCACAGATTCTAATCGCAGACATTAATCATGATAATAAATTTATAACTTAATATCTACTAGCGACTAGATAACGGTATGCATAAATCATCTATAAGCTCAAACAATGGAATTTGCTAGGGGATACTGCGGGAATAGAATATATTGACTCCTTTTACACTGAGCACTTTGTAAGTTGGTACGCGTATTAATTAGTAACTTTCTATTAAATTATAATAATTTCAGCAATATATTTAAAGACTAATGCACTAAATTGATACAATGCATTTGATATAATATGCAAAATGATTAATAATCATGTATATGTTTACACGTATCGCCGAAGTTAAGATAAATCAACAGAAAGTTACTAGTTAGTATCTGTATCAAGTGCATGATATAAACTAGGCTACTAATATTGTCTTTACTTATAGTGTTCTCGTGATTACCTTCTGATTGCAACGACGACGTAATTTAGAGATATGTCTTCTCTTTGAGTGATTTTTCGTTTTAATTAATATAATAAAAATGTATGCTAGATTTATGAACGTTTCTTAAAATGTATAAAAATTTTTTAATATTTAAATGAGACCATTTCAGTTCTATGATAATAATAAAAGAAAAATTGCCATTTTTTAAATATAACTCAGAAGAACTAAGATGTAATAAGTAATATAAATAACTTTAGTGTAAATTTCCGAATAAACACTTGTGCCATCTGTTTAAAAAGCATATAGCTTGCAAATGTTTTCGTCAACAATTTCAATTCATTACGATCGCCTATGGTAATGTTTTTAAATCTTTAAAGTGTCATAAATTAACGCACTTTACGAACACAAAGCTTTTCGTTGCGAAATGTGCTCTACGACTTAACAAGCTAAATGAAACAGAAAACCAGTATTGTCTTTCCATATTTCAAATTATTTTTCCTTTAATTATTTACTTGTCATTAGCCGCTATATTACATAAGAATGTGAACGAGATGTTTCGTAAATTGCTCGCTATCAATCATTATTTTGTGAACAATTATCATAGCAATTAATTCAAAAATTGAAAAAAAAACTGTAGTAATACTCAATTCCAAATAGATGTGAGAAGCTCAATAAAAATCGAGAATAATTTGTACATTCATAACTCTTATTCTGGAAATTCTTATTCAGCTAAATTATCTTTTTAGCCCGTATGGCTCTGTTGAACTTGATCGCTTAGCGATCGATGCATTTAAGGATCTTGTAAATTGACTAATTTTAGTCTTTACTGAGCTGGTTTTTTCCGTTTCCTAGTCCGTTTCCTTCAATCGTAATAATTATCAGGCTGATTATTTTTGAACTGATGAACGATCGCGCGAAGTGTTTACTTTCTCAAATGTAGAATGATCATCCATCGTTTATTATAACTATACAGCAAACTTATGAAACATCTCGTGGTCAATTCGTAAGTTTTCTCTCTGTATACAGACTAGTAACATGTACATGATATATTATCTATGACCGGTATTCATAATCGGTTTTATATTTAAGACTGTCTGAAATAGTTTTAAGATGTCATAAGCCAATCAGAGGCTGGTATACAGTCGCGATTCTTATATTTAAGATCGTCTTAAGTACAATCTTTAGATGTCATGAACTAATATCAGAGAAAGAGAGAATTCATATTAGTATCTTAAGACATTATTTAAGAATGTCTTCTAATAAGAACGGACTTTAAATACCGACCACAGAGCTGTAAACATTTTCAAATATTATTTAAAACGGTCTTAAAATAAGAACGGATTATAAATACTAGCCTTATGTTCACCGCTTAAACAACTAGTATATCATTGCATATATAACTTTTTACCAATCAATCTTATATAACTCATTCCCTTTTTATAGTCCTTTCCTATCCTCTTGATAATGTACAGTATATGCAAAAAAATGCGACTCTTTTTTAATCACTATTATATTAGCTGAATATAACACAGTAACGCCATCTGTTGTATAATAGAAGCGTCACTTTTGATATATTATAAAGTTGTAATAATAATTTTATATTCTTGTTAATCTCTCTCTCTCTCTCTCTCTCTCTCTCTCTCTCGCTATTAAAAATATTCGATAAAGAATAAATATACGATTTGATCCAAGATATCCAAGATTCAATTCAAGAAATTTGTCAGCTTATGGATTGCCACGTTCCGCGTATTGTATTCTGTTAAAAAAATTGATACTTAATCAAATATCAATAAGTTCTCAGACAACATAAAGTGTCCAAAATCGAGACATAATCTTTGACATCTAAAAGATATCTTAAGGACTTATGTCTCAAATTTGGACTTTGTATTATCAGAGTTCTTAACTTCTAGGAAGTCAAGCGGTATTGTTCACGAACAGTATGAACTTATTGCATTGGCAAGATTGTCCAAAATCCTGTTCACTCCATACAAAAAAATGACAAAAAGGAGGCAAATATTAGTTCAAACACTATCCAAGAGAATGGTTAAATTGGATCTTAAAACAATATTTTGAACGGACCAAACGATATTTAATCACCATACGAACGGAACGATACAAAATATTGAGTATTTAAAAAAAAAAACATGTGATTTTGCTTAAGTAGTCATGCAACATATTGAACAATGTCAAATACTTGTACGATAGTAGAAGAACTAAATATTTATGTTTTAATCAAATTTGTCCCCGGCTACTCATTTTATTTAACTAAACCGATAATTAAAATGTTAGTTGTAAGAGTCGCATTTTTTTGGCGCTTACTGTACTAATTATTGCAACGCGGAGACAATCAATCAACATTGACTTATCCACCGATTATTCATGTTACTCTGAAGAATCGGAATCAGATTCGGCCGGTGCGTCGGGCGTTTCTTGAACTTCTGGCATGGTCTCAGGGATTTTTTTCGTTGCGATCGTCGCCGAGACATACGCACCCGGCCCTTCACCTTGCGTATGCTCAATCCCTACCCTAAATAACGTTTGACAATACAGCAATACTCAAATAATATTAATTTAAATAAAAAGAAAACAATAAAAAGAAACAATTAGAGATATATTCGAATTCTCATCCGGGTGTCATGTTATCTTTGTTTAACATTCGATAAACAACAAGGATGGAGTGATACCTGGATGACACTCGGCTGTCTTCTTATAGGGACGCTTATTAATTTTAATAATCGAATAATTCAACGATATAAAAGTTTGGAGAGTTCTTGCTATATAATTTATAATATTAAAATAATAGAGCTTACCTGTATTCGTGACGCGACAAATTTCGAACATACTTCTCTGGGGGCGCATCACTGTCACTGTTCTGGAGACTGACGCTCCTCGCAGTCGTATGAGATACTTGTGTCGCCGGCATTGTAAACTCTACGTAACAATATTCCGAAAGATTTTCGGGGATCTGATCGTAAGAGGTGAGAGCCATACGGCAAACCAGCTGATGCGTCGTGTACGCACCTAGAAATAACCGCAAATAACTGAAATTGGCCAAGAGCCAGCAGCAATCATTTGGACGATGATTTGAACATATATTTAAACCATTATGCATAAAACTTTTACTTTTATGCAGAATCTAAATATTCTTACGTTTAGTAAACGTATTGTTCAGACTTCCAGACTTCAGTTTTTTAGTTCACGAAACAGAATAAAATAGCATAAAAAATATAAAGTATAATATAAAAATTTTTTTTAACAATGAAACAAAAATTAGAATAATTTGTTAATCTCGACTGACGCTATAGTGGCACATAGAAAAGCGTAAGCAGTAAGCAAATCAATTATGTTATTCGTTACTACTTACATTATTGTCTTACGTTCTCGACTGTGATTGGTCGACCGTTTACTGCTTAGATTTTTTTATACAGTTTAAGTAAAAAAAAGTATAAGCAAGTACCTTGACCCTCTTTTGGCAACCTGGGCATCCTCCATACGATAGCACGATGTTGATGCTCATATTTCGCCTGGCCGGAAGTTACTTCCATCAGTTGCGGTTCCAAAGTATCGACAGCACCCAAGAATCTCTCAATTCCCTTAATCTTTCCTGTTCTTCTATGTGCTGATTTTACCGAACCATATCTGAAGTGTTTCTCCACCCTAAAGAGGTAGATCCAACACTCAGGTATAGGAAAGCGAACCATCACGTCTTCGCATGGTATTTGGCCCAATTTTCTGGATGCAAAACCAGGCACGAGAATGTCTGCTCTCAGCTCCACCTGAAAAATAAAAAGAGATCAAATGATGCAACTCCAATAAACATGTCACTATGAAAATTTGTTATGCGTTGCAAGAATGAGAGGAATGAAAAGAAATTTTAAGAAAATTTAAGATTTAAAGAAAAAAGTTTTACATAAAGCCTAATATAATATTTTTATAAAAGAACGGAGAATGACGATACTACCTAATATAACAGATAGAAGAAAGATACGATGATGGCTAAAATCAACAAGAAGTTTTCGCTTTTATTTAAATACTGTATGGAAAGTTTATTGAAGAAATGGAAAAAGGGAAAATTACCTTGTTCCCGGTAACGCACATAACAGCTTTTAGCTGAAGCGGTAGTTCTCTATTTTTAGGCGGTCTTACGCGAAACCGCATCAGTTCAATGTAACATGCATCAGGTGGCTTGAACCTTAGAAGATATATGTTAGTAAGGTATTAGTTGTAAAATAAATTTATAATTTTATGGTTAAAAATACAGATTAGTTAAAAGCAAATTATGTTAATGTCTTAAAATAAAAGTACCTTATATTATAAAGAACTTTAAGTCTATTATTATTAAGATGCTTATTTGTAATTGCAAAGAAGAAATTGTTAGAATTATTAATGTTTTATCTGAAGAAAGTTACTTATCGATTTTATTATTGTAAAATACATACTTTATTATCCTTGATTTTTCGTACTCGTCCTGCTGAACGCATGAATGGAACTCGACGTTCTCCAGGCGAATCCATTCTTCCGTTACGACGGGGATGATATCATGCCTACCAACAACCTCTTTACCTTGTCGCCACATATCATTTATTCCTAATTCTATGTCGGGCATACCTAAACAATAAATCAAGTTTCATAAAAAATCTAAATTGTAAGAACACAATTTTTCAATTATGATTTATTTTTTTTAATGTAGCGCAATATATTTGCAATTTGTTGTGATATTTACCAGAAAGGAAACCCAGGAAGAAAAGACGAACACGTGCGATTTGCTTGTCTACGTGACCCTCTGCGTTCTGCTCGACATATAGCTCATCCACGACTGTTACCTGAACTTCTTCCATTTTGTAAGTTAGAGCCCGATCACGATGCGCCGGTAACCTGAAGAGTGCTTCCTCGATAGCACAAGAAAATTGTTTCATGTCCTCGTAACATTGGGAACCAAGTTTGAATAATTGAGAGATCTGCACACATATATAGGATGTACAGATGTATTAATTGTACTGCTTAATATTCATTGGAAATGGTTTATATCAAGAATTAAAAAAATTTGCCTGAGGTGCGTGTTCAACAGGAAGACCCAATTTCTTCAAATCACTCCCAAACTCTTTGACACCTTGATAATCCCCTTGAATAGCATACGCTGCAAACTGGCTGAGTTTGTTTGTAAGTCGTTCCGCCTTCGTAACTTGGCCGGGTCGCACGCCAGGTCTTTCCTTGTAGAAGATGTATTGTAGCTTCACTGTAAAGATCTTCCCGTACTGATCAAATTGTTGAGCGCCGATGTCCGACACCGAATAACAAGCGAGCAGAGGTAATTCTTGAAACGGATCTTTGTCGTCTTTATTATTGAACAACTGTAGACTCGGATTGTCACCCTGATAAACCAGTTTGACAAAGATCTTCTTCCAGAAACGTTGCCCTGTGATTTTCTTTTTGTTCGGCTGTCGCAATTGCATCTCCCAACCATCGCCGGTGTAAGTTATCCGCGGAAAATCCTCAAGCGGTTGGCTAACATCCTCATCAAACAAAGGAGTAGGCGGGGTTTCCTAAAATAAGAAAAAAATATTTTATTCCATTTATCTATCTATCCTTATCTCTATAGGACTTAATCAAATGTAGCATTTTAAGCATCGCACAATTCTTTTCTCATTTATGCTTTTAATTTAATTAAAGAATAAAAGACAAGAACTGCGCGTAAAAATATATTTGGTTGATGGAGAAACAATTTAAAGTAACGCGAGATATAATGATTTATCTAATGCGAATACCTGAGAATCTGTCCTAGCCATTTCGGCTGTCTGTGCAGTTTCAGATACCACAGCATCCTGCGCGATTCCAGATTTATCAAAGGGATTGAAACGTGGCGAGGAATCTGTATACGCAGCGATCTGCGGACTTTTTGGCGGCGGTGCCAACGTAGGTACAGGTCCGCCTTCTGTTGTTATCTGATCTCCTTCTTTTGGTCTAAGAGATAAATAGAAAATTGATATTATCTATGTACTAATGTTAGAAATAGTATTGTTATATTCTTGAATCTAATTGTGTACAGCAATTCAGACAATAATTGATAATTTTTCGATTTTATTACTAAATATCTCACGATTAGCATCAGAAATGTATCAATTTAAAATTTCTTAATTTTTTTCTTTTCAGTTAGCTTTTTCCTTAACTTACTTGATAAACACACTGAAATCGGGTCCCTCGTCCGATTCCGCAGACTCAGCTCTTTTTACTTTCGTATCCGGTGGTGGAGCCGTCATACTTAAGAAAGAATCAAAACCATCAGATTCTCCAAAACCAGTGATCGTCGCTTCCGAGCCAGCTGCTGATGAGTCTCCCCAAACTGAAAAGAAAATGGTTATAAACAGTTAAATGTTAAAATATAAAGTTGCAAAAAAAGTTGTCTTTATATATACCTACCATCGCTGGAAGTGTCCATAGCGATTGGTCCGCCACCGAAGGCATCCAAGAAAGGATCTCCGCCATTGATTTCTGGTTCGGCAGCCCTATCAAATTTGGATGCAAAAGCATCGAATGAGTCACCAGTATCCTCGATCGCCTTCGTCGTAGCGGCGAAGTTATCCAATTGTTCTTCGGGCCTGTAAGTCTCGTTTCCAGGAAATTCTGTTCCAGGAGTCGGACTGGTAGAGATCAGGCCACTGCTGACCTTCTTGGTCGGTTCTTCGAAATCACCTAGTAGATCCGAGGCAAAGGCTGACTGTGTGACTTCCGATGGAGCAAATAAAGGCTGAGCTGCAGCTGCGAAAGGTGCGGATGTAGTTTCGATTATGCCGAAGGGGGTTATCGTGGTTGTATTGGTCATGGAGAAAAAGTTCGCATCAGCATCGGTAGAAACCTGTTCTACCCCTATAAAACGATGGAATTATGTAAAATATAATAAAATTAAAGCAATGTAACATTATTCAGATGAATTGATATTTTTATCTATTCTATTTCCATAAACAAAAAAAAAGAGAAGAAATTTTCTAACCTTGGAAAAGTTCAGTAGCTGCTGTCAACGTAGGTTGAATCGCAGGGAGAGGTTCCGTGAGGTCCAAGACAGTACCCTGCCTAATGTCTGTTTCTATGACCGCGAAAGGAGTCGCAGAAGTCACTGAAGGCCGTTTCTCGTTACTAATAATATCTTCCGGATATTCCATTCCAAAAATAGGCTGCGCTTGCGGTACCAGTGCCTCTTCGCTCATACTTGCGAAGGGATTGTCTTTGGTAGTAGCAGTCATCGAAACTCCAGTGATAAGACTGGTAGTATCCGTAGTGGTCATGGAAGTAGAGAAGATACCGGTCGAGGTGACTTCAGAAGGTGCATCAAAGAGATCCATGATGTCTTGATTTTTTGGCAGTTCAACAACTTTATCATCTGGGATCAGATCTGGCACATTGCTGTCGACGTCCAGAAGATCGGCAAAGCTGTGCTCCGGAGTAGGTGACGGGGAGTGTATCAGTGTGGGACTAGGCGTTCTAGTTGCTTGCAAACGATCCAGAAGATGGTTTGAGGTAGCGTCCATTGCTCCCGTAACTGACAATATCAAATCCTTCGTGTTCTTGGCAGGTGGTTGTACCGGTGGATGCGGTATCGGTGGTGGTTGTGGTCTCGGTGGAGGTGGTCTTGATGGCGGCGGTTTTCCATTCTTCGACGGAGGTGTTGCCGCTGGAGATGGTTGAGGCGGACTAACGATCGTCGTCGGTTGTTTCTCAGCTGTTGTCGTCGTCATCGTACCAAATAGATCTACATTCGTATTATCGGACGTGACGAAAATATTTGATGATTGGCTAGTGAAGACATTGGTTGCTGGCGTATTAGTGTCGGCGATCGCTCCGAATCCGGTATTCGGAGCGGTACTTTCAATGCCAAAGGAGGCAAATGGATTAGTAGAATCGACGGATATCGGTGGTTCGTATGCTGTTTGGTCGCTGCCAAAATTTAAAAAAGGATTCTCACCTGCGCCGGAAGTTGCCGCGTCAGTGAAATCTTGGAGAAAAGGATTAGAAGCCTGCGGAGGCAAACCACCTCCCGGTTCTGTTGCATAATCGTCCATTAAGAACGGATTACCACCCTTGGAATCCATGATTGAATTGACTCAAAAATTCCGATTACAAATTAATTATAACAATTGTTAAGCGAAATCTTTTGAATTGTATTTCCATAAAAATAGAATAGACTAATTTTAGTCTGTTTGTTTATACTCTGCGTGTTAGGCAGATATTTTTTGGTATAATTTTAATTCGTCAATTAACATAAGCATTTTGGAAATCTCCCGTTATAATATTATAATATTATAATATTATAATATAGAAATTATTGCTGACATAAGTAGAGCATAAGGATTTAAGCTTTATATAGCTTCAAAAGAAATAATCCACTTGTATACTTAGTTTGATTAACAATGAAATATTCAAAAGATTGTTCTAAAGATTCTGAAAAAATAGAACTGTATATAACAATTGATAATATTACTTCATCAATTCGGATTCGAGCAATTTCAGTTCGGTCCGCCCAGGCTCGATAGTGGCGAAGCTAGTATCGAAGGGATCCACGTCGTCGTCCAAAGTAAGATCTTTATTCTGAAGCGGCGTCAACACTTTGTCACCGGGATCTTGTCCGTCTAAAGACAAAAAGTCTTTGGACTCCTTTACTTCTTCCGCTCTAGGATCGAAGTTGTCGATTTCTGGGATTGTCGATGCTACAATAGGTATCACCGTAGGTAGAACAATAGAGCGCGGTGGTTGTTGAGGAATTTGCTGTAATTCACTTTCCAATATCTTCAACTCCGCTTTACCAGGTAGAATATTCGTTGCGATAGAAGTGTCGAAAGGATCCGAATAGGAAATCTCCTCTTCCACGATAGATTTACTCTCGATTCTAGGTGTCAGAGGTTTTGCATCGACTTCGATTTCCGCATCCAAGATGCTCTCCTGTCTGTGGGGTTCTTGTTTTGGTATCACTTCCTCTTCGACTTTTTGTATCAACGATTGTAGCTGCACAAGTTTTAAATTGTTCGGTGTAACCGAGGTAGCCGTGAAATCGCTCTGTCTTCTGATTGGTTCTGCGGTAGATCTCGGATCAAAGTCGTGATCACTCAAACTATGAGGCAACTTGGGTTCTTGCCTCAACAATTCTGACTCAATGAGCTTGAGCTCGGTCTTGCCTGGTGCGACGTTATTGACGAAACTCGTGTCGAATGGATCGACATCTACTTCATCGTCCTCTGTTGGTAATGACTCTTCTATTGACTTCTGGGAATAGTACGGTGTCAGCGGTTTAGAGGGTAGTGTCTTCTCCTCTTCGGTAGTCGCGAGAAGGTCGGGTCTCTTTGACGGCGTCGGCAATTCAAACGCAACAGCTTTGGTTGGAGCTAGTTCAAGAACTTCCGGCCGGGATGTTTTTCTCTCGAGATTCGTTGGAGTCGCTTCGACTTTCTCGTCCTCCTCAAAGTTAACAGTAAACACAGGCTCAACTGGCGCAAATTTAACAGGTGCAGATGGTCTAGATGGTGGCGGTTTTGTGGGTAGCTGCTTTACTGATGCCTCATCTTTCCTTGGATCAAAGTCATTATCATCCTCGACGCAACTGTTAGATTGCTCACCAAGTAATTCTTTTTCTAAAACCTTAAGCTCTGTTTTGCCGGGTGGAAGCTCTTTCACTGCAGACGTATCAAAAGGATCAACGTAAGTGATATCCTCAATAGGCGCTATTGGTTCGTCCGCCAATTGACTAAGATCAGTGGTCGAACCGCCTAACAAGTCCTTCTTTGATAGCAAATTGTTATGATCATTTTTTTGTTCACCATCTAACTTCAACAGGCCAGTTTCATAATCTCTGTTAAAACCAGCGGGATCAGTTAGTGATATGGATACTTCCGAGACAGGCAATTCTTCAAGTTCTTTCTCAATAAATTTTAGCTCTGTTTTACCTGGTAATATATTATCCGCGAATGTAGTATCAAACGGATCGGCTTCGTCGACAAAGGTAGCCGCTTCGAAGCTGGCCTCAATTATCTCTGTCTGAAAATCGGTTGTTTCAGACTCCTTCGTGGCAAATGGATCATCGGCTTCCTTGAGATAAGTCGACTCATTTGGCGAAGCGTTTAAATCAAATTCAGCGTCATCTAAGTCAGGAATTTCTTCTAAGATCGTTTTCTCCTTCAAAATTTCGAATTCAGAAATATCAAGTGGACCATTCGATGTTTTCTCAGTCGAGGCTAAGTTCTCTTGAATAACTGTAGGAGTAACGGGGCTGACTGGTCTTGGTAGCACAGGCGGTAATTTCGTCAAATCAACCGGAATATCGGGAAGATCGCTGTCATCATCTAATAAAGTCTTTTCTACTTCTGTCGGTTCCGCTACAACAGTTTCCGCCAACGGCTGTTCCGCCTCGTCAAAATCGTCTAACAATAGATCTTGTTGAATTCGAGGTCTCCTTCCCTTGGTGATCTTGCAAGTGCTTACATAATCGATTCTTCCCGATAATACCTCAACAGCATTGCCTAAACTGACTAGCTTATTGCCCTTTTTATCGACAGTCCGAAGAACCTTGTCGGCATTGGTAGTGTCAAAGGGATCGTCTCCAGTCTCTTCCTCGGTCGGACTGTCTGGTATGTAAGCTAATTGAACATCGATGTTTTGAAGAACGTCGATGTAAGTGGTGTCGAAGATATCCTCATCGGCGGAATCCTCTTGTTCATCTTCGTCTTCTGGTACGTCTACAAAACCATCCTCGTTAACGAGTGATTTCTCTTCCTTTGTTTCTTGACCGTCGATCTCCGGTGGTGCAGCTTCGATTGGATTACCCTCCTTGTCGAAGCCTATCCACCTCTTTGAGGATGATTTGTTGGAGTCCTCTTGCTTTGCCTCCTCTGGTTTCTTCTCTTCCAACGGCGCTTTTCGCTGGAAGAATGAAGTAGACTTTATCCGATCGAGATCATTTTGAGTCTTCTTCAAAACCGAATCGACGCCAGCAGTCAAAGCCTGGAACTTTTTCCACTCGTCAGATCCGGTACCTTTGGCTGATTCGCCGGCTTCCTCGGCTTTCTGTTGGGCCTCTGCCCGCTCGCGCCGATAACGCTCGAGCTCTTCCGGATCAAACTCCTCTTCCTCCGCTCCCTTCTTGCCCTTCTTCGGCTTTTTCTTCTTCTTCAGCCCCTTGGCTAACTTGTGCATCCTCTAAGACCTACTGTGGTGCGTGAGAGGCTTCTGAAAATAAAAATCCAGATTATTGCACAAAAATATGAAATTTATTACAATTTATGAAGAATACATTTCTCCAACGATAAACATGATTAAAACATTTTTGGAAAAAAAATCACTTTTGTTACATTTTTATAATTATACTGTGCAATTTCATGAATAGATGATGCAAAACATTCTATATATTTTAGGGCAAGTAATTAAAATTTCTTAATTATTTCTACATAATTACGATACTACGAAAATCGATTTAAAAATCATCGAGTCATTAGCTATAGTACTTTATGTCTCCAAATAGAGAGTGACAATGCGGGATCATTGCCAAAAGAGGCCAATCGATCGTAGTGCAGTAACCGAATGTTTTTCTGCCTGGTCCTCAACTCAATTCCGTTCGATAAGCAAAAATAGAGACCGGTCGAAATAAAGGCGAAATATTTCTAACAGCATTTCTTGGAGATGTGCTCTATGAATGACATCTAACTGCTTCACAAATAACCTACCAGACCTGTCAAAATCGTCAAAGACTTTAAAGCTTTATATAGAAAGCCGATAAATTAGATTTTCGCCGAGAAATGTTCTTTACATTTTGTCATGGAATTTCAAGATTTTCATATTTCCATTGTATTTCAATGACGTTGACTTGCGGTGAATTCGGTAACAATACGATGCATATTTCATGAGAATGTCTAAAATCATACATTATTACGCACGACGCACTATGCGAATGTGAAAGTAATAATTTACAAATGTTTTTAACTGTCTTACGTCTTATTATTTTATGTTAAATTAAACAAGAATGCATCAATAGATAGATTACAAACTATATACGCTGACGCCTGATAAGCTTATAATCGTGTGACACACGTGTATATTTGCATTTTAATCGATATACACCAAACTTACAAGTGTCGATACAATTTAATTAATATATACCAGCGTATGGTACAGCAACGGATCATCAATAAAACGATAAACATGTAATATAATACTTTCTATTTTCGATGTTCTCGCATGGCGAGCTTCGAGAAAAAAATCGTAAACTAAAATGTGTCAGTTGATAGAAGAGGTACGCATATTAAAGGGGATGGAGGATAAAATGAAAACTCCTCTCGATCATAAAATTCTTAAATGTGACACTTTTGTTTTTCCTACGTGCTATATATTACTCTTTGACGACGGTAAGAGCATCCTTTTACACGCACAAATCCCTCGGCGTAGTTAAGTTTTTATCACGGGTCGCCGAGCAATTTCGGCTGTGAATTAGCCTTGGTCTGCAACGTAGTGATGCACATATACGTGTTTATGTGATGTGAATTCGCGTATATGTGTGTGTCACAAAATTATAATCGATATGCGAAAAAGCAAACGAGCAGATTCTAGCAACAAAAAGAAATTCTTCGGTAATGTACCCAACAAATATTTTTATAAAATATTATTATATCGCAATTAATGTTAATCTATTAATATTAATTATTAGATTGCAGTCTAAATTTTAAAGTAAAAGCAGTGAGCAATCAAGAAATTAAAATTAAATATAAATCAATTTGGATTTTGTTCTTGTATAAATAACTCAAAGAAAATGTTTATCAGAAAATGTTGAATTGCCACTTGCATAATAGATATATTTCGTTGTATTATGTGCGAATACAACAAGTAGCATAAAATAATTTAAGAAAAAAAGAAAGTGGCAAAAGTCATGAAGAATTTCTTAAATTTCAGACGTTTAGGTCAAACCGATTCCTGTTAAACGTTCTAGATTAAAGCGATCGACAGTGACTTATGTCAGTGTTTCTTTTGCTTCTTCTACATAGCTAAATGGAAGTAAATTATGCATATCATGAATATTTAATACACTTTGACTCATTTCGTTAATTAAAGATCCAAGTGCTCTATTTGTTCCTATTTCGTTTGTCAAAGTATTTCTTTAGTATCGTTCATGAATCGATATTATCATATACAACACAAGATACTTCAGAAATAGAGACAATACATATCTTCGATAATAGAGGTATTATTTGGATTTTGTATAATTAAGATTACAATTAATGCTGGTTAATGAAAGAAATTTAATTAATCAATTGACTTTTTTAATTAATATATTTACATAATATTATCGGTAATACATAAATTATATATTATATTAGTTGTCATTTATCTACTAAATCAAATTAACATAAATATGTGTTTACTTAAAACTTTTCTACAAATTATTAAAAAAGTATCTTTAATGATTAATATAGTGTGCCATTTTAGAAATTAAATAACAAATTATAAATTACAAGTGCATAGATTATGCCTTAAAGTTACATCAGATTTTCCAAATAACAATTTGTAAAGTCCAATCACTTTGATTGAACACAAAGAATTATTTATAAGTCGAAATCATGGGTGGGGAAACAAATAATAAATAGCACATTTGCAGTTTTATATGTAAAAACTTTCAACGCGTATATTGAAATTTGCAAAAACTTTTTTAAAAATTTAAAACAAATAATATATTTGTCACATTAAACATCAATGTCATTGTACTTAAGTTATTATAGTGTGCAATTTTATCAGATTTAAAACAAATTGAAAACAATAATTAAAGAGCTAATGAGTGCAGCACTGACGATGTGCAGAATCAAGTAAAAACTTTATCAGATTTTTAATCAGAATATCGAGTACAGGACAGTTAGCGACTCTATATTGTGTCATGCATTTTTTCAAATTATGTGCGTCAAATTATGTGTTACAAAATAAAATATAAAAAAAGTTTATAGAAATTATTTATACGTTTAGGAAAAAATAAATAAAGACAAGGAAAAATCTCGTGCGTCATCGGACAATATCGTTAAATTTTATCTTACTCATTACTTAATTAGGTCATACCGTCAACGAAAAGATTTGAATTCAATAACCAATTGCAGTTGTCATAAAGCTATATTGTAAGTAAAGGTAACATATTAACTGTAACGATATCTCTCGAGGGCTTTGCCAGCACTTGTATGCACCTGTCACTTACACATTCTACCTGAAGTCTGTCACGAGGTCCTGAATAAGGGAAACTTGAGAGTATAATATTATATTAATTTCGATTATATCTCGTTTCTCGATTGTAATTTCAACAGTTATATGATACAATAATAAAAAAACGGCTAACGATATGAACATGTCTATTTTACATGTCTATAAAAATTTATCTTAAAAGCGTATAAAATTTATCTTAATATATTATATTATTTGTTATAAAATAATATACCATATATAGACATCTCCATCTTTTTATCTGTGAGATTTTTTCGAACAAATAAATATTTTTGGCATAGAATATTGGAGTACTTACAACTTGCAATACAACAAAAACTCCGAGAAACGGTTTCATGAAAGAAAAGTAATAAGTTTTCAAAAATATGAGATAATACGCAACACGCGGCGATAAAAATCAATACTCTATAAACGCAGTACTTAAAGAGAAGCTGCTAAACGTGTCTTTCCTGCGGTGCAGTCGATCAACAGAACAAGATGGGGATACGCAAAAGACTGCCAAAGACTACTTTTCCTGCATCGTAATCGATCAGGTCTTCTAAGTCTCATCGCAGTTCACCGTGTATTAAGTCTTGCCACAGTAGTCGCTGCTGTGTCAGCCACATTCATCGAGACACGGGGGACTACGAGCGCCTCAAGAAACACGCGAGTGCTTCGCCGAATCTAATTTTATCTCCACCGAAAGAGTTTGAAAGCAGCGCTATGCCGATAATTCGTACTTTGCATGCAGATTTTAAAAGTTCAATAAAACGTTTAAATTTCTATAGAGAACAATGAATCGCACTGTACAACGTTTATGATATTTCAATTTTTCAAAATCTCTCCAAAGGCAAGGATTCGTATAAGCATATAAGCGTATAAGCATTTAATAATTCAAATTGTTGATTAACTTACGTTTAAGTGCAAATTTAACTTGGTATAAATTAAGCATGCTCGAAAAACTGAAAAAATAAAATTTGTAATCCCATCCTTTCTATATAGTATCCCAATAAAATAATGACTAATCACTAAGATATATATCATCAAATGATATAAATCAAACTTAAAAGTCAATAATACGTTCTTTAAAGCTAATGCTAGGAGGCCAAAAGAAGATCAAAAGAAAGTACTGTAGATATGTGAAGTCAGATGAAATACATAAATAGAATTAACGACATTTCTCGTGCACGATGCACGGAATATCAAAAATATAAATTAGCTCGATTTTTCTTTTCTAATTTCAATCTAGGATGTCTATTGCTATGTAAGTTATATCATGAGAGCTATAAACCATCGATTTGCGGCGACATTAATTAAACGTGCAACTAGTAATTGTATATACCATGATGGAATTCAGCAATGCGTCCAAGATATTATCTAAATTCTAGAATTTAGAATTATAGTATACGCGTTTCATATCTAATCTAATCGCGAATAAGTGGACGAAGAGTTATTTTCGATTTGGAATAAAGTATAATGCACATAATGACAATTATGCATCGGAAGTAACGACATGAGATCAATGAATAGAATTCGCCTGTTGCAAACGTGAAAAATTTTGTGAATCTACGAAAATAATATGCTTGTAAATGCTCTGCGCGATTACAGGGAGATGCCGGAGTGGCGATCAATCCGGTCGAATATGCGAGAGCGCCCGCCGTCCACCGGGGGTGGCACCTTCGTCCGCCTTTCGGCGGCGGCTTCGCTAAACCGACGTCGTGTAATACTTACGATTTCAGCCTCATCAGCCACGTTGATACGACACACATTTTTTCCGCGTCATCCCGCTCGACTTAGGTTCTGGATCGCGGTTCGAGGTAGTTCGGTACTCGCAGCCGGCGTATTTGGTTCGTGAAAAAAGAATGACGGCGACGACAGTAGCGGTAGCGATGTTGGACGGCGGCGACAGCGGCGGCAACGGCGGCGGCGACTGCGGCGGCGGCCGCGCCGGATGCGGAAGATTGGATAGACAAGAAGTCAGAGGTAACGAGTTACACAAATGAGTTATTAGCTGAAAATGAGCGTCGGCTACGGTGACGGTGAAGGTGGCGGCGGCGGCGGCAAGCGTCGATAGAGACGCAAAGGCCGTGCCGAAAGCGAAGGCGACTCACCTCGTACTCTCCTGCGGACCGAGCTATTTTCAGCATCGATCCATTTCCATCGGAGAAGAAACATGCGCGCGGCCACACCACCCACCGCCCCCGGCGACGGCAGCGACGGCGGCGGCCTCAAGAGTTGTTGACGGCGTTTCCTGTCAAAGCGATGAAATCGCAGCCGACAATGTTCAAGGGTGAAGGAATATCATTGAAAAATCGCGATATCTTATAAGATCCAATAATGGTGCCAAGGATTGAAGGACAGAAATTACCTATTAGTTCAAAAGGCAGCTAGATTTTTTTCACTTATTTCACCAAACTTCATGAATTTTATTATTATATCGAAATAGAATAGCTGGAATGACGGTCTGGCAGTGGCGCTGCGGGATGGGGAAAGATGATACGTGCTCAAGTTTGTATAAAAAGAAAGAAAATAATGCACTCACGTTATAATACGAAGACTAAAACTTTTTTTATTAATTACTGACTTTATTAAAAACGATATAATCATAATCTAACAGCAATCCTTTAATTGGGACGCAACATGATGGTATACCTTCAATCGTGTAAAAAAATAATTAGCTTCATAATGCCAAAGTTGAAATTTTTTGTGACGATAACTTATATAACAAAACGTAAAAATGGTAATCTAGCTGCTTGCTGATGGAAAGATAGCTTTGGAAGCTGATGATAACGATGGAAGTTCTTGACAAAACATCCTGAAAGGTTGTCAGGATCGTTGTCAGATTATATTGTTTTTAATGAAGTCAATGCTTTATAGATAACAAAAAGATAAAAATCGAGACATAAGACATCTTTTAGATGTCTTTTGGAAAAACATCTTTAAGATATTTTTACGTCTTATATCTTAATTTTTAAACAAACGTGTTATCTGGATAATTATAATTAAAATAGTTTCAGCCTTGGTATAATAATATAAATGTATTGTTTTTTTTACGAATTCGAGCACGTACCGTCTTACCCCGTCTCGCAGCGCCACTGCCAAACCGTCATTTCAGCAATCGTATATACACTTCAGTATAACAATAAAATTCATAAAGTAAGTTTGGTGAAATGAGTGAAAAAATCCAATTGCTTCTCAGATGATATGATAAACTATTCTTATTAAGATTTAAAGAATTAATTAAATCGCAAAGAGGGGATGCTAATGTCATGCGGATTTAGAGTTCATATTGATCAGCATATAATTAGCTCTCTGTTATTCCAATTCCTATAGTGTGGATTATATGAATCGGCATAGGCTAATAATAAATGTAGTATATAGAGCTCGTTAAATAGGTCGGAAATATAACTACAGTTTTATTGTTTAGTGATTCTTTAATATGATTGGTTCTTGCCTTTAGTTCTTTGCTAGATCTAAAAGTAAGAATCAATCATATTAAAGAACCATTGAGCGTTATGATTTGTTTTCTCTACTGACTGCTGCTATTCAGGCTCTGTGCCTGTGGAACCGCAACGTCAATCACCGACTGCCAACTGCAAATGCTATTTTGTTTGGTAAAAGAGGCATTCGTGTAAACATTACAAAATCCATTTGCAAAATGCATCCTGTACTAAAATATTGCAATAAGTTTCTCATCAAGTAAACTTACGAATAATAATATTGGTATGTTACTTTTTTTTCAATAATATCCAATTGTTAATCGGAAATAAATTTAAAACTAAATTAAAGACGGGAATGTTAGGCTTGGTACGAAAATACTACGAGAGAATACCTTGTCATCGATGGTCAAATGTCTTTTTTTTTTACGAACAGAAAAGATTAACATGAATAGAGATGGTATTGTTAACAATGGAAACAATATATTATCTACAATCAAGATTCTTTCGGGACACATATTCGAGGTTTGATAATCTTGTAGCTCTCGCAATATATGTGGGCATGTATATACGATGTATATACATATTCGTATATATTTCTCTCCTTCATACATATATTTCTCCTCTTTGAAATTGTACGTTTATTTTACACGTGGAATTAATATAATTAATAATAATATGAATAATATATAATAATAATAATAACAATAATTGTAAGAATAATAATGTACATACTTTCACCGTTGTTGTTTACATAATCGTGATGGTAATCATAATCATGCGTATAATGATCATAATTATGACGTAATTAGTACAGGTTTGCCAAGTGAAGAATTGCTGTCGAAAAAATTTGATTCGCTTGATTTGATACAAATGTGTATCCGAGATTTATTTAATACACAATACGTGCCGTCCATTACGCAGGGCGGTTATACGTTAACATTTGTCTGCCATGATCACTCGACAAAACAGCACATGCAAGAATAATCATAATAATAATAATAATTCGGATAATAATAATTAGAAAAATTAATAATGATGAATTTGAATAACTATCCTTCCCCTCCTCTTTCTCTCTCTCTATCTTTTTCTTTCTCGCTTCCTTTCTCTCTATACATAAGTGCACAATTATTTACATAATCAATATAATGACAAATTCTAGGGTGCCTCTTGAGCGCATTTTAAAACTTGGATTCATCTGGAAATAATCCAGGATTATTTGGCACATCTTGCTTGCGTCCTTTCACACGCGGTCTGATACGTGGCACGATATTGGACCGTCATGCATTGATTGGCTCTTAGAAGATCGATTTTAAATAGCTAAAAATTGAAATAACGATTTTTTTTTCACCGTAGACACATCTCTCTAAGTCGCGCGTCCATTTTTACGACTGTTTCACATTGAATTTAGTGTATCTATCTTTTTCTCTCTGGATCGACTAACATTACACAGTTGATCTAATCACGATACAATAGCCCACAATCTCTATACGAACGACACATCTTTGCCGAATTTACCGGAGCTCTTAAAGTCATCGAAGAAAAGAAAAAATACAGAAAAGTTACTTTCCGATATAATACACAATTATTGCTAACGCAAGAATATTTATAAGATACACATCGCGCACTTGCGTTTACCGAATAATTTTCAATGAAAAACCGCAATGGCTTTCTTTTTCTTTCTCTACTACACATTTTTTTCTTTTCTATTTCGCATCGATCCCTATTTTCGTAGCGATACAATGACACAGATAAACATTTTTTACCCTATTCAATCGCGTTGCGTAATAATCGCTCCCTGTAAAAAAACACTTAGGAGAAATAATTGTTTTATGCGAAATTTTCAAAAGCTTGTATACCGAAGTCACAGTCGAGCCTAAGTCTATTGCGTTTAACGAATCTACAGGTTCGAAACACGAGTTTCTGCTCTCTAAACAAATGTCTAGGGCGAACGATAAAACGTTAGCGAGTTTCGCCTTTTTCGACATCGCAGACGTTTCCTCTTGCGTTCGAAGAAACGCATAAAGTGCGTCGTTATGCTTGTGGGATCGTCGTTTCGGAATTTTTTTTTTCCTTTATAATAAGAGCTTCCGCTTGATTAGAATAACAGGACTGCCAAAAATTTCTAACCAAAATTTCACGTGAAAAAATGTGCGACTCTCTATGATCGTATGCAAAAGTTCGATGTGTGTGTGTGTGTGTGTGTGTGTGTGTGTGTGTGTGTGTGTGTGTGAGACTGATTCGCGATAAACATAAAAAGAATTAATTACATTACGCGGAGTTAATAATGTAATCACGTTAATATATTCGCACGTGCTACGCTGAACAAGAATCTTTTAAAAAATCTGGATCGAAGCTCCGATTCCACTTATCAAAATTTATCAAAATGTATGTGCGTAGATCATAGAAAATTACACGATATTTTCACGAGTTCCCCAAGTTAGAAATTTTTCACTGTTAGGAGACATCAGGTCAGGTACACTTCCTCATGTAGAACGGGCTAATATGTAGAAAGAGCAAAATGCTCGGCAGATGTGCTTTGGCGCACCGAAAAGATGATACTTTTTGTATACTCGCGCATCTAATATAATAATATTAACCGCTTAGGGAATGGGTCAGTCATGAGAATTTAACCGTAAATACCTCTTCGACGTACGAACGTATTTCAATCGGAATTATCTCGGGATACCAAAAGTAGACTAAATCGCAGCAATTCTGTTTGAAATTTAAGCGGAACTTAAATTTAAATTTTTCGTCAGATTATCGTCCGCGATTTGATTACATATTCGCTTAAATTCGAAACATCATTGACATGCAACCGAGTCTCGAAAACTATCGTTTTTCACTGTGGTTTCAATATGGTATATAAATACCATATTCTTTTTTTCTTCTATAACAAATGCAAGAATCTACGTCGAGGAGTAGTTCGTCACAAAGGTTGTGAAAATTTTTTGCAGAACATTCATTCTCTTTTCTATTTCTTTTCTTCCCTTTCTCCCTTTGAAGATTGCTCCGTCATTTTCATGGCACCAAAGTACGACAACACGCGCGGAAGACTCTGTCAGGCGAGTAGTACTTGCAATATAATAACCGGGGAAGATTTAAGATTTGCGTAAGAAACATAAAACTATGTAACAGGCACCTGTAGAAGAACCACTTCTCCGAATTTTTGTCAGACTTGCTTGAAGTCTTACTTGGAAAATTGCGTGAAAGCACTTGTCTTGCAAACAGATACCGCAATACTGGCCTCCGATCGCCGTCCTCACCGTTGAGACACGTATAGAAACGCTCGTCTTAAGCGCGGCGATTAAGACCGCTTAAGTTACTGAACCCAAGACGCAGGCACCCACTGAGGTTCTCTCTCGAGCGAATTAATCTCCGTGAGAAGCTGGTTATACGCCCGATCCGTATCGTTGTTGAGGATAAGCATATCAAATAGATGACCATACTTATCCTCCATCTCACGGGCCTTCTCGATTATGTCTTTTAATTCTTCCTCTTTGAAGCTTTCGTTGTTCTTGATCCTCTTCTGCCTAAGCTTCTCAAGGCTCGGAGGCGCGATAAACACAACATACGGCTTTAGATCCGAATTTCGCAGAATTTTGAGACTCTGGGGATGCAGGTTTAAGACACAGATTTTCCCGGAATTAACCACTGTCCTGATGGCTTCTACGGACGTGCCGTAATACGCTTTCTCGTATTCGCCGTGCTCGACGAACTTCCGACAAAGAATATCGGACTCGAACTGAGCACGAGAAATAAAATGGTAATCCTGCCCATCGACTTCGGAATCTTTCTTTGGACGACTTGTATCTAGAAATCGAAGAAATGGAATGTATTATTTAGATTATTTTTATGCTTTATTTAGGTTGAGATATTTCTTTTAAAACATTTTCAAATCTGTATCTAGCTAAATTTTTAAATACTTTAACAAGATCGGTTTTTCCGTGTATAAAATAGTAAATATTCATAGCAGATTAATTATTTAATTGTTTAATTGGTTATAATAATCTTAGCTTCACATTATACAAACTATATTATCTTAGTCAATCATGTTAATCAATTAATTTCAAGTTAATCAAGTTTATCAGGTAGACTTTATAGCAACAGCTTTGCTGATGCCTTACCTTTTGTGTTTAGCTCACACTTATGTATGTACATCTCATTGTCAATATATTTCAAGAGTACAATAAATTAAGTTAAATTAAATTTAAAAAAAATGACATTTACGTGGTATCGCTGCAGCAAAACGTTCGCTGTCCTGCATCAATCTCTGCCTAAGTTCGTGCCGTCCGATATTGGGTGGTCCGATGAGTACAATTGGCCTCTTGTGATTTGCACGAGGATAGTATAAGGCGACTTCCTCATACGTCAGCACTTCCTCGCTGTCGTAATCTGCAAGAAAACTTTGTGTCTAAGAATAGTCTTTAAACAATTTGTAATTGACATTAGGTCAGTCAATTTAGGCTTTACATACCGTCTATGGCAGTTGTTGCGTAAAGTGGATATCCATCGTCATTGAAGTTCGCGCCGAACTTGTTTCGTTTCTTCTTTTTTGGATTTTTTCTCGCGCACAATAACGTGCTAGATTTTTTCGAACCTCGCATCGTCGATTTGTCACCAGCTATCGTCTGCTTCATGGATTCTCGTCTGTATAGGTAAAAGAGAATGCCATTTTCAATGGAATATTTAAATATTGGCGCGATTATAATCTTCAATTATAATTAACTTACTGATGTTGAAACGCTCTGCTGGGTATTAGACCAGCCAGTGTCTGGTCTTCTTCACCCTCTCGATATGCTTGCCACCAGTTAGGATCCTCTTGAGAAATTACGTGGAGTACATCACCTTTTTGAAAGCTTACGCCCAACTCTCTGCACGGTATGTATGGGTCTTCTTCGGGATCGTAATCGAAATGCGCTCGTATATGTATCTAGATGCAAATAAAAATAAAAGCTTTATGGTTACAAATGTCATGTTATACCTATGTTGTGTCCGTGCAATAAAGCCAGAATAGCTGTTTCCTATTAGCGTCGATCTAAAGATAATTTCTGTACGAGTAACTTACAAGTATCAATGTCGTGTCGTTAAGATAAGAGAACAAATGTCATATGCTTATATGTATATTCGCTTTTATACGTACGTTGGTTCAGTCAAAGTAGATGCACTAAACAAACTTTAATTAAGCGAACGACAGAGTGACTAAATAATATTGATTTTCTTGACAGATATCAAAATTGTAAAAAGACATTCAAATGTAAAAACAACTAATGTCATTTATATCTGGAAGTTGAAGGACAAATTTTTTTTCTATTTGACATTTGCCCTTTCACCTCCAATATCATCACCGGTAATATTGGTTGTTCTAGTTTCAAGATCCACGGATACGATAGTCTACATTTCTAATACGAGAATATGCTAAATATATCAGGATGTGTGCTGTATATGTCGTACCTGGGTCGTGTCTTCTCTCCTTAAATTATTTCTGTGGCTCGTTGGAGCCGGAAGTACCAAGAACGTGAGACTACCCTGCATGCCAGCAAGAATATCACAAACTTCGTTGACAGTCTTGCCGCGCATTTCTACTCCGTTCACCTCGAGAACCTCGTCGCCCTCATGTAGAAGTCCTGACTTGTCTGCCGCACCACCGCGAACGACACGTCCTTGAAAGACAGAATTAATTTTAGTGTTAGAAATAATGTTCTCGGAATTGAACGATAAGATTATACGACAAATATTCAGTAAATCACCGGTATACTTTTAGCAGAGATAGAGGAAATGACAATTGCATGTAAATATAATTACCTATGATTACCGCATCCCCTTCGTTTCTGACGGTAGCACCCAAAGGTTCGTTAGTTTTCTCAATTCGGATAATTTTAATGTTGTCGATTACACGGGAATCTTTCCAACTAGACGTCGGACTGGGCGGGTCACTGGGTGGAGAGGACGGACTTTGCTTCCTTTGTAAACCTTCCACGTAGGAGACGATAGAGTCGTGCGCCAGAAGCAGAGCCTCCATGTCGTAACTTGTTAGAATACTCGTTAACTCTTCCACGGCGGCTATTGTTTCTGCTCCGCCGACACCTGTTGCGGTCGACGACGATTGCCATTTTTCAAGGATATCCACGCACTGAAACATCAGAACGCCAAAGCATTAGAATTATGACATAAATCGAAACAAGTAAATAATAATAACATATTTAATACGTAAGAAGGTCCTTCAGAGATTTGTTGGATAAATAATATATTAAAAATATATGATATGGATACAGTTTCTGAATTATACATTTATATTTAAAATTCATTGGAAAAAGGCCTCTATTTAATTAAATAGAAATTACAAAAAAAAAACATCATTATTAAAATATTTGAGAAAACAATTTTAATAAGCTTTTCCATTATTCTAATTAAATTACATACACAATATCGTATACTAGCTTCACGATTAGAAAAAATTTTTAATTAGTAAACAAAAATGAATTGAATAGCGTTTTATTGAATAGCATGAATAATATTATAGATCTTCTCTTTTATGTTATAAATTATCAATTTTATATATACATCTCGTGCTAAATTCGATGCATCATCGGCATGATGTTTGAAAATCTTGCTCGTCCTTAGTCGACTTTTTAAAGTATGACGAGTCGCCAGGGCAGACGCAAATCGATTCTGCACTAAAAGTGTTCGGACTGCCTCGAGCTCGGCTTCGACACCTGGACCCGAAATACCGAGAGCACCTGAAATATTCCGCAGTTGGAGCTGCAGCCTCTCCAGCGTAGCAACGACCTCGCCGTACGCTGAAATATGAAAGGTATACTTATTAGAAACTTCCTTGCGGAATCCTGTGCCGCCACACCCGCTGTTTATTTACGCTACACAAGCAGGCTATAAGGGAAGAGCAAGGAACTATATTTAGTAGCATTCAATTTTCAGCAACTTTCAGAATTCTTTAAATACCGTTCTCGCGTTTGTAAGTTCATGAAATTAAATGCAAATGAGATAGAATAGGTCTAAAATTCTCTTCAAATAAAACAATACAAAATTAAAAAATCTTAAATATTAATATAAAAATAAATAAAGAATATGAACTGTATTATATTCAATTTTCTTATTTAAGTTTATTTGTTTTTCTTTTTACATTTTCTTCTTGTAATATTTTCTTTTTAAAGAGAACTGCGAGAATATATTTGGAAAAGAAAAATTACTCACTGAGAGGCCTGGGCGGCTCCTCCACTTCTTGGATTGCATTAGGAGTGGCGTGTGTAATTCGACTGACACCGGTGGTCACCTCGTCCTGTGCATAAGCAAGATTTCCCTGGCCACTGAGGCTCGTCGCGTGGCTCTCCAAAGCTTGAAGCTTTTTAGAGCCACGGAGAGAACGGCTGAGCATTTCCTGTCTTTCCTCCTCATCTTTCCGTTTTCGTAACTGCTCCTGTAAGTGTGATATGACCGGTAAGCTAAATTTTCTTTTACAAGATATAAAAGTGTTCATGGAAATTTAAATCTCATAGCAAAACAGAACTCTCCGATACGTGTATTTATTCTAAAAATCGAGATATCAAAATTCTATATTCGACAGTTATTAAAATGTGTTTGACACGTATCTCTTTATAAAATATATTTCACATATTTTTTTTTTAAAAGATTAAATAGAATATATTCTTAAATGTATTTTAGACTGCAACCGTGTATATAATAAATAATAAGATTCTTTAAAAATATAAAAAAAACAAAGAAAATTTGTATTAAACTAAAACTTATCACGGTTCTCTTTCTGTAATTTATGTACTATTTATCTTTAATGTATTATTAATTAATATTTAATTATTATAATTATTTATTTCTTTAATGTATGCATTAGAAAAAAGAAATATTTAACATATTTTGAAAACATAACATTTTAATCCAAACCTGGTTAGATTGTCTTAAGGAAATCTTGTCTTATTGAAGTATTATAATTATGCTGATTATGTAAAAGTCTGTGAAATAATTACACATCAATTGTATGTAACGAGTGTCGCAAACACATACGATTTGCTGCAAAATTTAAAGACCACTCAATACGGTTGCAACTTGCGAAAAGTAAGAAATTCTTGAATGATATTAAATTTAAGATTCAATTGAGCTTCTTTGCGAATGCATACCTATTAAGTAATTATTTCGAGATAGCTTATATGCAGAAATGTGAAGGTTTTAGTTCTCAGTCATTTGGCAAATCTGGCACAATACACATCAATATACATATCTCGCTCTCTCTCTCTCTCTCTCTCTCTCTCTCTCTCATATATTCTGTAATATTCTATATTATATATCTACAAATAATGTTTGCTTATTATTGTTTTTAATCTATAAAAGTATTTTCAACAAAATCTGTTTCGTTTCATTACTCCGCATAAATCTCGTTATTCATTAATTTTATAAAATGAATCGCTCTTGTTTTTGAAGTTTATATAATCGCATTACGTGAATGTATGAATTAATTAATTAAAATTATTAGGTTAAACAAAATAGAATATCAAATATTTATTGACTGAGAGATTTTCAAAATATTACAAAAAAGAATGGTTCCCAAATTTTCAAGAATTTGTAAATAAATATTCATACTTAAAAATTCTAAATTTTTATTATTATTTTTGATATATGCAATGCTGTATTTAGCAAAGTCTAATTTGCAATAAACTTTTATTTTCTTTATGAGTCAGTAATATCTACTTGCGATCAAATTACATGAATTTGTCATGCTATCGGCGATACTATTTGTGATTCGTGATCTACGCCCACCGGTGTCAATTGATAAAGTCATCATTAGTCAGTCATCGCGTTTTACCATCGTGAAATTGCAATGCGAATAACATGCCTGATAAAAAATGTTTATCTGCAATGTCGCAGTAGTCGGCAGCAAAACATACGACTCTTAATTTTCATTTATATAACGAGCATCTCGTTTTGCCGCGCAATGCTACGTACGAGGATAAACATATCTCAATGAAGCCCTATTTACCTCGATAGTGAACGTAAGGCTTCCTGTCTCGAATTCTCGCCCTCCTGCACAGTGTACTTAGATAACATCAACATGTATGTTGTCAACTTAAAAAAAAAAATGACAGCAAAATGAATTCCGAGAAAAACCAATGTTTTAAGTTGTTTACACAAGTCTGGACGATCTCTGAGCGATGCGGTGTATCTACAATTTGTTCCAACATGTGATTCCATCTTGATAAGAATTAATGGAATTTTGTAAATAGAATGATACATAAAATTGAGGAAGAAACTTGCAATGCTTTATATATTATATTATATATTATAAATTCACAATTATTAAGGTTTTTTTAAATAGCAGCTTAAATAGTAATAGAAATATCAAAATGTAAATTGAAAAAAAATGTAAGATATGGTGGCTATTCGGTCGATACTATTGCAACTAATGACTTTCATAAAAACAGGAAAGTAAAGAAAAATGTGTTGAATTTAGGACACCTGCTGCGGCGTATCTCGAGATATTAGAGCAGCGAACCGAATTGAAAGTCTGAAATAAATTCTTCTGATCTGCTTGAGGCAGATCAAGAAACTGAGGTCAGGAAAGTAGGAGCCGTACAAAAAAAAAAAGAAGGGACCAGACAGTCCCTGAATGCAGCAGGCCTGCGAGTCACCCTACATCTACACCTATCGAAAACCTTCGTAACGCTACACTTGAGGCATGTAATCTTAGACTATTGCAGGGGTTCTTTACATTCCAGACCGCACTTGACTTAAGGCAGGTAAGAGTGTGGTGTGAGGATTCCATAAGATAAACAGACGGTCCCGATGACGCCAGTCACGTAAGGGGTTCTGGCATTTCTCACACATACAGACACCGAGATTGTATGAATTTCAAGCGCACCGCACTCGATTCACGAGCATATCCAGATCTCATCTACGATTTTCCACGAAGAGTTTCCACCCGATTTTTAACAGCTCGATGAAACGAAGTTCAACAGGAGTGAAAAATTATTCGAACGAGACGTCAAATGGATCTTCACGCCGCGTATTTTAATTTCAAAAAGAAGTTCCTTCTGCCTCTATCTTCCACCGAATTGCATTTATTAACGGACAAGCCAGTATTTCAGTGCCACGTGCGTATTTTATAAGCACACATTGAGAATAAATGGAATAAAGAATTTTCCACGTTGATCGATTCACTCGTTTAATAATTTTCGAATAATTAACGCTTGTTAACGCACGTTCTGTTAATGCGCCTAATTAATTTCCGCTCGTGCAAGGTCGCACTGCAATTCATTTATCAATTGAACCTGGGCTCGGGGAATTCGGAAACTGTGTGGCGCGACTACGTCGCGACGAATGGTGCCTCGATAATAACTATTGTCATCGCAATTTCCTGCGCAACGTGGTCACGTGAGTAGCGAGTTATAGTACGTCCTCTTAAATAACGATCTGTCATTTATTGCATCGTTACGCAACGCGATCTCACCCACGACTGTTGCGTTATTTTCACGATTAAAAACTCCCCGCAAAATTTTTGTTTTTCCGCTCATTAACAATTTAATCCGATCACAGGGTAAAATCGTAAATTTCGATGAAAGCAAGAGACGCAGTTTTATCGTTGTGACGAAATACCGGAGGAAGCACACATGCCAGTTTACGAGCTAGACTGGCGATATTACGCGGTCAACCCTTCTTCAATATGTAAATCGTGTCTCGCGCATAAAGATTTTTACGAGAATGTTTATTATTTACATGAAACAAAACCAATACGTTTCGTGGCAATTACCACGGTTGCACATAATTTTTACGTACAGCGAAATCGATTACATAAAATTTATTCTTTTAACAGACGCGGCTTCAATATTAATAATAATAAAATAAACGCTTCGTAGCATTCATAGACGTAATGCGATAGATACAAACTGCAACATTGCGCATTCCCTGATCTTAACTTCTGTGCTCAGTGAAAAAGAATTATCAGCATTTATCTTCAATGTGATACTTTAGAAAAAGAGAGCGATATGCATCAAGCTATCTCATTCTTTCTGCTCATTTAAAAAGAAAGAGTTGAACATAAAATCTTTTTCTTCAATTCTATATTTTAGAAAGAGAACGATTATGCTTCAAACTACGTCATTTTTTTTCTGAACCGATAGTGATAATTTCATAGAAATACGCTAGTCTATTATTGTGTATATAATAGCACTTACCAGCTTTAGGCAATTTGCGTATTGACTTGAGCTTATTCTCTTAACGAATGTGCCTATTAAATTTAACAATAATAATTTTGAATATATGTTAGGTACACATCTAATTTGTTTTCTTTCTTCTTTACGCCGATACTTACATTCCGTTATTCCTCCAAAATTCGACACGGGATTGGTAGTATTCGCGCTTTTCGAATGCTTATCATGCGTGCTTACGTGACTCGATACAACATCAAGTGCGAAAGAGTGCCGACATCATATCTTACCTGATATTTCCTGATAGAATGAAGCTGCTGTTGTGTCGGTTCGGCGTTGGCGTTATCGCTCGTCTCAACATTATTGTTCTGCGTGGAGAGGCGCAGATTATCTTTCGGCGGTCTGGCAGGTGCTCTCTTCTGATCGCGCGGTGGGATGGCAGGCTTGACTCCATTGAGACCGGCCTAAAAATCCATTCCGAAACAGCTCGTATTAGTGGTCCCACGTGCCTGACGTCGCGCAAACTACTTTGCCTTTCCCAACTCTTATGGTTTCACATTCTTTTCTCTTTTATTCATTATTTTCAGTCACAAACTATTTGTATACTTCAGTTGAAGAGACTTTGTAGAACCGCGTATTTGCATGCGGCACGCGGAAGGACGAGAGGGAAGAAAAAAAGAGGAAGTTGATGTAAGCTAGATAAGCGAGAGAAAGATAGAGCGAGATACACTAAAAGAAAGCATATCAAAAGCAAGATTACGAAAGTAAAATGCAGAAGTAAAATGCCAACTCTTGAATGACTCGGTGATTCATCAATATACGTGTAATCAATATACGTGTAATCGTATCGAAGATGATAACATACTTCTATTTATTTACTTTTAGTTATCGTTCAATCTATGTCAATTTTTTTATTAAAGGATTATTACGTTATTTAGAATCTCGAACTGTTTATTTCCTTTGTTCGTTATTTCAAAATATGTTAATTAAGATATGTACATAATTTATAGTTATACGAGCATTTTACTTTACAATTTTTATTACGCAGCTTGTGGCTACTTTACCATGCTGTTGATCTCATGTTAAATACTTCACATTCCTCTATGCATGCTCTTTATTTTGCGTCTTTAATTGAACAGCGACCTTCGCACATTTTATCTTTGCAATAATAGTCTTATCAAGATAAAGGATATTATATAAATTATATAAATATAAAGATATTACATAAATTTGTTCTTTAAAGGATATTCCACAATTTGTGTCTTTATCCAATCATGTAATAAAATTTAATTCAATTAAATAGAATGACACGTGCTTTTATAATCAACAAATCCTATATATATATATATATATATATATATATATATATATATAAATAATTCCGACCCATATACATGTATCGGTTTATGAAAGAAAATTTTATTCATATTGCGCCTCCCAGACAGCAGCCGGTGTGGAAATATTGAGAAGTTGTGAGCGCGACTGTAACAGTTTCCACGATCATAACACGTGCAAAAGGCAAGGAGAAATTACTGTTCTATAGTTTCTGAGAGTATCTCTTTTACAAACAGATCACGACCTTTAGCATCGAGAAATACAACTAGAATGACGATGAATTTAATCAGGTAATTCAAGAGACAATCAACCACGAAGTTACTTTGCAAGGCATGCAAATTTCTAAAGTGCAAGGACGCCATTCGAATTATTCGACGAACGAAAGTTTCTAAACTCGAGAAGTCCATTGTGGTTTACCTGCTGTTCGAGAGCGTCGACGTGCGACTTGAGCGAATGGTTCTTCATAGTGCGCATCGGTGATTTTGGTATGTTCTGCTTCATACGTTCATCAGAAAATCCGTCGTATAAAACTGTCGAGTGATCAACTTTATCCCACCCGACGATGGGTGATGACGTGATTTTCGATATTAAAACAAAGTCAGAGAGCGAAAAGGCTCTCCTTGTCATTGTCGATTGCCAATCGGCCATTAAATTTGGAAGGTCAGACATGCTTCTCCAATTAACGCGAAATTTCACGCCATTGTTAGGAAGCATAGATGGAACGTCCAACTTGAAACATTCGTATTTAAAAAATAGCCTTGAATTTTTTTGATTCTGTGTACTCGGCGAATCGTCGAGGCAGTGAGCGCTGTCACATCGCTCCTTTTCTTGTGATTGACAATCATTAGAATGTCGCGTGTCGTCGAATAAACGGCTCACAATGCGTTGCTCCGCAGAGGAGAGCTCACGCAGGGAATTCCGAGAATTCTGATTCGTCTCTTGGATAGATTGGACATGAATGTTATCTCTGACGTTAAAAAACGAGATATTTTTCTCTGGTAACAAGCTAATCTCGTTCGAACAATCGGAGAAGTTATTCTCCTCGGTTTCCTTCTTGAAACCAAGAAGTTTTTCTTTAGAAGAGCTCACGACTTTGTTTTTAAAAGTAGAAAAGACACTCAAGTATATAGAATCGCTAGTTGGGGAAGAAGAAGAGATCATTTTATTATTATCAGCTTCTTCGAGGAAAGAATTTTGCGAATTTTTGGGAAACTCTTCTGGAAAAATGGAAGATAATGAATGTTCTCCGCTCTCACGGGAGAATTTTCCTCGTAAGAAAACGTCGTGGTAATCATCCTCAAAACAGGAATTCTCGATTTGTCGATTTTGAAAGAGATTCTCATCTCGTTCGTTGAAGGAGCTTCGTATTTGCGAGAACTTGTTGGGATTTTCAATGTTCATGACGAACGATTGCAGAACAGGATCATCGTTAGGATGAGTCTGCATTAGTGAGTTAGGGTATTGCGTGCTGTAAGCGTTAAGCGAACCATGCTGGTGGTGCAGGATAGACTGCAAGCTGTCGCATATTAAGCTCTTGACTTTGGACCTTACCTTCTTCAAGCTGTGCTTATGGTCTACCGAGCGCGCGACCACGGTCTCTTTAGCGCTACTGTCGGCACTAGACAGCGTCGTGAAGCTATTATCGTTCAAGGAGAGGCGAGGGGAGGCTACGAGCGTGGTTGTCGTCATGGTCATCGTCGTTGTCGCAGCGCACGAACTCGCCTCGTTAATGACACTCGCGCGATCGCGCTTTGGCTCGAGGGTGTTGTGCTTGCTGTTGCCGGGGGTCTTATTCGGTGGCGGGTATATCGGATGGCACTTGGTGACCGGCACGAAATCCGGTGGACAATCGACGGCTACCTCGCGGTAAGGCTTTCTGCCCACCACGAGGAAGCTGCGGTCCGTGTTATGCTCGAGATCGCCAGAGGCCTCGCTCCTCAGTGTGGAATAGCCGCTGGAGATCTGCTGATGTCGCTTCTTTTTTGTCCGCTGCCGGGACGAGGAGGAGGAGGAGAGATTGCTTAATTCAATGCCGAGAAGATCATCGGTCGAGCCAGTCCGAATCAATTCCTCGATATCGAGACTGCGAGTTTTTGTCTTCAATTTAACTCGCTCGTCATTTGAACGACGTTTCGTCGGACTTTTGCTGGACTTGCTTACTGGCTCGGTTTGAGAAGATTCCATTTGCTGATCCTTGACACGGACAGGCGAGACTTTATCTTGGTCTTGCGGAGTTCTTGGAATTGAAGATTGTTCATCAATCAGTCTGGTTAAGTCTGACATTTCGTCGGATCGCAGTAGCCCCTGAAGATCTTGCAAGTCCGTTAATCCATAAGCCGGATTGTCAAAGGAAGTCGCGTCTCGGGTTCGACCAAAGAGTGGAGCCACCTTGATATCGGGTACTACCGATCTACAAGGAGAACCAAGGTCTATCCTTCGTACGTCATAAGTTGGCGAGTCTTTATGGCTTTTACTATGCCTGAGCATTAGACTGGTATCAAGGGGTGCGGTACTGTCTGATCTACCCGATGAACTTCTTGGACTCGCGGAATCGTCACTACATGTTTTTAGCATGGTGGGATAATCCTCCTTGGCAAAAGGATAGTCGTCTTCAATATCAACGCTGGACTCCTTTTGTCCACCTGCGTCCTCGTCAACGTTCGCGTATACTTCGAAAACTTTAAAGGTACTTTTCAAATCCGGCGAGCCGGTCGCGATCGGGCTATCGCGATATTTGTCGAACCCCAGATTCTTCTTGGTAGCTTTCACTTTCTCCTCCTCGTCCTCGATATTCAGCTCGATCTTCAGCATGGACGGTTGAAGACCGTTGTGGACGTTAATTGTCCTGGCTGAGTCGGTGACGTCGTGCGTGTGATCGTTCGATACGAGTCTAGCGCGTCCGTCCGCGATGGTGCGCGTCTTAAGGGTTTCGTTTTTAAGGTTTAGGGAGAGATCGAGGTCGCTAGCGCTACGGGGACGATGCTGTAGCCCGTTCCTATAATCGGAAGAGCAGTTTTTTACCTTGTTGGGATAGGCCTTCTGTAGAAGGGTGTCGGGCACATCAACAGGTAGCTCCCGATGATGGCCCAGGGCGCCAGGGGCCCACATCTCATCGGGCCCCAGTCCCTCCTGCGGCTTCTTCGCGTCGCGCGAGCTTGTTGTTCGCACGAGTTGTTGTTCGCGCGAATTGTTGTTCTCTTGCAACTGCAATTGCTGCTGTTGTTGCTGAGAATGTGTGTCTGTCACGCCACTACCGCTACGCCTTCGGGACCTGAAATAAGAGAGCAGAACCTGCATTAATATTACTGTTAACGGAGTATTAACGTATACTATTTTTTAATTCCTGAATGATTTTTAAATTTCTCAATGTACTGTATTAATGTGAAAGAATAAAATCTCCATAAAAGTCTTGAGCTAAATAATTAGCAAAGCTTAATAAAAGACAATTTTAATATTATATCTAAACAGATATATAAATTATTTCTATATTTTATAATAAGATAATCAATGTCTTTGAAGACCTATATATTTTAATTATATATTTATCCAAGTATAATTATTATAAATGTTATATAAATATTATTAAAATGTGTTAGATAATTGAAAATGTAACTTCTGATAGGTAGAATCTTAATGTGTGATCTTTAATGAGATAAACGTTCGACAGAATAGTACACAATCGAATAACTGTAACTCTTTTTTTAATAGATGAAGGAAATTAAGTGAAGAATAACTAGTTATTGGTATGTTCCTTACACGCAATCTAGATGAGGTAAATTGTTAGCTATTATGAACAAAAAAAATGTCATCCGAAATGTATATCCGAATATTATTATACATATTATTTACGAATAATACCTTTAAGGTGTAAACTAATTCAATTTTGACATGAGGTAACAATGTATCATTAAGAAAGATCATATTTACAATAAAAAGTATTTATAATAAAAAAAATACATATACGAGAAACGATAAAGTAGCTCTGTGATAATCGGTTAGTATCTTTACTATAAATAATAATGAGAAATAATATATAATAATAAAGTATTACTTTTAATAATAATACTTTATTCTTTCTTGTTAAAATAAATAGATATACTGAGAAAAATATCTAGTTGAAAATAAATGAATCAAAGATTCTAATATTCATCTCAGTGAGAATCTTTCCAGTTATCCCAACTAAAATTTTAGTAAATTTAACTATAAGGAAATTCTAATTCTCATCCATTAATCAGAATTCCAATTAATCCAATCGAGACATTTTTCTCAATGTAGTACTCCGATTAGATAGTTAATATCAATGTTTTCTTCAAAAAAGTCACTGAGACCAACTTGCGAAAAATGATAAAAATTGTCAAAAAAAGATGCAATTTATCTCTCGCTGAGAGAGAAAGTGTCATTTATCTCCGTATGATATTTCCTCCCCTTCTTCCCCTATCTCCTTTTTCTTTCTTTCTTTCTTTGGAATATTCGTTCCTTCCATATTTTTAGATTTCGTAGAACGTGACGATGCTCATCGGTGGAAATAAATTCAGTCGCTATATATTATATGATCCCGATAGTACATGTTACATGATGTCTCAAACGAATGTAGAATCTCCTGGTCGTTCGTGTGAAAAGTCTTTGGGAACATGGCAACAGACCGGGAAAAACCTTTCGATACGATAAATTCTAAATATATGTATTATGGCTTATCAATCGCCAATTTATGTTAGGAAAAGAGTTTGCGATTATTTTTTGTTATAAAGTTGTTCTGACTAAAGTAGCTTAAGAGAGTAGCATAAAAATCCTCAATAAATCGTGAAGAATGTTAAATCTAAATAATTTCTTTCATATTAATTAATAATTAAAAAAATAATTAAATTTTCATTCAAATTGAAAAATCTATTACAATAAACATGTAACTGAATTATATACGGAATTTAGAACATCGTCATATTTAAATGTAAATTCCAAATAATATTATCCACAAAGTAGCTACAGTTTGTAAAATTGCATCTAAATTTTATTAAATTATTTGCATTACGTTATCAGTTGATTAAATAAAGTTTTTTTACTGATTAAACGCTTATGTTATGCATGTTTGCTGTATTATATTTAAATACCTAGAAATAAAAAATCTCTTTTTGATTTATTAACAACATTTATTTATGTAAACTAAATGAAATATCAGCTTGAAATATTAACTTAATTTTTTCAATAAATAGATAAATTGAATATATACGAGCGCATAAATTTAAAAATGTATCTGCAATGGAAAAACAACTATATCTGATTATCATTTTTTAAAATAAATATTCATATGTGCCATAATTTTATACATATTGCTTTATACCAATATTTGATATCAAATATTAAAATATTACGAAAAGGAATGATGGCCCATCGCGCGAAAGCTC
>Ga0157364_1000075_pt1 | contig 39269 bp, 16 predicted proteins | sample AttsexASBM2_FD_111476 | JGI IMG/M metagenome (GOLD analysis project Ga0157364, IMG submission 111476) | Fungus gardens microbial communities from leaf cutter ant in Ribeirão Preto, State of São Paulo, Brazil - Atta sexdens ASBM2 | ecosystem: Host-associated > Fungi > Mycelium > Unclassified ...
TGTGTGTGTGTGTGTGTGTGTGTGTGTGTGTGTGTGTGTGTGTGTGTGTGTGTGTGTGTGTGTGTGTGTGTGTGTGTGTGTGTGTGTGTGTGTGTGTGTGTGTGTGTGTGTGTAAATACAAATACTCCAACACAAATGCATCTTAGAGATATTCAGATATACAAATGTATCTGCAAATGTGTTATGTATACATGTATCTAGATATTATCCAGCACTGTCTATGATATTATTAATTCACTACATTATAAGCTACATTAAATGTAAAAACTAACTTATTTGACTGGAATCCGATTTCCATATAATTAATGCGAGTCCTTTAAGCCTGTTAACAAATAAGGAAATAAATTAATTTCAATTCAATTTCGACAATTCGATAATAGTAAAAATTCGTTGTTAAAACTTTCATAAATATGCTTAAATATATTTTCTTTATTTAAATATATTTTAAATATATTTTAAATAAAGAATTGTTACAAATTTTTATAAAGTGTGAAATAACAAAAATCTGTATTGAAACTAAAAGATCCAGATTACTGACGAAAAGTGTAAAAGTGTAAAATTTCACATGGTTAAGAGATAGTTAAAAGGATCTGACTTTGTTATTTTCGATTAAATTGAATTTAATTAAAGTTTTATTTAGTACACATCGCTTTCTCCAAGCAACGAATACCAGGCAGAACATTTGTCAGGTGCCCTCGAATTACGCGATCGTGATGCATCGCGTTCTTTATTAGGTACGCCGCGTCGTGCGGAATGGGGAACGAGCGGAAAGGAGGCCGGCAATGATGACGTTACAGCTGATTTCAATCACGCGTTTCAGTATAAAGGATCCCGGACGAGCCCTTCCGCGTCCGCAGGCGCCGCGGTGCAGCACTACGCGATGGAAATCAGTGATCCTTTCACGCAGCGTGGCAGAAGCCCTCGTAAAAGGGAGTGCGCTCCATTTGCATCCACCAGGCGTGATCTATAGAGTGCACGGAAAGATGAATGGTCGGATAAAGAAGGCGAGAGCGCTCGTATGGCCGAAGAGACGACGGTAATGTTTGAGCACGTACCGACCTACGTTTACGAAGCGCGCCAGGTATAATGACTCCTGCGAGAAGCCGCTCCTCTCAACCCGCGACACGAACGAGGACACAATTATCGCGCCACATTGTACACGTTCACCTACGAACTCTTTGCCATATAAGCGGCCGTCATAAGCCGCTGACATGAAAGCGCGAAAAGTCTCAGCGAGACTCGCCACCGACGATGGCGGCATTACCAACTACAGAAGTAACAGCCAATAGGGCCTAGAAACATAAACCATCGGCTGTTTGTACCTTAGTTTCCGCTATCGATTTTTCGATGGAAGCGATGAAAGAAACGTGCAGTAATTAACAACCAGCTAAAAGAATATTAAAAAATTAAATGTATTTACTCTATAAAATACATGATGATAAAAAAGTTAACCCACAAATTTTTTGTGTTTATCAAATTATTAATAACAATATATACACAAAAGATACAAATTCTGAAATGTTTGTTACATCTTATTAAATACCAAAAATAAAAATAACATTTTTAATCATTTTTAATCTTTTAGTCCTGATACAAATTTTAAATGCTTCGAGATCATCAATGATTGAGACGTGTATCTTTCCATAGATAAATTCTCCTAAACAATCGATAGAATGGTTTCAGTTCACTGATGAAAACTTTTTTGGTACAGAGTTTTTTGCTATTTAATGGAATATAACTGATACTCCAGAATTTGTTTTTTTTTAAATATACAAATACATATGTTATTCAAATGCAATATATATATATATATATATGTTAAAACAAACTAAAGTAATTTATCATCATTTCGACGTCAACATAATTTCAATGTCATTTTAACATTAAAATGATGACAAATAACATCACCTTATCTTATCTTGATAACAACTGTTTTGTGCATTAAAGTTTTATGTGCTTATGAAATTATCTCCCTGTATAATATAATCTAAATAATAAATAAAAAAAAAATTGAATCGAACTATTCAATTCATTTGCTAAGTAAGAATATTATTTTTGTTATGTAATATCAGGTTTAATAAATTGAAAGAAAGCTAAATAATAGATAAATCGTAATCGTAAGTTTGAAACTAATCATTTTTTCGCGCCAAACAAGAAGATTTAAGAGGACGAATTATCACGATTACTTCTCTTTTCATGTAAAACATGATTTCTTTATTTATTGTGCATGACGATGCTATGAAAAGGAGGGAGGAGCTCAAAGTACGCTTTATACAACAAGTTACTGCGTTCTCAGGCATAGTCTCTTGACTAATACTAGCTACACTTACGGAGACAATTACTGTATGCCGTACGTTCATCCATGGAGTTCATCTCGCATAGATAACGACGAAAAGAAGAGCCGAAGGCATCGCATCCGGGCAACGTAAACAGGAGAGGCTGCCCTAGCCTGCGCAACAACAGATACAACGCCTAGCGTTGTACAACGTTTCCTGTTACCTGCTATACCTACGGCATAGCGAGACTGCTACACGTGGCGTCCGTTCTATCTCCGGACTGGACAATTTGCTTTGCAACCCCGAGAGATTTATGCGAAGCGGCGAACAGTACGAGTACTGTTACCTTCTACTTCGCGGAATCACAGACGTAAAGAGGAAAGCTCACGTTCAAATCATACGGTTTCTTCATTTCGGATATGCTTTTACAATAGTAGTGTGTCCAATGATATCTAACATTCGAATATTCAACATCTAATATTCGAATAAATGAATAAAATGAATGAAAATACTCATTCGAATACATTTCTTTTTTATTTGTTAAGAAACGAATAAATATATTTTCATTCCATTTGAATGAATATTTTTTTAATATGATTTTTTAATATGATTTTTTTAATATGATGATGGATATTTTCATTTCATATTGATTTTCACTCTGTATTATCTGTACATAGTTTGCAAGCCTACAAAAAAAAACAGAAATCTGAAAAAAACTATGATTACACATGCGCTTAATCCGCGACTTATACGATGAGCGTCCTTTAACTTATAAATTCAATAAAAACATTTTTATTGAGAATAAATAATATCTTTCGGAATTTAATGTCCACCTTAATGGATGCCGCGCCTTATAAGATATCCTATAAAATATTTATAACATTATTGTCATATAACCGGAATTATATCGAAATATGTATGGCACTCTATCAAATAGATAGATTTATAAATAAAAAATGTATATATTTTAAAATATTTTTCAAAATTTCTCAGTTTCCTTTATAAAATCTGAATATTACAATGACAAAAATAAATAAAATTCATTTTTTTTTATTTAAAGTCATCAAAGTACCGATTATAGTTAAGACGTAACGATTGCTTATTGAAGTTTTCTTTTTCAGTTTAATATATTTTGTTTGAATGAATACTCATTAAATATTCATAGTTTTTTTGTGAATAAATATTTTTTAAAAACTCAAAATTTTTAATGAATATGATTACATTTTTTTAAATAAAAATTTTGAACAAATACAATTTGGAGCTTAATTACAAATTTTTGTATTTATCAGGCATACTAATTTTTAATATTCGCTGCTTCGTATTAATTTGCCACGTTCTTTGCGAATTTAATAGATAATCCCAGTCAACAAGATTCATTTTTGTAAGAATGTATTTATCCATATCTTCCTTTTTATTAAAAACTTGTCTTGTAATATAATTTCTTTTCAATTACTCTATAAAATGTATAAAAATTATGAAATAACCTTTCTATTGTATTTGCAACTTATTACATTTTGTTATATCTATTCCGTTATTCCCATTTTTTAAATTATCACAATTTATCACAATTTAACAATAATTTATTGTTACTGTATATTTTTGGTAAAACTGTATAGATATAATTATTATTACTAATATTTCCATACATAGTTCAGATTATTCCAGTAATATATTGCAGTAATATTTTTGCTGTGATATTTCTAATGTTTCTATCTTATTGGAACATTATAATGTTGCAAGTTTCTGTGCTATGGGATTATAGTAATAAATAATAAAAACTTTCCTAATTATAATTATTTTACTGTGCAATTTTTTGTCACAAATACGAAACAAAACTTTTCTTTCAACATCATGTATTCTTTTTTTGTCCTATTTCTCGCATTTTTGTTATATAATTTATCCACTTAACACTCTGAGATCGTATATTTTTATTACAGATAGAACAGCAACATTGCTGGCATTTTACCTTTTGTATATATATATAAATATATTAGTTATTTTCATTTATACTTTAGAAAAATAATCTGTTGCATTAATTGGAATTCTGATTAAAAATGAACAAATGAAAACTGGTTGAATCTATTATAATTTTAATAGATTCCCAGAATCTATTAAATGAAATGAGATACCCAGAATTCTAATGTAATTAAAATTTTCTATATAGTTATCTATTTTCAATCAGAAATTTTTCTCAGTATATATCCTTTTTGATTATATCCGACTTATTGTAAATTAATCTCACATGTACTTAATTACTATCGCAATTACTATCATTACATTGGGCGTAAATTGAATATCGCAACAATCATGACAATGCAACATAAATCGCGTAAAAAGGAAGATTAACTCGTATTATCAGTGATATATAACTAAACGTGTTTATAATCAAACGGCTAGAAATTCACATAGTTATGATATCGAGTCATTTGATATCGTTTATTATAATTTACATCGATGGATATGATCGGCACGCTCACGTGATTCGTGGATGCACGCTCTTATCCTCGCGATACCAGATTACAAACTGGAATATCATTACAAGTCAACTGAGAATTATCCTAGATAACGTCGTGCGAGCATCGCAGTGGCGAACGGTAAAATTGAGCATTACAGGCGCGTTCGCGGCTGAGGATCCTGGTCGCACAACACCAGCGCGGCTCGCATCAGACAGCGGCGGCAACAGCAGCCTCCTCTAGAACCCGAGTGCATCTATTACACTAATAGCGATAATGGCTCGTTTCTGTGCACATGCCGACAGGAGAGTCAGCTGCCTCCGTTAGGCGATACGACCGGGACGTTTATCGAGAGAGGCACCTGCTCGGCACGGGGTGACCCAAGTGAATTGCACGGCAATGAAGAACGCCATCGATCAAGTATGCGATATCGTGCGAAAATCCGCGCCTGGAATTTTCCAGTTAGTATTTAGTTAGTACGATAGGAGGTGAAGATCTTTAAGCTGCTCATAGAACAAGACTTGTGTACGCCGGTCATTCCAAGACTGGTAAAATACCGTATTAAAATATTAATAGCTACAATGTTACTATCTACATAATAGGTATATAAGTAAATAACTGAAAAATATCAATAACAATATCAACTTTTTATAAATTATTATAGTAAACAATAAATTATTGTGTGCGCGCCGCAAGATCTCACTAGTTTAAGGAGGTGCTCGTGCTATTTTCTAATCAATAGAAAGTTTCTTCATAATATATAAGAATAGAAAGTTTATTCATAATATATAAAACGATTAATGGAATAAAAAGATTACTAACAATATCTTATGCCATTATATGCATAATATTAATAATACATAAGCATAATAATGCATAATATTAATAATACATAAGCACACTAATAGGGACAGTATACTTGGGACAGTTACCCTATATATTAATAATAATTAATAATAATTATGTATTATTGTTAATATATAGGGTAACTATCCCAATTATTGTGCCTGTCTCTATTAGTATGCTTTTGTATTTCGATAAGTCATAAAGAAAACTAGCAGAAATAAATAAAAAAAAATATTTTTTTTTGTTAAGTTAAATTATTAATGTATACGATACAGAAGATAATATTTTGTTTTTTGAGTATTAAAATATTTTAAATATTTTTCGATAGATATAAGGAATTTATGTGAATCCAACAACGTACCGCAAGATTTTAAGCTTGTCTCTATAAATGTGCCCTGTATTGGAGCTGAGAATGTTGTGTTATGAGTGTACTTTGAAATAAATATAATTGAAATAATGATTTATGTAATGTTAATATAATTAATTTAGTAATAAGCAAATTGGCTAAAAAACACATTAATAGAGACAGTTATCCTATGTAAATATTATTAAATATTTTCAATATAAATAATTAGCTTAAATTTATTATCTGTTTTAGTAACTTATATGTTAAAATGAAGATAGATCAAATGTAGATAGGCACACAAATTAGGGACACATTAATAGGGCCGTAGAGGACTCACTAGGGACAAAAACATGTTTTCTATTTTTGTCAAAAGCATTATAAAATATTAACATTTTTTTAGATTAAAGAAATATTATAAGAAAAAGAAGTAGTTGAAAAACTGACATTGATTGCAGACAGATAAAATTAAAGCTACAATATTTAATAATTAATTTAGTAATAAGCAAATTGGCTAAAAGACACATTAATAGAGACAGTTACCCTATGTAAATATTATTAAATATTTTCAAAATGAACAAAATAAAAGTTGTAAGATGCTCATATACACGCATCGTGCATTTGATATATATTCTAGCTTTTTGAAAAATATAAATTTCTTGTAAACTGTACGGTCAATTTAAATGAAACTTTACGAGAACAAAAAGCAAGTATTTACTTTATAATTATAATGATTTTTAAATTTGCTGTCTTATACGCAAGTGTCTCAATTTAAAAGAAAATAACTACAAAATAAGGTTATACTTTCAACTTGTAATGTAAAATTCTATAAATTTAAAATTAAATATCTTTAAAATGGTAAAAGTCAATGAAATTTTTTCTAGATATTAACTATTGTATTACATATATATTAGAGACTTATCTTATATATTACCAAACGCGAGAAGCTCCTTAAATAAGCGATTGTCATTTAGTACATATTGCTTATTTGTTAAAACAATGACGTAACTAAAAAATTGACATTTTTTATTTACGTTATTATTGTAACAAATAAGTGCCATGTATTAAATTACTTAAAGCAAAAGAATGAAAACATAAAGAAAAAAGAAAGAACATACTTTAAAAACACACATTTTTATTTTTCTAGAAATAATTATTACGTCAAAATTGTATTGCGGAATTAATTCTCGAAAACAGCAACAGATCATTTGGATCAAAATCAAAATTTTATAGACGGTTGATCCAATCTGTATGATTGGTACATACCATAAAATTCTAAATTGTAGATAAAAAAACTTTTAACCTTCCTATATCAATTGCCATAAAGGAGATTCACTTGTATTTTATATTTCAAATAAGACGTGACTATTAAATCAAAATGAATATACACACACACACCACACACACACGCGCGCGTGCACGCAACTATACGCAAAAATATTAGGCACTTACAATTTTTTCATATTTTACGAAAAGTTAAATATCTCGGCGAAAAGAAATTTCAGAGAGGTTTTCGACCACGCATTTAAAAGAGATGGGGCTTTGTAAAGATGAGGCTTTAAGTCTGCGTTCGAATCTTTTTTCTAAGATATTTTGTTTCTAAGTTATATAAAATTGAAAAGTAATGTCTTTGCAATTTTTAACTTACTTTAAAGCGCTACAATTCAATGAAACATCAGCAAACAAAATTTAATGTGAAAGTAGACTGAAGTAGACTTTATTATGAAATTTTATTGAATAAAAACTTACTTTTTAAAAATATTTTTTAATTTTGAAATTAAAAAATATATGGAAAAAAAAATAAAAAAGAAAAACATGTTTATCATAATATGCTTGATTCGTATAAATTTTTTCAAATTTTTATAAATACTTTATTCGAATTTTAAAAAAGTTTGTAATAAAATTTCACATAATAAAAAATACAATATTTTTAAAAAATTATGATACAAATTTTTTCCAAAAAGCATTTTAAAGTTTAGGAAGCCTATTTTAAGATACTTTTATATTAAATTTTGTTTGCTGATGTTTTATTGAATTGTAGTGCTTTAAAGTAAGACAAAAAAATGTTGTAAAAATATCATTTTTCAATTTTCTGTAACTTAGGGACAAAATATCATAGATAAAAGAATCAAACGCATTTAAAATCCTATTTTTATAATGCCTTCTTTAAAATGCCTAGTCGAATACCTCTCTGAGATTTCTTTTCGCCGAGATATTTAACTTTTCGTAAAATGTGAAAAAATTGTAAATGTCTATTTTTGCACATGGCTCTATATATAAATAATATATATAAATCAAATTTTAAATAAAAAATCCTAATTCAGTCGAAGCGGATCTTAAGTGCTTACATATTTCTTATGTAAATTTATATACATTCTGATTCTATATATATTACGTCGATACATTCATGAGCAGACTTAAAAATATAAAAACTGCGAATAATTTATTGCAAAAAATATTAAAAATGAATTATTTGCAGTTTTTAGATGTTTTCATCAATATGTACAATTAATATTCTTGTTAAAAGATGCTTATTAGCATTTAAAAATTATTAAATGGCATGTATACTGTAAGTAACATATTACTATTCTGGGTCTGCTCATAAATGCGTTGTAAGTCCAAAAAAAAACAGTTCGATGATATGTATAGAACAGAACATGTATATAAATTTACATTGAAATGTGTAAATAAGCATTAAGATCCGCTTCGACCGAATTAGGATTCTCTTTCGTTAAAAGGTGCTTATTAACATTAAAAAATTGTTGAATTACTTATACAATTTAATAAATGATATTATTATTCTGGTTCTGCTTCTCTGAATGCGTTTTAAGTCTGGAGAAACATTTCGGCGCGCGATATAAGCGATATTAAGATCCGCTTCGAATACGTTCTTTTTATTTAAAATCTGTTTTTTTTTTAGTTGTGTTATTATAAATCTAAATGAGAGCAATTTTGCTTCGTAGGTTTTTATAAATATGTGTATAATACAAAAACGAGGACACATTAAGATTTAGTATTGTTTATCTTATTTTTAGAAAAATGGATCATCTCCCCGTTCCAAAATGTTTGACAGTATAAAGAGCAAATTAACGACCGGACACTTCGCCACACTAAACGATTCTCATCGATTATCCAATGCGACATCATCTTTATTACCAGTTTCAACCGAGTGCCAGCGATAGCTGAAGCAATAACTACTTGGTTCAAGTCAAGATGCGACTGGACATGAATGCTGACGCAGGAGGCAAAGGAAGGAGAATGTAAGCGAATCGGTTCAAAGTGGGGCAAGATTTATCTACAAATTTGTAATTTAGATGGGATTTAATTAGCACAGGACACGCCATTGCTATACGTCTATCCGCCCTTACGTATCCATCCATGTCCGCCTATGCTATTAGCGATAATGATTCGTTCCCATGGAGATAAAGCGCCAGTTACGATCGGCGGCAGACAAGCGGGCCCGGTATTGGCCCCGCGGGCCTGTTCGTCCGTACGCTCTTTCTTCTTTCTTAGCTAGACTGGCGCGCAAATGTGCGCGGCATGTCCACCACGTGAAACCACCGAGGCCGAGGAACCGGCGACGCGATTTATTATGATTGCTTCGCGTCGTATATATCGACTACCGGACACCCCGGGCAAAAATGGAACGGCGTTTACGGCCTTGCACTCTCTCAAGGCATGCTTGCAAAAGAGAATCCCCTTCTGTCGTGTCGTGCCGTTATTTTTCGATGCGTTGACATGGTCGGAGTTTTGACGCGCGATTATATGCCGTGAAAGAGAATGAGGCTAGCGAACAGGGAAAAGTAAGAAACCACATTCCATGGAAGACTGATGGCAAAGAGCTAGTTTACGTCGTTTACAATTTTTCATGGATCTATATGAATCATATCTAAGATTGATTTAATGATTGATATTATAATTACAAAAGGAAATCAGAAAGTGAAATGAATTGTTTTATTTCTTACATACACGTTAGCAAAATATATACAGGGTGAAGAATTATTTTAATTTATTCGGTCGATTTTCTCATAATCTATAAGTTTAAGACAAAAATATCAAACAAAAGTTTTATGGCTTCAAGAAAAAAAGACGTAATTGACCTTGAATTGATGTCCTTGAATTCTCTGTGAACTCTGTGGAAAATCAACAGATCATATGTGGGTATCTCATACCCCACGCTATACTTCATCATAAATATACTATAATTCAATATGATTGGACAACACATTCTTCAATTGCACGAAATCGACAATAAGCACGCGGTACTTTTTAAGAAGTTACAATAGAAATTCATCTGGGGTGTCACATCTCACCTGGAGTTCACGGAGAGTTAAAGTCAAATCAAAGTTATTTAAAATTTTTTATATTGGTGTCCTCATTTTTTTTACACTAAATTAAAATTCTCAAATCGCATAGAAGATCGATAAATCTAATAATAATCTAATAATAATAATAATTAATATCTTTCATTAATAAAAAACAAAGTTATATTTAAAAACATTTGTATTTAAAACATATCTTAAACATTGTACTGTTTTAAACAAATTTTAAACATGTTTAAACAAATGTTTAAATCATATTTCTATAAAGGAAATATTTAATATAGATTATAGGCGAATAATATCTATATATCTATTTTTGTTTGTATATAATGTGTATTTCTCATAAAATTGATTATGATTTATAGCGGTATTCCGATACATTGCCATTTGAAAGTACTAAGCCGCGCACGGTTCGATTTATGCTTATAACGCATCATTTGTCTTTGTTTAACATTTGATAAACAATAGAGATAACATGATTTTTAAGTGTTGTGAGCGTGAACCGGGACGCGGCTCTGAAAATCTATAGTGCATATCGGATTGATATCCAATTACTCATTGAAAATTGAGATTGAAGATTAAACTACAGATTTTTACTGACAGTGTATTGAACAAGAATTATATCACCGATGGATGAGATATTATTAAAAGTAAAATAATCGACTAAAAGTATATTTTGATGACCATTAAAAGTGAAAATATTGAAAATTCGATCGCAATTGAAGAGTATTTCGAATTAGCATCTTAAGTTCTCAAGATTGCCTGTAATATTCGGTAATTTTTCGTATCTTTTTACCTTTTTTTTATAAAAGGGCAATACAAAAATTGTCTTTTGAATTATGTTCTAATTCTTTTTATTTTCGGATATTTCACTTTTATGATTTATATACAATATAGACTTATATACACGTATATTTTACAAGTATAATTTTTACTTTAACTTATTATAAGTAGAATTTTTTTTAATATTAACATTTAATAACCAATTTAATAATAATAAAATTATAACATTACACATAATTATTACAATCAAATTTATCTACACATATACAGAATGGATCGATTTAATTTATCTAGTTGATTTTCTCAAAACTTATAAGTTTAAGACAAAAATGTTTCAAACAAAAGTTTTATGACTTCAAGAGGGAAAGAAGTTAATGATCTTAGTTCACCTTAAGAAAATATTCTTAAGATTAGGTCAAGATTAAATTTTTTTTTAATAGAACCCCTTATTTTTTATTACATATTCTTGTAGGTGACTTTAAGATCTTTTCGAAATACTATAATAATATTATTTTTTATTAAATATTATTTTCAAGTTATCAGTTATGAGTTATTTTAAAGTTACAGTCCCGCTGGTATTTGCATTATCCAAGATGTTTGACTGACAGCTAAAATCTTTTCAACGTTATTCAAAGTTATCAACGTTATTCACGACCTTGATACTATATACCAAGGTCAAGGCTATTGAAAATTGTTCCTTTTATTTTTATTTTTAATGTGACAATGAATTTTTGTGTAAAAATAAAAATAATAGGAACAATCTCCAATAACCTTGATCTTGGCACAAGATGGATGTTAAAGATGACTTTGAACAATATTCAAAAGATTTTAGCTGTCAGTCGAATACCTTGAATAATGCAAATATCAATGGGATTATAATTTTTAAGTCTCATAACTTGAAAAATTTAATAGAAAATAAAGCCCTTAAAGCCATAAAACTTTGTTTAAAACATTTTTGTCTTATGCGCGAAATAATTTTTTGAACTTATAAATGCAATCAAATTATCATAGTAATATCACAAATTAAATTGATAAACAATTTAATAATTTGATGCTCAATCTGGCATCCTATTAGAAAGGGTTTACATTCATTTTATTTTCTGATTTCTCTTCATATATGTAGAAGAATTTTATATTTTTTTCCGTTCTGTATTTAACAATGTATGTTATTTTATTTATAATTAGTACTGATTAGCGCGATACTGTAATCGAAACTAAAGATTATCCAATCAGAGTCGCGACATGAGACGACTTTTGTATGCAGAATAGTAGTTTTAACAAAATCGATAACAGAGAGAGAAATATATTAGTATTTTTATTTAACCTTAATGCGTTTCTAACCTACTTGCGCTAACGGCAGCGCTAACGCGTGACGTTGCATTCTATAATATTTTGTACTAAAAGTTATTAAAGAAAATTATTAAAAATGGTTGAGCATGTAGCCCCATTTTGTAATAACTCAGTAGTCAAAGGCTACATATTAACAACATTTCTTCGAAATTCCGAATATCGTAGTTTATAAAAAAATATTGGCGAAAGATATTGGGGAAATGTTATAAAAAATTGAACGCCTGCAATAGCAAATTCTTTTCTTTGCGAGCTTAAATAATATTTGTATAAATTTTAATTATATTGTTGAAATTTAAGAACAACATGAATATAGGTTCAATATATCTCGCCTAAATATAGGCGGGAATTGTTAAATATGCTGAACACCAATGAAAATGCAGCTTTTTGATGTTGCGATTCTGATTAGAGATTCTCTAATTGAGACAAGCGTCATCAGCATCGTTCCTCGAATCTCATTATCATTATCAGCGACTAGGGCGCACGCATTATTTTTTGAAACGCGGAGATCGAGATCGAGATTCCTCGGGCGAACATACACATAGCGAGTGTTTTATTCAAAGATTAAAAACATTATAAAAGAAGTCTGAATGAGTTTCTATTCCCCTGAGATTCTAAATTTCTATTCCCCTATATTTCCTACATATAATAACCCTCCATATAACAACCCTCCACGTGAAATTTTTCCTTCATTTGCAACCTTCAAACTTTAATGCAGATTTATATTGCTCCTGACTGTATAAAAACCTAAAAAAAATTCTTACACACTTGTGAAAGCTTTAAAGTTTGTCCAAATATGATGAAAAAACAAAATATCTATAAAATTTATATAAAACTAATTTAATATTAATAAATATTTGTATGAAGTTTGAGATTGATTTATCATATAGTTATTGAATATAATCGGTCAGAAAATTATTTTTTCACTCGATGTTTACATTGCTCTTATGGCGGCCGAAATATGTTTGCACATCTATACATCGAAATCTAATAATGTACAAGACAAATCGATTCCAAAATTTGAGAAAAATTAATTTATCACCTGCTTAATTGTATACTACAAAGTAATGCTGTCGACCATAAGGTATTAAAATATGAAAATACAAATAAAAAAATGTAATTTGGCTGTTTTTCGATACTTTATATTTGAGCTTGTAGACATGGCAATGTTGCTTTTCGAATATTAGCGGTTCTATATAGGTTATAACATCGTACTTCTTCTAAATAGTATATAACCAAATAGAATATTAAAAATAATTATATGCTTACTACTGGATATTATAACAAATATTTACCTTCTAATCTAACAAATCGCGGGGCCGTGAATCGAGAATAAACATGCAACGTTGCCACATCTAAAACTCGGCTTCTCTATGCTGATGAAATTAATTATATTTCTGTATTTATTATTATTTTAATTTTATTGATTTCAATTATTAAAAAGAGTGCAATAGAGTTTAAAAAAACAAGTTTTAAATTTTGTTCTACTATTTCTGATAAAACCAATCTTTTTATGTCAGCTCAACTAATATAGTCGGGTTAGAACCACTTTAATAACGAATTGTTAATTTTATAGAAATTGGATTGTATTTTACTTATTTTTTATAGATTTATAAAGGATCTCATACTAATTACATGAAAAATTAAGTACCGGTGAAATGAGTTAGTTTCACATATAATATGGTAAACAAATGATATCGTGGATATAAGGATGTATTAAAGGTATTGTACTCATATTCACCTTTGATACCAGAGCATCTTTGACACGCTATAGCTCAAAAATTAGCCATGATTGATTCTGGTATGTCCACGATATCTTTGGTTTATCACATTATAAGCTACATTGTAAGCTACATTATAAGCTATAACATTATATTTGTAAAAATTAATTATTAATTAATTATTAATTAATTAATTATTAATTAATTCATTTCATCGAGACCTACTTTTCCATATAATTGCGAAGTCTCAAAAAATCAACAGTGTCTTTAAAGTCCAATATTGCTAATAAGAGGGTTAATTAACTGATATATGTTCATTATAAAAATTAATGATTCGATCGAATCATGATAATGTTTCAAGTCTACTGAAAGCATTTTTAAAGTGAATTAATATAATAATTAATTTAATTTATTTTGAAAATTGAAAGATTTAAGAGATACGTAATGATGAATTATGTTTTTGTATGATAAAGAATCACTCGTTATTAAAATATGAAATACCTTTCTTCCAGTCGATTCGTCAAGTTGATCGTTGACGATAAAAACCGTGGTATAAAAGTGCGTATTCTCTGCTATTGTACTCTGATACTGTAAGCCAATAACGGATTCCAGTAATTCTCTGAAATGACAGTATTGCGCATTTTACCTTGTGGATTTTATCATCTAGGACTTTCCTCGAGTATCCTAAGAATCTTTGTCTTTTCCAAATTTATTTTAATCGTTTCTTGAAGGAATGCAAAAATTTCTTGCGCAATCGTTACAAAAGATGTCGAATTATTATTACTGTATAGATATTATAATGAATTCTACATCAGCATGTAGAATAATGCAATCAAAATTGTAAATAAAACAAAATAAAATTCTTTTCTTGTAAGAAAATAATGAAATTTATTAGCTATTATAAAATCATTAAATAATTATAAGTGAGGAGCAGACTTCTAAAATGCATTTTGTCCAAAATTTCATTTTATGAGTTAAAAATGGCATAGTGTTCAGTGTTGAAAGACTCATATTTTAAGCTCTACCATATTCTGAAAGCATTTTTTCACCATTAATTTATTTATGTGCTGAAAAAAGTCTAGACATTAATGTATTATGTCTTTTAGAGACAAAATGCATTTGTTTAAGGGGATGCTGGAGCGACAGCCGAACTTGAGCGATGTCATTAAAATAGATTTTTAATTTCAAATAAAATATTACGTATATCAAGAAAACGTTATACACATTAATTAAAACATTACATACATTAAGCAAAATCATTAAATAAGACATTACGTACATTTCTTGCTCTGCTATCCTATATATCATTTGAATGAGAGATTATGTACTCAAGCCATTTTTCTTGTAAACTTCAAAATATTTGAAGGTTTTCAAAATAATTTGAAGGTCTCATGATATTTTTATAAAAATTATTCAAATATGAGAAAGTACTTTTTGTTGGATATATCCTTGCATTTCATTTATATGTGTATATATATATATATGTATGTGTGTGTGTGTGTGTGTGTGTGTGTGTGTGTGTGTGTGAAGGAAGTGAACCTACATGGTAACAAAAAACTGTAATAATTTATAATTTTTTGAGAATTTTCATCATATCGGTTTGTTACTTTTCCAAAGTTTTTTTCTTGTATTCTGGAGAAGGATTTTTTATTCTGTATAAGGAAAATAAAATGGTTTGAGAAATGACGCTGTTGGTAATTCCAGCAAATTCCTCTTAATATTATTAGAAATAGTTTATATTGTTTAACATTTTATATCTTGATTAACAAATTATTATTTTCTGTAAGACGTAGTTTCCTTGTGATTTTCTTCTCGTTTTCTGAAAATTATAAATTTTGGACAAAATTCTCAAAAATTTTGAAAGTCTGCTCCTCAAATATCAACAAATAACACAATTGTCATAGAATTAACATTTATTTAATAGTGATCATAAATCAAAGGTGAAAAAATGAAACTATTAATCTTAGTGTAAGTAATCTTGCGTGATTTTACTTACTTGATTTAAATCTCCATTACATAATGCTCGGTATTTCACATTATTCGCTTTTTGTGCAAGATTTCTTAGTCGCAATATCGAGCAAGCGGAAATTTTAATTGTAATAAAACGTTGCACATAATACGCACGGAATGAAGTAACTTAGGAGATCTCGTTTCCGCCTCTCGTCGTTCCATCGGTGTTGCGTAAAACAGACACCGATTCGCACGACTTCTCATCAGCAGGGGAGCGATGAGTCGATCCATGGTCGGCCCCGGGAATCTTAGGCGTGGAATCGCACTCGGTCGCGATTATGGGAAATGTGAAAGCTGCTGGTTAAGTGACGTGGGTGTTGCCGATCTCACGCACGATCCGCGAGAGTTTTCTTCGTTGTTGTTATGTCGAGTCCTCTTCTTAGAAGCCAGGAATTTCCATTGAAAACTTCATGCCTTTCCATTTTGCACATAACTTAAATATTATTCTCAAACTTAAAATAATAATGCTTTAATATTGCTTAGAATTTTTATCATTCCTTCATGAATGTAGGGAAGAGATTTGGAAGTTTGAATCTTTTGGAATTTTTTATTTACTTTTTCATTTTTAATTATAAAAAATACAATTTTACTTTTGAATCAGAATAAATTTTTTGTAGTTACATAAAATATTCTCTCCCTCAATCGTATAATTTTAAGATTTTAGTTAGAGTTTTGACAGAATATCCAATATTATAACGAAATTTTTCGCAAAAGTTTTTTGTAATCAGAAAAATAAATATGTGCTGAAATATTATTAAGTTCTCTATTTACAACTACACGTTTTGTTTATAATAGTTGTATTTTGTCTATATTTTTTACCAGAGAAAAAAATAAAAGTTATGATTTACATGATTAATTTAATTTTTCTTCATTCAAAAGAAATGAGAAGGAAACATTCTAAGCTTTAAAATATAAAAAAATATTAAAAAGAACAATTTACTACCGCAAAAAGTATTGTTTATGTGATAATAGACAAAACCCCCTCTTCTCACATTAAAATCTTGGATTCATATACTCCTTTATGCGTAAATTTATCTTTTATATTTCATTTCTAATTAATAATTAGAAACCTAACTTCTCTAAAGATTCTAACTTCATTTAGCAGTCATAAAAATATTTTGTTATTAAGTACGTAATTTTATTTTACACTTTGTATAATTTTAATTGGTCGTTTGGAAAGAGTTTTATCTTAAACCATATAATGAAAGCCATGCTTTGCAAAGGAAGATATTCGCGAGGAAGACAGCTCTTCCTTCGTGCGATGCTCGATTGCGATCCTCTTCTCTTCCTTATTCGTTCTCTTCTGCCTCTTACCCTCCGCACACATTCGGCGTTACACATACGAGTACCTACGACCAGGAACGAGGGAGTTACGGGTCGGTATATAAATAGGCGTCGTTTCTTCCGTGCGCACTTGGCAGGCGATGTTATTTATCACCAGGAAGCGTGGCGGCATTCTAATTAACGAAGGTCGAGACCGCTATAGAAACCACGAACTTAGCTCTGGCTTTAGACCTTTCCCCAGGATTATGTATAACGTTAACGTAGTCATCGTCGTTGTGCCAGTATACAACGATCCAGCGAATCGCTCCCGTGTTCCGATTCGCCGGCGCTATTTTGTTTAATACAGGCGCCACAACGAGATCTACGGGAACGATTACTGTCAACCTACGATAGATACGTAGATTCAGAATGTAATTGTTGCGTTGTGCTTACATATCTTTGCATTTTGATTTGATTCGTTGCAGTTGATTTGCAACAGAGTGCATGAAGAATGATCTTAATCTTGTTTTTGAGACGTTTTTTTTGAAACGTTTATTTTAGAGACATAAAAATTTTCTAAAATTGATTGATTTGAAAATTGGTGACTTACTATTATTGTTTTAAATATTTTTAATTTGAATAATAAATATTTTTTTATTTAATCCGACTAGTCTGTTCGATTATATCATTTAATATGATTAAAAAGTTATAAAAAAATAAAAAATTAATTTTCACAGAAAAAAGATTTTATATTAACAAACGAAGTTATGAAATATAAAAAAATGTTTTTAAATAAAATTAGCGAAAAAGATTAGAGAAAAAGAAATTATTAAAAATCAATAATTTCTGTAAGAGTTCTCAATATTAAAAAATAAAATATTAATATAAAAAGGCTGAGAGAGAGAGAGAGAGAGAGAGAGAGAGAGAGAGAAACTGAGATAAATTGACAGTGAGAACAATAACGTAGTTAATAAGATGCACTTTTTTATGAAGTATATTTTCCTCGCATTTCTTTTACAACCTATTCAATTGTTTTATATCAGTATAATAACTGAAGAGTATTCAGAATAAATCACGTACACGATTATTCAGATTTATTTAATTATTATAGTTAGATATTTCGTGTTCGTTATCGATTTTAGTTAAATAATTGAAACCTATTATATTCAATTATTATTACTTGTTTATTACTGGTATTAAAACCTTTAGAATTCGTGATAGTTCTTCAACTAATCAGTTGTTAACTTCGATTTACCATACACATTTGCAATTTTGTCTATTGTTCTCCGCAATGCAAAAATTACTTCTCGGTGCTGTAATTCGTTAACGATTTTGTCAATATTCTTTAGAATAAATTTCAGGAGCACATTTTTTATAAGTCTCTATTCTATATAACATTTTTCCAATTTCTTTTTTGCACATTCGTTAGAACTTCGATATAATTAGCGGACCTGTGGATTGAGTACAGCCCGCCACTGTTAAAATAAAGGAATATCTTCTCGATCTGGATATTACAGAAGAGAACTAATCTGGATATAGATCATGTAACTTTTTTGTTAGGGCGTGAAAAGTGAACATTTTTTGTATGTATATGTGTATATGTACATAGTACCTTATGTAAAAAATTAAACCTACGTAAGTGATGAAATTTTTAATCACTGATGATGATTTTAAGTCAATCAAAATGTTTAATCGGACTCATATAAATAGAAATAAATATATTTTGCACAAAAAAATGCGCCTGTCAATTGCGCTGTTATTCTTGTTGTCTTTTTATAATAATATTTTATTTTTTTAAATAAATTACATTTTGGATCAAATAAACTTAAACAATGACCAAGAGGGTTAAATATTTTTAGTTTACAAAAATTATAACTATATTTTTATTTATTTTCTGAAAAGTTTATATCGTATGTAATACGTAGTAGCTTAGATTATATTAATAGTGATAATAAATCATTATAGAATTAAAGATATGAATATTAAACTTATAAAAATCTCTTGCTAAGTTAAGGGATAAGGGTTATCATGCATAAACTCATGACGGGCATAAGAATGTTAAAATCAGCATGACATTATAATAAATTTTATCTCCTCTCTCCACGGAATACAGGAAACCCGTTTTACATCGACGAGCTCGATGAGTTTAGTCTGTGAGAACGAGCGACCGTAAAATACCGACGCAAATTTGTCATCCGCCTCGAACAGCTGCATGGTGCTCGAATTTATCGCAAATAAAATGTACAGTCGGCAAAGGCGCGCATTAACGGACTAAAAAGTTTCTGAGTAAAATTCCGAGTGAAGTACATTTAACTTCTTAACGATTCATTTCGGATTCTTGCGGCAATCACCGGGACTGTCGAGGTACATAGAATGTCCAAGAATAGAACTCCGCCGCGTTATCTCCGTTGACTCGGATTCCAAAAGTAATTAGCGGCGAGTTAACGAAGCTATTTTTAGGCTTGGCTACCCATGTTTCATTTTCCTGTGCAATCACGACGATCTTCACCACAAGCAAAGATACATCAATACAAGAGTCGCAAGAGCGAAGAGATTCTTTTGCCAAAAAAGATGTTCTGTAGAGAGAAAGAGAGAGAGAGATAAGAAAGGGAGAGCAACGAGTCCAGCCTCTCCCCTCCCGAACGCGACGATGCAGACCAATGCGATGATTCGGGAGGTCACGGGAGATATTCGCGCGGGATCGTTAAACGAATACGTACACACGGATCTCTTTGATCACGCGCGTCTCTCCGCTGCGTTCCGGCTACACCAATAAGACGCTGACGTAACTCCGCAATCTTAGCCGCCGATCAAGCAAGCTCGGAATGAGTGGAGCCGCTCTCGTTCGCGCTCATCGTGAGCGCTCTCCTGAATAGATAGAAGCGTACGGACGAGCGGACGGGCGGAGTTTCCTCGACCGAGAGAGAAGCGAGAGCACCACGACTTGGGTTTCTCTTCCCTTCTCGCTGTCACGAGGAAGGAGGAGATCGGCCGGACTGACCAAGCAGACCAGCCAGGCTAAGATCGGCGACCACGAGAAGGCAAGAGAGGAGCTCCCCCGCGAGTACCGTTATTTCCTCGGGGGGCCCCCGGGACCAGACGTGTAATTTATATATCGCCCTGTACCTACCTACCCGTCGCACAGACTCCGCGAAAGTATACAGCTTTTTTTATGACTCAAGAAGGAGAGAACGCGAGGTGGAACAAAACGACCGGGGGACGAGAAAACGCGAGGGCCATAAGGGAGTCGAAGGGAAGTCGCGGCCGATCCCCATCGTGCCAGTCCTCTCTTTTTCACCCACATGAATCGCTTCTCATTCTGCCTTTTTCTCCATATCCCTTTTTTTCTCTCTCTCTTTCTCTTTCTGTTACTTTGTTGTAAACAAAGGGCCCGCAGATACTCGCGAAACAATCGCGTACGCCAATTACGATCACGGTAGCAGGCTGTCGAATGTACGCGCTCCTTTCTCATACATATTTTCGGACCGTACACAAGTACCGCAGTCGATCCCTTCGATAATGATGGCCCAACTAGCGTAACCATTCGATCGCAGTCGTCGATGTATCGATCGATTGATGTCACATGTCACAATCGCGATCGATGCCGCGAAACATATACGAATAAAGGAATAAAGAAGCTTTTTTTCTCGCATTGCGCGCGGCTTCCTCAATATAATCTTAACTGTAAGATCGGACCGGTAATTTGCGAGGATTGAGGAAATAATTATCAGGCTGGCTGAAAAACTCTTTTCCCTCGCTCTTTGTGACGATGAGGCGGTGCAGCGGTGAGTGAACGCTCAACCGGGCTAGCGATCTCGCTCATCATTCTTCCCGCCCGTGACGAACCGGGACTAGTTCATGAAGCGACAACAAAGTTCCTGGTAACGCCCTTGGTAACCCATCGTGCTCAGTTCCGCAATACGCGACGCGATACGCCGTCGGTAGTCATTATTGTCGCCCGATATTCCGCACGGTCATCGCGGACTCGCGAGCGAGCAAGAGTGGAAGAGATCGCGAGGGTGAAGAGCGGGTGATTCGTGACGCTGCTAGAAGAAACAGAAGCTAGATGTATTGTCAATGGATTTAAGCATTGTAGTAATAATTAAAGACCTTGAGAATCCATTATTGTTCTAAAAATTTACTATTTATGTATTTATTGTAATCAATTGATTAATATTAGATAGCACTAGTTAATAAATACAAAATTTTTATAACAAAATTTTTTATAAAATATATAATAATTTTTATTACTTTTGCTCATTGAATACAGAAATATTAATAAAAACTCTATAGCACGTACAACTTTTTTTTATTATTGACATATTTATCGGGGCATTATTTTTAATAGAAATATCTGCTTTATTTTTTTTAAATCACTTTTACATTGCAAAATCGGTTTTGTTTTTTTTTTCTTTTCTTTCATATGAAAAGAGATACATAACAATGCATAACGAATTCAATTTTTGTTCTGATTTCCAACTTGACAATATAGAAATTATAGGAATTATGTAGATAAGTTTTCTTCAAAATTGTAAACGATTTACTTTGTTATTTTATAACGAAACAGTCACACACATAACACTTATAGATCAGTCGCCAGAGATTTTAAAAAGGAAGAAATTATTTACAGATATTATATCGTAATCAATAGCTTGAGGTATAGAAAGACTAAATTTAGAAATGCTATAACATTAAGGGAGGCACTTGGAATTAAGCAATAAAGTTTTTTTGGGGGATTTTTCGATTAAAATTTAAAAACAAAAAGAAATATCGAAAAATCACAAGAGAGCTTTTTTGTTGCTACTGAAATTTCCTACAAAATAAATTTTTAACGAGGTTGTACTATGAATAGAACTGGAGATACAGCGGTTTGAAAATGAATAAAACTTCTTGAAAAAACGACAAAAATAGGTATTTTTTCAGTTATTGCCTTCTATGTCATTTTGAGTGCATCAGAGAGTAAAAAGTGACATAGATAATTTAAAGTAGACATTTTATCAAAAAAAATGAGCTTAAATTGAATTCAATACGATTAATACTTCCAGAGATATCGAGCTCCAAAGTAAGCGATCATTCTTAGTATTACATTGCATCGTTGATATAAGACAATTTATTTTTATTTTATTAATATTAGATTTGTTAATAATTAATTCATTTTATATACAAAAAAAAAAATTTCAAATGATATACGAAATGGACGAATTTTATCAAAAAAGTGCTCACTTTGGAGTTCAATATCTCTGGAAGTATTAATCGTATTGAGTTCAATTTAAACTTATTTTTTTTTTGTAAGATGTCTACTTTAAATTATCTTATGTCACGTTTTACTCTCCGATGTACTTCCATTCATAGTACAAAGCTCATTAAAAATTCAATTTGTAGGAAATTTCAGCAGCAACGAAAAAGCTCTTTTGTTATTTTTCTTTTGTTTTTATCTTTTTTCATTTTCGAATTTTAATCAAAAACCTCAAAAAAAGCAAAAAAAACTTTATTGCTTAGTTACTTCCAAGTAGTTTCTATCTCAAACTGTTGATTAAAATAATAAAGTATCTTTAAATAATTTCTTCCTTTTTTGTCGCCATTTTCATCTCTGACGACTGGCTTATTATTACATTTATACAAAATTTACGGGAAAAATTTGCATATTTAGATTTCCCTAAAATAATTTTTTAGCTCATAAAAATAACGTATGACTTTTTGAATATCAAACATGAAAAACAGAATCAACAGAAAAACATAAAATGTAAGTTTTATTAATATTACCGAAATCTTGTTGGCCAGTGTAATTTTTTTATTTAGAATAAAATCCTGCGATAATCAGAAATTTATCAAAGAAGAGTATGATCTGATTGATTATTATCTAAAAAGTATTATAATCTGATGATCTGATTGATTATTACAGATAAGGAAGTACAATGCTAAGATCACGTGATTTAGAATTTAGATAGCCAATCAATATTCATATTGAGTATCCATAAGAAAATGGCGGTAGCAAACTAATTTTATAGCGAACATTTGGCATACGTGCACTGACTCTACTCTGGTGCTGCATTAACATCTGATGCGAGAATACAGAATCACTTTGATGGTATGTCAAAATGTCGAAAATGCATTGTCGAAAATGTCAGTACATTTCTTCGTTCATTTAGTTTATTTGGTTGGTCCGAATATAAATTCAGCATTGCACTAGGTCAGTTTTCATTTACCGAATATGAATAATATGTGACACTGAAAAAGTTCACATTCAATGCGCATTAATACAGTCTGCCCAATCAATTATTATTGATTCAATGTCTCTGATTATCTTTATAAGACTTTTAATAACGACTTAAAATAATATATCTATACATTGCATCGAAAAGGTCATTATGCACATAAGGTTCGTTAATAATATATTAAATACTTAAAATAATCGTAATTAAATGTATGAGTTGTGTTATTCAATTTTTACAATATGTGCAATATTCAACTGCTTTTAGTTTTTTACCTGTTGAAATGAATATATTTCTGTGGTGTAAAAATTCACAGGTTTCAGCCAAGGTCCCAGAAGCAAGAATCCACAAAAATATTGCGTATTTTTTTTAACAATTTACAACTGTTAGGAAGGAGATGAGAATTCTCATCGATTCACAAATTGATGATTCATCCGCTCTCGCTCGAGCTTAGTATTTTTATAAAATTTTACGTAATTATCGGAAATGATTGCCGCTGACAAGTTCGAGCAGCCTGCCTATCCATCGCCAGAATACTGTAGCTATACTATAAGTACACTGGATGCGGATATATACGAAGGATATGAGCGTTTGTTCCCTCCCTACGTACGTGCCTCCACCTTGTACAGCCGATCCTGCACGCAGCCGCGCTTTGACATGGCGGGATCGCGATGACCCACGATTTATACTATTGCGCAGGACTATGTAAGCCGAGAAGATATGTACGCGTGCGCACATGTATGCGTAGTGCGTTGCTACAAGTACGCATGCAAATGCACGCGCGCGTCACTGATGCGACCACGTCCATTAGGATTGATCGGCAACATTAATACAAGTTAGTGCCGACATGTTCGCTGCTCGTTGAATTCTACGGCCCCGTCTCTCTCGTCTTTCTTCTTCCTCTCTTCTCTTTCGGGGTTCTCTTCTACATGCGCTCTATCCGCGAAGAACTTCTCTCGTAGTTTCCTCTCATACTCCTCTCGTATGCCTCGCGTCTTGTGATCTGCGATCTTGCGATTCCGCGACGTGCCACGCCGTTCCGAAGCGTCGTCCAGAAAGAGAGAGAGAGAGAGAGAGAGAGAGAGAGAGAGAGAGAAGGCGAGTTATCGGCCATCAATGTCTACTTCCGACAGGATACCGTCGTACACGGAGTACTATCCGACGGCGAATTCAACGGTCCATCCGGATAGAGGAATGCCAGATGCGGTTAAAAGCGAAACGAATTACGCCAATATAGCGGGATAAACGTCATCGAATATCCGGATATCATAGAAAAACATGTCATGTACAATCGAGATGGAATGTCTATCGGGGACGTGTCTGCTTGAAAAATGCGCAAAAGTAATTTTTTTTATCAGCTAGTAACAGAATCCAATCAATATTTATGTTCGTAGGATTATTAGCAGCATATTAAAAGATCAATGCCTATTTTTATCAATATAGATTAACTTCGATTAATTTCGATTTTAACTTAATCTTTTTCTAATTAGAAATAGAAAAGAATAAGTTATTGATGAAACAGGTATAAATAGAGAGAATTGTACAATTCTACCACTGCATCGCGTTAATTTTTAGTATTAATTTTTATCACCATAATTATATATTTATTGTTTATCTGCGATAAGTGCAAGGGTCAGTTGGCGTGATAATGGGTAGGCGGCTAATTGGATAATTGCTCAACGATGATACTTCCTTAGAAACTTTATACATCCTAGGAGTGTTCGTCCCTCAGCCGCGCGATTGCAACGTCGGAGAGTGAACCGAGCGCTTAATCCTCACGCTTATAACCCCGCCGATTTTATTATATTGCGTATAATTTATGTGCACGCGGGGCGAGAGACCCGTAACGTCTACTTATCTCCGGCGGCGCGGCGTTATCTTCTTGTTTACTATTAGCGAAGTGCGCACAATAATGATACACGGGGCAATTTAATCGTGCCATCTTATCGCGCGATCTTCGGCGATTCACCCCGCGCTCTCGCTGGCGCACTTCGAGGTCACAACCCCCGGATGAATCGGTCGTTATTTTACAAGCATCGTCTCTCGATCGTCCCTGAGGCTTGGCATCTTCGCCAGTTATCCCAAGGCGATTTAAGGGGTTAACTGGAAGAAGGCGGGACGCCATATTAACGTCTCAAGACATCTATTTAACGAGTAAAGTCGAATGAATTGCCTTTTCGTATAAATAATTACTTTCTATTTGCGCAAACTATATAACAATTATTACGAATTTTTTAGAAACGGATAAAATGAAGAGTTTTTTATAAAGATTTCTTAGAGGGAATGTTTTGTTAAAACATATAAATATCTAAAAAATAAAAACATGGAAAAAATACTTTGTTAAAGTATTTAAAAATTTAACTTGATACAGATCTGAAAATAATTTTGTTGGATCATTAAAATGATTTACTAAGACACTCAAGTTGTACTGAAAAAAAAAATAGTAATATCTATATAATAACTACTGATTATTAAATGAAATAATGTTCGATTTTGATTGGAATTATTTCATTCAATATATTAAATATATGATAAGATTGCCAAAATTAATTATTATTCTTTCTTCAGTGTGATTATCCAAACATCAATAGTAACAGTATTGCTCATCATGTTTGCGCTTTCTGTAATTCATATAGCAGATTATTATCCAGCAATATTGCAGCAACATTGTTGCAAGCTCTGTACTATATGAGAATTATTTTGCTACAATAAGATTATTTTCATATATATACGAGGGAGTAATCACTCTTGAATTCCGATGTACAATCTGTTAAAAGTCCGATGAAGTCTGAAGAAGTTTGACGAAGTCCGAGGAATTTCTTGAAGTCTGATTGAAGTTCGATAAAGTCCGATGAGATCTGGTGAAATCCGGCGAAGTGCGATGAATTTATGAATTCCAATGAAGTTCGATGAATTCCGGTGAAGGCTGGTAAAATCTTGAAATCCGAAGTGTATACTTATCTTTTGAGTGATTATTCTTCCTCGGATATATATACATAGAGAAAAAGTATAGCAATTTTAATATTTAGTTAAATATTGCCTAAGTATTTATTAGGTGTAAAGATATATTTATTCGATACAAGGATCATTAATTCGATTTAATAATTATTATTTTATTGAACAAATTTTTATCTACTGTAAATAAATGTTTAGTTAACAGTTGAATTAAATATTTATTAAAATTTATTAAAACTATATTTTCCGTCAGTGTAATTAAATTTCAATAAAATCATTCTTTACGTGCAGAATATTTAGCGATCTTGCGTGGTTAAATCACTCATCAGCCGATCGCAACGTGTCTAAATATGCATCGCGCACATCATCACTCTCTTTCGTCGACTTAACGTGCGCACTAAGAGGCAAAATCGTGCAAACCTCGCTCGTATAACTATGTAACATAAATTTTCTTACGAGTTACAGGTACAGGCGACCGTTGGTTGCGAGGAGTTGGCGATTTGCACGGCGTCACGTCGGACGTCGACCGGTGTAACTCTCGCATAAGCACGCGGCGCTTATTACACAAATGTTCTTTTTAAGGATTCCTCTTACATATATGCGCATACGCATCTGCGAAAATTACGACTTACCGAAACGGTAAAAGCTCTCTTTCTTCCTTCAACTATCTCTTCCCTCTTCTCCCCGCCCCCCCCTCTCTCTCTCTCTCTCTCTCTCTCTTTCTTTTCATGGCGACTCTGGTCAACGAAACAGAGATACGGAGATGCATGCTCTTACACGTGTAGGTATCCTATTCGAGGTGAGGCACTTTGGGCAACCCAGGCTATTAAACCCGAGGATTTGGCCACGCCTATCGCAATCATAATAATTACCTGATACGCATTACAATGCAAATGCTAGTTAATTCTTGCGCTCGTGCGCTCGGTTTTCTCACATTGAACGGTCCTGTTGCCACCCCCTAAACATCGTTCCACGTTAAAACGCATCCAATCACTCCGCTTATCTTCTCCCAAGTTTCTCCTCGTTTTTCGTTTCATCCTCTTAGATTCTTGTCTTTCATTGAGAAAAAAAAGATACCGCGAAGAAAGAAGGATTAGAATCTTTCGTCGAGAAAACTCTATATCTCGTCAACATATCTCTATCTTATGCGAAATAAAAAAGACGAAAATAGACTGATTGGGAGTCGACGTGTTTCGAATTCCTTAAAGTTTTAAGAGCATCTCAGTGTCTTAGAAAATATTTTTGCTTCGATTTGTCCATTCATTAATCCTATAAAAGTCTTGTGTTTCTACTGATTTCTTTGGATTCAAAATACTAATAATAGTGAATAAACAAGCTGCTTATAAGATATTGAAATAAATTGTAATGGAGGATTATATAGAATATTTTATGTACCTATAACATAGATGTGAGCATAATTTTAAAAATGAATTCAGGACATATAACACAGTTTATATAAACATATGTACTAACTTTCGAATTACAGACGTATTCCATTAATTCTCGTTACAAACTGCATGATTATTATAGCATCTTTACATATTCTACATTTAGTTAATAATAAATCTCTTAAAGATGTATTACACATATTTTTAAAATAAAAAGATAATGAAAAAATTACAAATTATTTTAATTATTCTAGATCGAATTTAAAAATGTTATAAAATATTTTTATTTTAGCAATGGTTTATCTGGATCAAAAGTTTTAATAAGAAGTAATATCTTTTTATTTTCTTATAATAGAAATATCTTTTAATAGAAATGTATGAAAATGTATTATCTTTATTGTGTAAATTAAAATTGAAAAAATAATAACAAAAATTTCAATTTTTTTATATCACTTTAAGCATTTTAAGTATTCAAAATGATTCATTCAAAATTACATTGCAATTCAGAGATTAGTTACAAAGATTTAGAAAAAAATAAATGTTTTCTCACGTTATAATAATTAAAATGATGATGACAGTTTCAATTTTATTATTATATAAATACTTTAAGTATTTAAGATTATTTATTTGAATACTTAATTCAAAACTTATATTTACTTCATATTATTAAATTTTAAAATTTCTCAGATATATAAATTTATGAATTATTTTGACTTAAAAAAATAATATCCTGTAATATAGAATATTACATAACTGCGGAAGTTAATTTGTCCATTTAATTATATAAATTATATAAATTATATTAATTTTAGAAACGTACGCGGATCCAATAAACTCGTAGGATTTGGAGTCATTTAAAACTCTATATTCGATGAGTATCATTTACTGTCTCATATCGGAGTAAGGCAGATGGAAGGCTCGCGTATTCGCAAAAAGTAATCGGCATGCGGTCCACAGTGCTGGTTTTAATATCAGGCAGGAGTACTGTCATCATCTTTCCTCTCGTAGCTAATTATAATGATCCCAAATTAATGACCGCGTCGCGACGAGTGGGTATGTATCGAAACGCGTATATGCACACAAGGCGGCGTGCAGTCATCGTAAACGACGATGTTTATGGACAAAGAAAAAAAAAAGAAAAAAAGGGAAAGACTAAGGATATGGAAGGAACGCCAAAGAGGAAGAGAATTTAGAACCCTCGCCGTGCAATTACACAGGTCGATAGTGTATCTAAATAAAGTTATTACTCGACGTGTCGCTCGCATTATATTAACCGAGCGAATTGCGTGGTAAGCGAATATATACACATCGTATGAGCGGTGCGTGCATACATTATTACGTACATACGTGAGGATATCTACGCAATGGTCACGCCGTGTAATAATAATCCGATGCTGATGAGCGAGAGATCTCTCTCACTCGTGAGGATGACCTGCGCGATCCTGCGTTTTCCCGCTGCGATTCGAGAGGAGATCGTTATAGTAAGATTAGAGGGATAATAAAATCCTAGATAAAGACATGTTGATAAAATATAAAAATACTTAATATATGTAAAAAAAACTAGAAAAAAATTATATATAACTCTCCTTTTATATATTCTGTATAAATTATCAACGATTTTAAATAAAAAACCCAATATAAACCACTTTTTTACGACTTTGAACTTTTTTTACTCGAATATGTATGAGATATTTTTTCCGGATGTTTTCAGATATTTTCTATAGTTTGATGCTATGTGCTAGTATTCTTTTGTATTCTTTTAAAAAATTTAAAAATAGCTGTAAAAATGTTATACAATAACTAACAATAGATGACGGTGGCCATGGATACACTTACAATAAGAAGTTCCGAAAAAGTGTTAATTCATTACACATCGCAATAATACAAAGACGTTTCGCCTTGATAATACAGACAAAAAAAAGTACTCTGATATATTGGAGTGGAGATCCAGTTATTCTTATGTATTTTAAGTCGCTGAATATGAATCTGACATCAAAATAGAATCATCTAGGATAAATTTTCTAAAGCGAAAAAATAATCCATTTTTTCCCATTTTTGACCCATTTTTTCTTCAGATCGAAAATTTATCTTGGATGATCCTATTTTGATGTCAGATTCATAGTTCAGTTCTGCGACTTAAAATAAGAATAACAGCACAAGGTACTCTTTTTTTGTGGGCCTGTGTAATTAACGTTATAAAGATAAAAAATATTAATATGGAAATAATATGGAAATAATGTAGTAACATTTTATTTGATTTTTATTCTGTTTTTATTTTTAAAAAACTTGTTTTGTATTATTAATTACGAAATATATAGTTACGAGACAAAATTTCTTTAAAATTTTAATGACAATAAAATCTTTTTTTATTTACAAAAGATACTGAAAGAGAGAAGAAGAATAGAAATCCAAATCGACTGATAGAGACTTGAGACGAATAAAAACAGTTCGATAATTACGTTATAATAATACATTTTGGTTTCAAAATTCAATCGTGATTAGTGATCGAATCCGGTATAAGACGGGCGACACAAGAAAAAGCTGAAATACATTATCTAATTTTTGCTAACGCTCACTCATAATGCTTGTAAGCATAATCTGATCCAAATTAGATTTAGATCGCTTGCTAAATGAGAAAAAAAACGGAAAAGAGTAATTAAGTCAACAGGCATGTTTCAATGCTGGTTATTTGGGTTAGTTGGCAATATACGGGTACCATTATTACAGAATGATTTCGTTAAGGAAAATATAATTGTTTTTCATTTTCTGAATTTATGCAAAAATTTATGCAAATTCATTTTTAATACGTTAATATATGTTTTAAATGTTATAAAGAAATATTTGAGGTCATTATTGATGTCCTTAGCAATAACACTACTTTTTAAAATTCTTAAAATAAATACTTCATTTTAGCAAAATTCTGAGATCACATTTATTCCCGAGTTATCGTCGCGAATTAAATGCTAGAAACAGCATATCCCTCTCGGATGTTTTCAGCCCTTTAGTGGCGTGATTTATGATGTTTGATTGCACCTCCGTGGTGAGTTTTTCCATTAATAATGATAAAATGATAATGATATAATTATATATAAATTTATACAGTAATACAAATAATTATCTAAATAATAATTATATTAGTAATAGGTCTGAATAAGACTGGAAATATAATATAAAACAGTAGAAATACAAATACAACTAATAAATAACACTAGCAATACTATGGAATTAAAAAATAGGCACGTAAATATACGTGCATGTCACTTCTGGACAAGAATATAAATATACGTTTATTACCACTCAAAGAATTAAGAAACAATTTTTCAATTAATCGATCCGGTTTAAAATTAAACATTATAAGAGAATGTTGTTATTATGTATGCCTTTGATGGCAATAAAATTACATTTTAAAGCTTTCAAAATAAATGCTCCATTTCATTGAAATTCTGAAATCGTTTATTTCTGGCTATCTTAAATGGTAAGAACAGCGTGAGCCTCATCAAATTGATGCTTTTAAGGAACAACTTTTGAATTAATTGATCCGGCTTGAAATATACCTGAGGGTCGGGCGAAGGCTAAATTGCGCGATTAACTATCGCGCAAATATTAACTCTCCTGCATGGAGGACGTGCGTTCTTGTAGGATCTGAAGGTGGATCTCGGGTTGTGCCAGACCGGTCTGTGGCGTGCGCGAAAAAATGACAACGCTGAAAAGAGGCGAGTGGCCTTTTTGCACGGGTCATTCGCGATATTTCATGCACTTTTGCAGATATTATGTGGAACGCCGGGCGCACACCGTGCGATAAATCATTTTGCAACAACATATGCAACCGCGCTGGGAGAATCCCCCAGTATCGAAGCTGCCGCGCCCGCGCCGCGCCGTGGCGGCATCGGAGGCGGCGGGGATTTATGCGCGGATAGCGAGGACGGGTTAAATGCATAATTCAAGATGGCGTACGCAAGTAGCAACGAGGGTTAACATATTTACACATCGCGAACGCCATACAACATTCATAGTCGGTGCAACGCGCGGCACGCGGCACGCTCTTTCTAAGAATTCGTTTTTAATATCACGTAATAATACCATGTCGAAAAGACGTCATGTGTACGTATCGTAACATAGAGATGTATACACTCACAGATTTTGGTAGAAATACACCTGGAATCTAGATCGTTATTTCCATAAAAATGAGCGTAAATAAACCAATTTCAGTTTGACACAATTTGATAGAAGGAATGATGGCCATCTTTTACCCGATCATGATTAAATTAGACTGCGTTCGGAAATATCATCTCCGTGTATCATCTTATTTAACATTGGATGAACAAAGATACGAAGATAAAACGATACGCGGAACACTCGCATGACGTTTCCGAACGCAGCCCTAGTAGACAAAATAAATGTGTTTTGTTATTTTATTTGATTTTCTTATAATGAACTGTACATTTACAAAGTATCTCCTCTCTATTTTGTGCAAATTACGAATATTCTTACTAAAGTAAAAAAATAAGAAAGATCCTTTAATTCTCACTTACAATAAAAAAAAAAAGATATAATTATAACTCTTGTAATCTTCATAGATTAATACCAATACTCACGCTCAAGCACTATATATGATGACCGGGTAAATATGATGACATCTCGACTTCTCCTTGATCCGTAACAAACTTGTTGCGATTAAAAATATTTTTATAAAATGTATTTCTATAAAAATCTATGGATATATGGACTATTATTCCAGAAAAACTGTTGTATAGACACACTAATTATATTTTTTAACATTAACAAAATTTTTCTGCTTTGTTATATTAATTTTAATTCGAGTATAAAACTCAGTGTACAATGGCTTTAATATGCATCAGTGGTTCCAATCGAATTCGCCATAGTTATTTATTATATGAAGAAGGAGAAAATGCTTTTGGTGTAAATTATTTCTGAAAAAAAAGCTAATAATTATCGAAAATAATTATCGATGCGACAGATCTAAATTAAAAGCTATCAAAAGTAAGAAGACTGGTGTGACGAATTAAATTTGGAGGGGTTGCTTGGTTATGAAGGCTGCATCTCCTCCTCAAGGAAATTCATAACTTCCCTTGAGAAAAGGAAGCTAATAAAGCTCCTTGTTTGGTCAAGAAATGAAACATAAAATGAGGAACAAGGAAGGATCTTCATTTCTCAAGGAAGAACTATGAATACGGGTATATAATAAGATGCTAATAACATCATTATTAAATTGATTAATATATTTAGAGATGTTATTTTCAACTTCACTTTATGATTGTGTTTTAAATTCCGACAAAACCGCAATTTATAGAACTAAAAAAATATATTTACAAATTTGCATATAAATATTATTAAGCATCAAGATTCGCTTTGATCGAAAATAGAATTCAATTTCTTATTTGAAAAATAATTAGTTATATCCCAAGGTACAACATATTTTTAGATATCATAGTCTTCCCTACGTTTTGTCGCACAGCTGGTTCGATATAATGTCGCATTTAATGGCTATCGCGATGGACTCCAACAAAATCTTTTTATAAGGCCGAATCAAAATGGACAGTTTAGATTTATCCAATAACAAAGCCTACACATAAAATGTGGGATGCGCTAGCGGGGCGTCTCACAATGTCGCCCTCGAATGCGGGATCGCCTCTCGTTATATAGTCTGAAAGAGGCTGTTCACTACGTCTGAACAATTACAATGAGATGTTTGATCGTGTCCGAGGAACAGCCTTCTTTGTGTTGATTAGACAATCACGAGTTGCCTATGAATGTGGGCACCGTTATCATTGCTACCATAACCAGCACAACGAATACAAAGCTGCTCGTTGGTATTCTTAACTATTAATCGACGAGCTATAAGTATCAAAGCCATCATCGGTGTCGTTTCGGCAAATGGATCTTCTAATTTAAGAATCGTTCGAATGCTGTTGAGACGACTTTTTGATAAACGAAATCCGGTCTGCAATTCATTCCGAGAATAGAATAAAATATGTGGATTCACACTCTACTTCTATGGATAAGTTACCTTGCTTCAAAAATAATTAGTCTACACTCTTTAATCAAAAAGATTTACGCGTAGATATAGAAAAGTATTATTATCTTGAAAACAGTGATAGATAGGACTAAATACCAACTATTTTGTATATCGCTATCGGGAAAAATGAGCTCAACGTTTAGACTGTTTGTAACATTTTTTGTCAAGAAATGTATTTACAATTTCAGCGTCAGAAATTGATAGATAATCTTTTTTGGGGATATCAAAGAAGAATATTACGCAATCTAGAATCACAAGAAAATTAGTAAAAACGTTTCAGAATAAAATTATCCCAAGGAATCTTTTGAAGATTTTAATTCCTTTCTTTCTCGAGATTTTAATTCCTTTCTTCTTCGACTCTTTTTATTTGTTCGCCAGCGACGCAATTTAGTTCCTGCGAAACTTTAGCTGGTTGCAAGGACGCGAAATGGAATACATAATTGATCTTTGGCAAGTAACGCGACCGACGTCGGTTGAGGAACGAATGTTAATGAGCGCAAGACAAAGTGTTGCTAAGACCGAAGAAGGCCTCGCTGCTAGAATTGGCGAGTCTGTGACGGCGCGTGTTTTCATAATCTTATTTATAATGCTAATTTAAAGTGCCGCGTGACACCGGGCATTCAAATGTCATCCCTCTTCTTAATGCGACAGTCGGTCGAGTGACTGCAGGAAGTCGCCCGTATGATTTAAACCGACGACGAGGCTGCCATTGTTCGTCGTATGCGAAATTTAATTTCATGGACCTCTCTTCACACGGACATTGTAAGATTTTAATGGAAATGAGAGTCACGTTTCAATCTTTGTCGTTACTACATCTTTGTAAAAAAGCTGATTAACCTTTTCATTTTTAATATGCTATTAGAAATTATAAAATAAAATATTCTAGATTTTTTTATCATATCCGTGAATGTATGTCTTTATTATTTTATGTAAATAGCTGTAAAGATTTATGCTTGCGTAGATAGAACATATTTTAATATATAATTGAAATTTTCTTGATATAGAATATCTTTGTTTTTCATTTGTTGCAATTTAATTACAAAAATAATTATAAGTGCAATAAAAGATTATATATAGAACTATAATTTATTTGAAATATGTCTATTTTTATTTTATTTTATAGATTTTGAGAAATTTATCAAAAAGATAAAAAAAATGAAAAAAGTATTCATTATACATATAACAGCTTTACATTGCATTATATAGTTGCAATAAAAATAATATATAAAAGTCTGTAAATGCAGTTTTTAAAACGCCATTTTCATGAATCGCTTGTTTATTATATAATATGCACAAAAAGTTCAAATATTTTTTTATAACTATTAAGCAATTGGAAATGAAAAGGTTAAAAAAGCAATATTAAAATGATTTTTTCGCTATTTTGATAAACAACACAAAATAAATTGTGGATATAAAACAATTTTATTAAGCTCTCTGATAAAAGAAGATTATTTTATTAATTAATTTAATTGAAAGAAGTGATAGATCTATAGCTAAATGTTAATACAGAATACAACGATACAAAAAGTAATGCGCCAGGCTGAGCGAATGTATCACGTACTCGTGCACCAAGGTATGTACTATCGTACGAGTGCACGCACTTTTACCGCGGTAACCCGCTTTACGTGCGACGCGTTCGCACGATAACGCCTCGCGCTACCGCTTTGTCTTATCTTCGTCGCGATTGCACGCTGTCTCGCATAGTACCGTTTTCCTCCACATTTGCATAAAACTTCGCATACAGTCGTAGCTGTCTTGCGCGAGTGGATACAGCGATGCCCCGCGCCTTACGCCTATATTGCACACTGGACGCGATGAACGATATTCAATGTAAGCTCTGCTTTTTCTCACGCGACGATGTAAAAGTAAGTTCTCATTGGATATCACTAGTCGTTCATCACTCATCGCGTTCAGTGCAATAGGCATTACGTCGAACGCAAGGAAGTTGCGGGCAACGAGTCTCCCAGGAGCGGCATTTCGAAACGAGTATTTACACTTTTCATTTTAATTCCTGTGTGCGACACGATAGATCATGCATTCTATTATCGTACAGTCGCCGCATCACGCGTGGTCGCGCTTCACAGACATTAACGCGAGCGTGTAAGTGCCTTTTTATCTTGCGCCTTTACACGGCTGTTTATGTGACTTACACGCGGGATCGCACGGACGCAAGCCGTTAAATTGAACACGAAAGTTATAACCGTGCACCTAAATTGCACATTAACGCGTTCGTACGTAACGGATTTTAATAAAGCGATGATGATGCGTCGGATATTAAAGAGAATTCTCGTAAAAGAAAGAAAAACGGCATTCTCTATTATTTTGGTCGTTCCCAGACCATTTCTCTTAAGGAGATCTCCCGGTGAGATCGCGTCATTGAAAAAGTCGAAAAAATTACATTTGCAAGATATTCGCCAGAAATTGTTTCCTTCCCGAGAATATTTTCTTTAGTGACAACAATAAAAATTTCGCGCCAATACTTCCTCGCGCTTCATCTTCGCTTCGCGAAGAAACGATCTGAGATGTAATTCTACTCAAGGAGAGAAAGAGATGGAGTTGGAAGAAGGGAGAAAGAAAGTGCGTATCCCTTGATGGAATTGAGATTGTTTTCAGTAGCACTGCAGCCAATTGGCGGCAGGGCCGATGAAAAACGCGCGACCTCAGGCATATACTGCCCTTTGTCCATTCCCATTTGAAATTCTTAAAAGTGCCCCGACCCTCCCATACGTTCCTTTTTTTGCCATAAAGGCGAGAACACCAGACAACAATAAGATGAGGAGTGTTCGTTCGGTTAAAGTGGCGGTGGCGACGATAAAAATCCAAGTACCTTGCAATTACATCTGCAGGTAAGCAAGGTTCGCGACTAGCGATGGCTACGAACGTGCAGGTTATAAATAAACAGTCGTTTTTTGAAGTATTTATTTCTAAACGCGCGCTTGCTATTAAATTCATTCGTTCGGTTAAGCAAATCACTATTGGAATTACGATTGAAGTCTGATATGCTTTTCTGTTCGACAGAATAATCAGTCACAATGTTTAACTAGATATATCATATCACTTATCTTCCATCGAATTACACAAAAGTTTTAACCTTTAATGTTGCATATTTACAACGTTCATTTTAAAATTAAATTCAGGATAAATTCAAAATCTATACACAGTTACACTTAAGAACTGAAGATGAAAATGTAAATAGCATTGAAATATAATATATTTCTGTCCGTCAGAAAAGTTATACATTGATATATAATATATATATATATATATATTAATAGATCCTTTATTACAAAATATTTTGTAACAAATCAATAAAAAAATTATTAAAATTATTTTTTTGATGACAAGACAATGCCGTTTCTAGAAGATTAAGCCAATAACATTTAATTATTGTATCAGACTTTCGTACTATTATTGTATCTGAACAAAGTAAGAATGGTCATTACTTTAATCGAGAAAAATTGATAATTATAAAGTTGTTGTTAAACATTGAAGGATTTAATATCAAAGCTACATACTACGTCTTGGTCGTGCACATCACTACCATCAAAGACCTCACGGCAGCCTCGGCAGAGAGTGCTTGGCTTCTGAGGCCACTAACAGAAGACGAGCGGCGAAAAAAGAGGCATCTCTTGCGTAGCACCTGCCACCTCCTGCTTACATTGCCTTACTCAACTTCATTTACACGTGCATTACTCGTCTAAATACTCGCCGAAGATTGGCGCATCGCCTTCAAATGCGGTGCGTTACGCGGGAGTACAGCGTGCATTGCGATATCAAGAGATATAAAGAAGCGAGGTAAATCTCCCGGTCGTAAAAACTCGCGAGAATTCTTCTCAAGAATTTTCTTCGAGGTAAGAACTTTACTAACAAATGAAAACTGCGAAAATATGAATTGTTTGTACATAATATATAAAAAAAGAGGATAGCACAGTATTGTTTTCTTCTTATTGTTATTTTATATTTTGATAATTTTCTTTCGATTCGTTATAATTTTCTCAAGTCTTTCTTAAACGGTTACATCTGTGAGAGATAAATAATAGTATCGCATTTGAATCTCGCGACTCGAGAAGGAAATTGATAGTTAGCGTGGGATTTTAAAGCGTCCGCATTTGCGGCCATTATTCTTTGTCTCTGCTCTGTCGCTTCTTTTGCCTCCTGCTTTTTCTTCTAGTAATCTGAGAAGAGAAATCGATATGACCTCGCACAAGGTCTAATTAAACCTACTACGATGTTCTTGGTAACCGCGACGGCGGAGATGAAATCCCAATATACTTTGCCTTAGAAATAAATTCAATAAAATACAAAGTTGCATTAGGAGTCGGCGACGAACATCTATTGTGCAAGAAACTTGGTGCCTATAACTAATTACATAAGAAAAACTTATTACATTTAGTTTTAAACCTCTCGTTTAGTTTTCAATCTCTTCAACTAAATTTAAGCTTTTTTTCTCTTTTACGCGCGCGAAAGATAAAGACAGAGAGAGAGAGAGAGAGAGAGAGAGAGAGAGAGAGAGAGAGAGTAGGAGAGATAAAAAAAATAATTTTTTTGCTAGGCTTGATCGATTCCTGAACTGATAGCAAATTCGATTGGACGCACAAGTGCTTATTATAGTCGTTATACATTGATATAATTTGAATATAAAAGTAAAATACAAATTTTTTGAAATACAAATCTTAATGAAGCTATAAGTTTATACAGTAAAAAAATATGTTATATTTGTTGGAAACAGTCTACACTCGCGCGCGCGAATCCTTGATAAAATCTTTTTTTTAAGATAAAAGAATAAAATACTCTCTAAATTTTTTGGAGTGAAATTTTCACTCTAATCCTGGAGTCACTGACCAGTTCATTCTATGTGGAGGAAGTATTCACTTTAATAGAGTGAATTCTTTCACACTAAGATAAAAAGTGAAAAGTTTCACTCTTATTTTTAAAATGAAATTGTTAATGCTCTAAACGTTAAACTTCACTCCAACTTAAAGTGCAGAAATTTCGCCAAATCACGCCTTCTCAATTCTTGTTGTCATACAAGTGCCATTTATTAACTGTTTATTATTAACTGTGTTTAGTTGTTTTGAGTATATGAACAACGTCAAGTTGTTAAACTTGGAAATGAATCTATCAGAGGTAAGCCTGTTTATACACACATAAAATAGAAATCAAAAAGATATGAACAGAGATTTTGTATAGATATTTTAGGATAATGAAAGAAATTAATTTCTACTGAAAACGTTATAAAATGTAATAAATCGAGATGTCTTCAATCTTTAATATGTTTGTACTCCTACAGATAAAGTAAACTAGAAATTTCAA
>Ga0157364_1000076_pt1 | contig 39236 bp, 11 predicted proteins | sample AttsexASBM2_FD_111476 | JGI IMG/M metagenome (GOLD analysis project Ga0157364, IMG submission 111476) | Fungus gardens microbial communities from leaf cutter ant in Ribeirão Preto, State of São Paulo, Brazil - Atta sexdens ASBM2 | ecosystem: Host-associated > Fungi > Mycelium > Unclassified ...
AAAAAATATAAGATTTTTCAAATATTTACATGAATGTAATGAAGATTTTAAGAAAAAATAATATAATCTACCTAACAAAAAATTTTATCTTTTTGATTATAAACGAAATAAATTGTGACAAAAATGTAAATTAAATACTAATATAATGTTGCAAAGTTTAAATACAAAGCAATAACATGAAGTATGAAAATTTATAACTATCTCTTGATAGTTGTAGAAAGTAATTATTTATGTACGAAATATTACATCACAACCATAATGTTCTGCATTTTGCTCTACTGACAACAGAATGAACAAATTGAGCAATAAACTGATGCAATCGAGTCAGATGGACAGCTTACATAACTTACTAATGCTATCTGTTAAATTTACTATGTAATTACTCATAAATAGCGAGTAGGTTGTATTGGGTACTAGTCTATATGGATATAAAATCCGCGGTTATATTATATTATAGCACTGTATACTATAAATAAAAATAATTAATTAATTATTAACAATAATGACGCAAAGTTCATAAAGAGATTGCACGATCAATTTTTATCGATCAATGTTATCGTATTTTATGAAGTATACACTAAGAGAAAAAAATAATTATAGCAACTATAAAGTACAACTCTAAAATTTAAATACTCGTAACTAGTTTTAAAAAGTAATAAGAAAAAAAGTAAAGTTAAAGTAGTATCGAATATTATAAAAATATTGTATAGTACTATAAAAATATAGTATTCAGTACTACTCTAGTTCTTATTACTTTGTAAAACTAGTTGCAAGTACTTAAATTATTAGAGTTGTTAATTTAATAGTTGTCAAAACTATATTTTTCTCCGAGTGTATTACAATACACATATGTAAACTTTGTTAAACGATATTAATATGCGAAGGCAGAGATTAGCAAATATATTTCGCATTTCATTTCACGATAGAACGTATAATAGCTTTGTGAATGCTTACAAGGGAGCCCACCAAGATTCCGTCGTGTAATCGCATATGTAAGCGTGGACGCACGCACGTATGCATGGGCCCGAACGAAGGTGTACGCGTGTATAGCCCCAGCTTTTATCCCCGGGCCGCATATTTATGCGCATTACTCATGCAGCCTCGTGCATATCAGCACCGACGGCGGCGTGCGCCGCGCACTTTAAGCGCAAGATATTTTCTCGGCTTTTGATTAATGGTCTCGCGAGCACAGGCAGCTTGTACGCGCGGGCAGCCTGTACGCGCGGGCCATTAGCGACCCTGAAACGTTGTAAAAACCTCCCCTAAATGCCGCAGTGCATCCTCTCTCTCCCTATCTCTCTCTTTCTTTTGTTGTCTCTCTCTCTCTCTCTCTCTCTCTCTGTACTTGTCTCTCTTTCTCGCTTGTCGCCGATATGCACACGCGCTGCAACAGGCCATAATAATTATGCGAGTGTCAGGAGATACGGCGACGCCCTTCGGAAATACCGACGAGGATCCGCGTCGTCGAGCGTCCGGAGGGATTTACGATTGCAATTAGTCCGTCGAGTTAATTGCTTAAGCTACTGTAATTAATAATTGTTAAGCTTAAAAGTATTTATGAAACGGATGGCGCGATGACCCGACCGATGGCTGAGCGCAAAAGTTTTAGGATGATAATTTGTGGAGGTGTCATGAATAAAATAGATTTCTGGTATATACGAGAAAGTGATAAAGGTATCATTTAGAGTATAATGCGATTAAAAACGATCATTAAATTTTACAACGCGTAATAATGTTAAATAAAAGTAAATGTTATATTTTTTTATGTGATTAAATAAGAAATGATATCTTTATTTTTCCTTAATATTTTTTCTTTTGTTCTGTGTTTACCATTTACCACGTATAATTATATCTTTTCTTTTGCTTAAAAAGAATCCTCAAATAAAATGGCCAAAATGTAAACGCATACTATAAATTGATTCAAAAGTGAAATTTTCAATCGTAAACAAATTGGATTATATCTACATTACTTTGTTCATTTCAATAATACAATATAAATCATTTCTAAATAAATTATTGTGAGGAAATGTCAATAGAGATACGATTATCCACTCAATCAGCTTGAAATTGCGATGACAATCTAATCATTCGACCGACAAGTGCGACGTTCCGTTGCGATTATTACATTCATAATTGTTATAGAGCCGAGCTGTCAGCGATTATGCAACAGCGTTTCCATCTCCGTGTCTACCATACTCTACTGGTTTCGTCGCGTACAATACAGTGCGAAAGTGGCCAGCACCCCACCTAGTGCAACGGGAATGCAAGATCGCGTCAAGGCCGACGAGTTCTGAACAAGGCCAAGCGTGACCCATAATCTTAAAGATTATTAATCCAACTAGGATACCTCACATCCCACAAAGTCCGTAAACGCCTATTAAATTCTTCGTGCCTAAGAGAAAAAAAAAGAGAGGACACGAGACTCGTTTTTTCTCATCTACCATACATATAATCTTTTATAAAACATGAAATTCGATGTTCTTTGAAACATGGAATCTCTGAGATATTTGGATAATCGCTCTGTGACAATGTCCAATGAAATGTGCTCGAAAACTATTATGTGGAATTAAGGACGTGTGCCACTTAACTCGCGTTGCTTGCAATCATTTCTCGAGAGAGCTGAAGAGCATTAGAAATTTATTCCTTGACGGAGAAATAGTTCCCTAGCTACACCTTATTTACTTTCTACATGATTGTCTTGATCAAAATTGGAAGATGTTGACGCGAAATGTTTTTAGTATTTGAAATCGACAGGAAATGATAGAAATCAGACAGGTAGACACACATCTTTATTTGCTGTTACATAAAAAAATCTGTTTGTCAAGTCTCTTCCGAATGAAGTATCGATTGTAGTTGAATGATACACAGAGATTATTATTAATTCCAATCTCGTTTCTTTCATTGATTTCGCATCACGTGTACGGCTACCACGAAAATAGGTAGAAAATAGGTAGAAGCTCGTAGAGAATACGAGCGCCTCACTGCCTCAGCTGTCCGATACAAGTTGTAGCCAGACATAAAGAGAGAGAGAAAAAAGATCCCATCTTCCTTCGGCTATTGCAATCGGTTACAGCCGTAAGCTCGTGAAATTGGCGGTACTCTCGTAATTCAATAACCATACTTCTCATCGATTTCGCGTCATGCGGGATATTTCTCTCGTGAAGGTAGCTGGGAGGATAGTGAACGAGCGGGATATTCTTATAAATTTAATTTACACGAGATAATTCGCAACGGAAAAGACACGAAAATTTTTCTATCCGCGCAGATACTGAGACACAAACGAAGTTATTTGAGTAGCGTTCTTTACGTTACGAAGTAAGGAATTGGTAAATAATTTAATCTCACTTGTGCCGGATAGTATCTCATGTACTTTGGTACTTTCAGAGTCTTCGAAGTATTTTGAAGTTTTGCGATTTCCTTGTGATCGTATCGTTCCTGATGAGAATTAAAGAGAGTCTTTATGTCAAGCTGTTTTAATTTATATTAATCAAGGCTGGCTTTCAATTAACGGCAGAAGCGCTCTCTCTCTCTCTCTCTCTCTCTCTCATACGCATGTAGATTTAATTAAATTTCAATCGCGTGTGTGTCACACGCGTGACGTGAAGTATGCGGGTCACGCAGCTGCCACACGCGGAATCCACGACCACGGCAGGTTATACGCGGAAATTACGCGATTCCGTCGGCTGCGCTAAATCTCGTAATCGTTCACTGTATTCGCGTCAAACAGACAGATATTCTGTAATTTCATTTATATTCTATAATGGGCACGTGCGTCAGTTACGATGATGATGTGCACTCTAATTGGAAATATCCACCATTAACGATCCACAATCTACACAATTAGACGGATTAGTATTCGATACTATACGATTTCAGTATCATGATTCGGATTTCCGATATGATATACTTCAAAATTTAGGAAAAAACTTTTGAATTACACACCGTTACCGGGGAAAAGAAATTTTTTGGGGAAAAGAAACATTTATTATTAAGAAAAACGAGTTTGGATATCACGAGGTGCGCAAAAAAACAGGAAGATTAACGTTGATGAAGTTAAAAAATAGCTTACTTACATGATTTATTTATGAATGATAGACATTTGTTGCCACGAGATTATTAATATTATTTATCGTGGCAGAACCGTTTTATCGCTTCTTCTTCAACTCTTGCTTTTTTTTTGCTGAACGCTATTTCGTCGTATTTTCGTCTCTTCTTTTCTCCCAATGACGAGAGAGCGAGCAAACCTGAATAAGTAGCGCCATCGATTGTCTGCCATACAATAGCTCCTTCTATCCTGGTAAAAGGGTGCATCGTTGAATCTGAATATCCACCATGAGACCAGCTACGTTCTACCATTTAGCAGCCGTTACGCTCGGGAGAATATTTATTTCTTCCTCGGTCTCTTCACTTTTTTTTTTTCTTTTGATCTCTTCTCGAGAACGCGCAAGCTGATTCAACGAATGATTGTGCCAATCCTTTTTCCTTGCGTCAATGTAACTGGACCACTTGCTATTCCACTTGCTATGCTATTTTGCTATGTCTCCTGCGATACAACATATCGATCCGTTGTGCCGCATAAAATTGTGCACTCGAGTGGGAATTAGCGAAAGTGTAGATTTGCGGTGAATTAATTGTCTGGAATTTATGAAGAGGAATTAAAAAATTAACTGCATATTCTGACTGCATATCATGACTCTTGTTCTTTAAAGAAACATATATATTCAAAAGTGATTTAAATTTATTAATTTTTTCAAATATTTATACAATCAGAAACAACGTAAAAATCTACATTGAAGCTCAAAGAGCCCGAGTTATTGACGGAAGATGCAAATATAAAGCAAAGACAAATGAATGATGTAACGATTTTTTGAAGGAGAAATTGATTTCTTCAATAATCGTAAAAGTTGAAAAGTAATAATTAAGCAATTTATGTTGAGCTACTCTCTTCGCGATTTCGTCGGAATGTCAACTTTGGCGAAAGGGTTACATAACGGTAAATATCTCGATGAAAGTTCATATCGTCTCTTCATTGATCCAAGTGCGCGCAATTTTCCGATGCAATTTATAGTGCGCTCCGCACTCCTCGGACACTGGCCTCGTAGTCTCGTTTAAAAATCAATTTTGCAGCACCATCTGCATCGAGAGACGAGAGAGAGAGAGGCTCGCACACCTTCCTTTTCCGACATTATTAAAGAAATACTTCGCTCCGCTATTCTTTTAATCGACACGCAGGATGAGTTTTTGCTCATCCTTTTTTTGCGCTTTTCCGCCGTTTTCCGTTTCCTTTTTTCTTCTCCTTTTTTTTTCTCTCATCGTGCGAGACGACCGGCTTATGCGCGATTATATTACGGAATGGACTGCTCGCCGCGGCGCTGGCATAATTTAACACTCGATATCCTCCCAGCGACATTACATTTTCAGCTCTCAAGATAAGAAAAACGAGCTTTCTCGCCGTTGACGAGCCGCAAACGATTGTTTGCTGTGTATTTAGCGGTTTAATCTCGTGGTGCCGGGGAATTCAGAGCGACACGATATTGTACGATCGTGCCCTGTGCTTGCGAAATTACTTAAAGTGATTGATTACGAAATATGAGGACGGATAAGAGATGAAGCAAATCGTGAACGATCTATTTTACTACGAGAATTTGCTTTTAAGCAGAAAAGTATTTTTTAGTGCTAAAATATATTCTCGTACATCCTAAAATAGTTGATTTACATAAAAAGTAATGTTAACAATTGAGGTGTGAGAAAATACGGACAAAGAAATAGTATTTAATTTTACATTTCTGCAATAATCACGTACGTGATTATTAAAGGAATTTAAAGATATTTTATTTTAATATATTTTATTTTAATATTGCAAGAGATTAAAGATAATAATAAGCAGCACAAAATAAAAAGAATTCTATTTAGAAACATCATTGGTAATCTATTTCTATTTATCGTATAATTCAAGAACTTTCGTCGCTAAAAATACGGAAGACAATTTGTGGCCGCTTTAAATCGATCTGACCTTAGACAAAAAGGTAACAGCCAATGGCTATTTCGTTCATGGCCACTAAGCACAATCGCCCCGCAGTGAAAATAAATTTCAAAGTCCCACGATTTTAACTGTAAAAAAGATCCCCTTTCACTGAACGCGTTTAAGCAGAATATGATCAAGCTCTCAGCAAATCGAACGTTGCGAAAGGACGATCCTTTCACTGCCGCATTTCTCACGATGCGTGGAGAAGCTGCATCGATTATACATTACACAGTACGTTATTTACACCTCGCAACATTTCCGCCAGGAAACCTGTCTGGTGCGCTTTCGTATATCTGACACCTGTGGATATCGATAGCGATAGAGGAAGATTACTATCGATGAGACGATATCTTCTGTAATTTCAGTTTATAACATGAAGCTTTAATAAAATAGGATGCGCACTGCGCAACATACCTAAAGCACAACGTCGCGTTCAATTCTACGTCCCATCAATACCTATTCGCGTCACCAAATTTGATTTCACTTTTCGACGAGTGCCAGGGAAGACCGTCTAACACTGCGAAACGTTCATAAAGCGTGTTTCTCCGTTGATACGTTGCTTTTAGCAGATTACGCGGCGACGATGGATAAGAGTGACTACGCTTTTAGGACTCGACACTGATTTCTCACTAGTCCGTGATGCATCACCCCGTAAATTAAATCAAGTCGTAGCGAGATGTTTTCCTCATTTAGGGCATAAATAGGGCATCATTTAACTAAACTGTAGTTTTATGTATACACATGTACAAGCAGAGAAAGAAAATAAGTGATAAAGAGAAAAAGAGAGCGAGAGAGAGAGAAGCAAAATATTTTTTAATTAAAATAAATGCCATATAGTTATAAAATTCATTATTTATTATAAATATTTTTTGTTGCATTTTAAAAATAATAGTATTATATGTAATGACGTTGTGCGCGTATCTATCGTAATTTATCGAGTTTAGCAATGTAAGCAGGACTTATACTACTTTCAATTTTATGCATAATAAATATTGCATGTGATTCAATTTAAATATTTATCTATTTAAATAAGATTATTTATGTTTCTCTTATCATTTTGCTAAAATATAATAAAATTTAGAATATTTTTGACATAAGTTTAAATTACAATTTGGAAAAACTAATATAACAATAATATAATAACTATAAAACACTAATATAACAAACTGAATATAAAAGCATAAACTCTGATTTTTTATCATTATTTAATAAGCAATATTTCACAGGATTAGATAAACGGGAAAAGATAAAGAAAAGTGAATTAAGATTCGCTCTTTTTTGCTGATAAACTTTATTAATGGTAAGTTATAAGCGAAATCTTCATTAATATTTCAGTAAATATATATTTAAAACTATATGATTCATTTAAGTATATAAACAACAAAAAATAAAGTGTAAAAAATATTTAAAATTGTAATTTGTATTGTACTTATGAGACTATATTAGTGATTAGAATATTGATTGCAATATTTCTTGTCAAGATGTATTGACATTTACTTGATGCGTAATAAGTGCTGGTCAATTCACACTTTGTTTCTTTTACGTGCGTGGTATTATATAGCTTCTCTGCTAAGGGAAACGTATGGCATCCGTGAAAGGTGGACACTCAATTGAGTCCACTCTCCAGATAAGGTTACTTAACGAGTTAAAAGTTACTCAATCGACATTTCTAATCGAGCCTCTCGACTAACACGGTCCCTCCATATACCCTCGGCTACCGAGATTATTACGTTAAGTTTTTTGCGGTTATCCGCAAGTTACTATTATCCACAAGTGGAATGTTTCATTGAAGTGCGCAAACTTAATACGTACAACCTAAATAATGAGATAAACATGAAAATGAAATGAAATCAACAGTAAATGTTCTCATTCAAATGATTTGATATCTATTTGAATTGATATGTATTTGAAATTATAAATGAAAATTACTTTATTTTTATTTTTTTTTATATATGTTATTATTAATCGTCTAACACTTAAATTTTTTGAATAATGTCAATTATCTAAAATTCTAGAAGAATTACACAAATAAGCAAGTATTTTGTATCTGGTATTTAAATACAACGGTATTTTATTAATTACATATTCTATCTGCATGTAATCTTAATTGTATTGTTTGTGTAAAGTTGGAACGCGAAATTATATAATGTCTTTTTGAGGAGATTAATGGAAAATGCTCATAACGATCGCATAAACACTGGCGGTATAAAGTTAATTGCTGCACGCGATATCAAGCTGGAGTTCTCGTTTGATTGGTCCACTTTTTAAGATCTCGATGCAGTGCAGAGATTCTCGTCGAGAAGCATCCAGGGCAACGGAATACATTCCATTCTGCTATTATTTTCCTTTTTACTGACTTCTGCCGTTACATTGCAGATTAAATAGCACGGAAACGAAATTGCTCTGCTCACAAGGAAAATGTATAAGAAGCTATTAACACTGCTACTTTGCACAATAATTATAAAACGCAATTTGTAATTTTGGTAGCTTTCTACAATATTTCAGTCATATCAATGATACATAATATCCAAAGTCTATTCGTGCAATTCCAAATAGTTTCAATGATTTCTGGATCAGCTTTAAAAAAATTTATTATAAGTGGTTTCTTTCTGTTCTTTCCAATATTAAAAATCGCAAATGAAGTAAATCAACTGTCTCTCCTCTATACTTTTACCCTGTCATCGGTATAATAGAGTGTCGCTGAAAGCCGCGAAAAGAAGACGCAGTTTTATGGTGTGCTGTATTGCTGCGATGTGCTTGAATGAAATTTTCATGCAGCATAAAGAGCGCAAGAGGAGCCCTCTATTATGTGAAGACTCTTCTTTTTATCTGCTTCGTCGTGTTTTTCTCACGAGCTACCAAATGCGTATACCTCGAGCTTTGCTCAAAGCATCGAGCTTATATGAGGAGGGAGGTGCATTATTCCTGGATTCTCAATGCGGCGCACGGGTCGGGATCCTCTGTATTTTGATATTTTCATCTTGTCGCGAACAGTCATAGATTTTCCTCGCGCGCACAAGTGTTTTGCGCGCGTATATTTGCAAAGCGATATAAGCGAATGTACGACTACTTATACGCGGCGCGCGAATAATGCCGAGGATAAAGTTGGAATTGAAGGCCAGCTGTAATAGCGAGACCATCGCTAAGACAAGTAAGCGTAATAAAAACGTTTAGTAATTCTATGTACCGCAATAAGGCACTAACGGTATATTACCGATTTGACAGTGTGAGTTCAGAAGTTAAAGTATCAAGACGATTAAAATTAGATGCTCCACTTCTACTATAATATTCCACGTACTTGAGAGTAAAATTTGTCAGATACGAATTTATTTTACATACTATATCATTTATCTCTATTTTACATACTATATTATTTATCTATTAAATATAGATTGTAGTCAATGTTACTTTTCTAATACAGACCGGAAATGTAGAAACTATTGTCATAAATTTTTCATTTAATGTAAATAAGACAAAAAATTAATTGATATTTTTATTAGTTTTCTATACATTATCTTAAGACAAATTCGACAAAATATTTTAAATCTATTTGTCAAATGTATAAAGAGGGTAAGATTTTTATAGCATGCATTTTAAAAAATTCGACTTTTATTTCTTTTGTTTAAACATAAATAAATAATTTATAAAGAAAAATAGCTATTGAATTTGACATTTATGTGATTTTCTATTATAAAAGACTTCAAACAAAAAATCTTAATTAAAAAATCTTGATTAAAAAATTTTTTTTAATTTTAATTAAGAAAAGACTTCATACAACGAGCTGCTGTCAGCAAAATGTATAAGCTTTTAAAAAGAAATATCAATATGTCAGTTATAAAAAATTGGAGCCCAATTATAGAATAAGTTTTAATTTTATTTTCAGCATCAGCATTAAAAAATTTATTAAAATCAATCAAAATTATCTATTCAATAAAATTGTTGACCAGTCAAAATATTCATCTTTATCCATTTAAAATTTGAAAAAAATTGCGATTATAAAATGTCTCATGAAAAAATATAAAACGTCTTATATCGTGTCTAAATATGTTACATAACCTTTTTAAAAGAATCCGAAAAATAATTACATTGCAATCATTATGACAATGCCGCCCTGTTTATCCGCACGGCTTATAGTAAAAACAGACGACATCGGTATGGCACGGAGTGGCGCAACGTGACGAAGAGAATATACGGCGTAACATACATTTGCGCCATCACCGTCGACAAATCAGTTGAAAAATTGTCACGAAAGTCACGGTGAATATATGTACACGTGCACACATATGCATGCATATGCAGGCAATATCTCGCGCATGTTTTCCATATAAAAGTATTTCTCAATCTCGAAGAGCACGATGGCACTTGCGAATCGAAAATCCAATACGTTCCTATTTGAACGTCTCACAGCAACAATTCTTCCTGTTTGCATGAAATTTTTCTTATGCATTAGAGAATAATAATTGCTACAGTTTATACATATATATAATTCAATTTTTTAGTATAATTTTGTATAATTATTTCTACATCTCGTAACTCACTTTTCTTTTATTAATGTTAAATTCCAAACAGACTTCTTTCTCTTGATGACAGAGATATAAGGTTATTATTGTAAAGTTCTTGACATTTTATACTGAGTTAATCCGTGTGGGTGTATTCTCATGAATATACGTGCAATAATAATAATTTGAATTAAATTTTTTAATTGAATTAAATTTTCTCCCAAAATGAGTATTATATCGAATGTATAAGAAATATTACTGCAAATTTATTACGATTGATTCTTTCTTATGTAATTTTAAAGTATTGTTTCTTCTTCTTATTCAATCCCTCTCTCGTAAAATGTATTTTTACCATTTACGTGTTGCTATGTTGAGTAGAACTAATTTCAATTAGAATTTTAAATTGTACGAATGCAAATTGCTTCACGTTTTCGGAAGCGCACTAAATTAGGCCAGTAAATCTTGTCGCCCAACTAATATATTCTTATTCGTCCTCGGAAGACGAAATACTGACTTGATGGCTGGATTTATGGACAGACACCCGTTAAATAAGATCGACAGATTTGATTTTAAATTTATTACAGAAGAATCGACATCAACGGCGACGATTTTCATCAAAATTGTGAAAGGAATAGTCCAAAAAAAATTCCGTTATCTTAAAACCAGGAACTGATTTATTCTATGGTTGCGCATGCTTGCTCTTCTGTCAGATGAGGTTAAACGCAAGTGAAAGGATGTTACGGGCCACTCAGGGCCGCAACTGTCCTCCTTCTGAGTTGATTATTGAATTCATTTAAGCCACCACTTTCGCAACGATGCAACTTTTATCTGTTTTCCAGCAACATGACTTTGCGATGGTGATTTAAAGTCTGTTTCCTGTGGCTGAACTAGTATACACTTTTGAAACTAAAAGTGAGATATTTTTGATATTTGACGAAAGTGAGAAATGAAAGTTCTAGTGCAGTCAAATGCAGAAATAAAAATCAGACTTTTTAAATTTTTTTTATATTACAATCAATATATGATCGTTGTATTGCATTTAATATTATAATAATTTAATTTTGATTATTATGTGATGTCAGTAAATCTTATTAATAATTTGTCCGAAAGTAATTTATTGAAGAAAGTATTTTTTTAGAATATAAATATAAGTATAGTATAATATAATAGATAATAGAAAGCACCTAGGATCAAAGTTAGATGTTTTGAATAATATATAATATTCTTGGTTCATGAATTTAATTTATCTCAAATGTGACTGTGTGTCAAAACATTCGGACATTTAAACATAATCAATTTGAAATACTAATTTTTTTTTAAATGTTATGTATCAAGATTTATGTATGTGTATATATATATATATATATATATATACATACTACTTACTCTATATATATATTGTATATAGAACGCATGTAGATTTTTTATTAAAACTAAAAATCGTAGCTGTATATTATAATTCATATTAATGCAAAAAACTACTATGCATATGCACATACGGATAACACAGTAGATAACAATTCGCGCAGTATTCACACAATTCTCTGCCTTTGAATAACGTTGCGATAGATATATAGAATACCTGTAGAATTGCAAATTGTGCGTTTGCGGGAAAAAATGTACATGGAAATATGCATTCAAAAATTGCGGTTCGTCTAAGGTGTAACCAGCTGAATTTAGTCGACGCTCGGAAAATGTTTCGTTGCCCCTCGGAAGCTCCATTCATGTTCGATTTTGCATGCGGACTTATACAGAATATAAATTACGATGACTACCTCGACTGTGCGAGGTACATAAATCAGTCTCGACGTAAACAGTCGTCGACTCGTTTAGAATTTCGCTAACGAATCTCACTGCAGCTGGAGTCGTGCGATTACCAATGCTGCTAAATAACTATTGTACGAAATTTAATATTAAAAATAAGGACTTTCCCCTAAAGAAGAAACGCAATAAAATTTTCCCTGAGATAAATTAATATTATAACTTCGCCGAAGAATATGTAATCGAGGAGAATTGCGCGACTTTCTCAATGTTCTGAAATATTTAATTAAAACTTTATTAAACTTCAAAAGTGGCACGCAAGGGTTGATACATTTTCTTGTTTTAGTTATTTTAATGCTTCTGATATCTTTGCGATACGTTTCCTTAATACTAACAGAGAAATGTAAACGAATAAGCGGGTTATACGCAATGTGCCACAGCACGTGACACAATTTACGAGAATTCACGAGAGTGTCATCTCACATGCTTCCGTAGAAAGTAACATTTTATCAAAGAAAACATTTTATTATGCCCGCAATGTAGCTTCATATAATAGAAATAGAGGTACACCACACAAGTTATTTCTCCCAGACGTGTGGAGTACTCTTGAAGAAAGTTAAATTCTTGCATATCTGAAGACGGATAACGAAGATGAAAGTTCAAGGTAATCTAGATTCAAGTTGTGATAGCAAGACTTTGCATATCGTACGCGTGATGCTGTATCATTAAATCCCGCATAATCTTAAATAATTATTAAACAGTTTTTCTTAATCCCGACTTAATTACAGAAAATAAAACAGTAATACAAGAAAGATACATTTGCTTTCTCTACGATTCTTCTTTTTAAATTATTTATTATATGAGATTTTATTTGATTTCCAGATTTCCTAAAACATGTATAGAAGTAATCCAATTATGTGCATATCTTATAGACAAAAGTAACAAAAAGTCCATTGTGTTGAGCACTGTTTCGAACTAACTCGCATTCACTTCTTGGTTTTCGACAACTGAAAACGCTAATAGCATAACGAACGTATAACTACTGCAAGTACTAAACTATTCGTCGAGGCGCGAGACTTGTCACCCTAGCAAACGCTCCAAACTATCCGAACAATGTTTCGAAACCGATTCAGCTTCAACCTACTATGAGAGTGATACGCCGTGCGTTTCGTGGTTGTCCAAATATATCGTACACATTGGAATGAGAAACGGTAAATACGGGATTGATCATCAGCTATCGACAAACCGGGCGCTGAAGTACGCATAATTATTATTTGCCGGCGTGGTCATTTAATGTTATTAAATCATCACCGATTAATTGTACTATAATAAATTTTAAACTTATAATATACATCCATTTGTTGACAGTAATTACTAGCTGTATTTAAATTAATAAAAAGGGTTTTTATTAACTAATATAACATTTATATTATTACTTTCCATTAATTTATTATGAAGATAATTTGCAATAATATTGCAATAAAACAGGATAACATTTTGGCTTACATACATGTTTATCACATATCTTATCTCGAATTTTATCCTCTCATGTTTAACTGGAATCCGAGAAAATTAAGGACAATCCGCGTCACGTTGAAACTATGCAAGACTCGTCTTTTATTACGCTTGTAAGAGCACTTCAAGCTATGCCAACAATGCAATGTAGTCATATTCGTATGGTGTCATATGGCAATGTTTCATTCGAAATTTAATTGTACATTTATAGTTGACTTTTTGTATATCGCATTTTGTATATGCGATGCCCGCTCGTTCATCATTTAGTCTAAACGCAACTACCATCTTATTATTACGTATGCAAAATATGTCGTATCTGCATAAAAGATGATCTTAATAGATTTTATTTATTATCTCATATTGTTATTCAATATTATTTCGCGGTTAGCATATGTAGTGAATGCTTATCCTTCTTTATGTCGTTAAAGATCTACCATCACAAGAACTTTAAGTAGTATTAGGAACTAAATGATATTTCAACGGAGATACCCAATCATTACGGTCTATAATTGTCGGTCTATGATTGTTGTAAGTCGTTAAAGGAGATGATGATCGATACGACGACATTGTCTTGACTCGTTGATGATATGGCAAGTTTAGAGACAACCATCTCGCTTTCTCTCACGTGTGTCGGATCCCCACCAACTTTGGCTTCTGTCAATTAGGTGGAATGCAATTAACAAAGTTACCATCTCATCCCTCTCGCTCATCCTTCTACCTCAATACGTACTCAACCACGCAACGTAACTAATTGCAATTAACTCATTCGCCTTTTCACCGCATTCGTCTGGTCATCGCGGTGATTAGACGCAATACATAAGGTTATATGTATACGTCATAAGTGAGCTAATCGATATTTGTATGTATCTTGCGATGCCAAGATCCGTCCTACACATCACATTGTTCGAGAGTAATTAGCATCGTCTTTCCAGATTTGCATATGCAATGGAATTCGAAATAACATTGATATGTGACGTTGTTATAAGAAGAAGGTTTTTTTTATTGGCTCTATCCCCATTCATTATGCATTCATTACGTGCTGGAACAAAGGGATACTTTGAATGAATAGATCATGAATGAAAGCATCGATGAATATTCGTTATTGAGGAGGTGTGGACAATGGCCGAATGAGGCCATTGTAGGCGGAGAAAAATCGCGGCCGCCGCCACGTTATTAATGCCAGGAAAAGCTGCTCGCGGATTAGTCCAACTTCATAAATTGCGGCCCACGGTACAAACTGGCAGGGTTACAATGTCAATTGTTCCGGGTCATATTTTTCGCGAACAAAACACACCACGTTTTCCACCAACAAAAAATAAAAACTCGAACTCACGAAAGCTGATGTACGCGCTTTAGTTAGTTACCAGCACTTTAAAGTCAGCGGGAAGTAGACTTTATCCCGCAATTCATTTCTTGCACCTTTGACAAAAGATACCTCGGCGATGTAATCAGAACAGTGTCACATTACCGGATTCTTGTACTACGCTCTTCTTACTACTCCTCACTAAGACTCTTCCGTCTTAACAACCACCTCTTAAAATTTGATACTCGCTTGCGTAAACCCGCTTTTGTATTTAGTTACTTTCTTCAGTCGGTGTCTCGAATAATATTAAACATGTAAAGATTTCATACAAAATTTTTAATAATTGCTGAATGAGAAAAATGAATTGTTTATTCAGCCTATTATATAAAGATATTTTTTGATGTTTTTTAATGTAAAATCTTTTTAAGTTTAATTAATAAGTTTTTACCCATTGAAAAATTAGATTATTAGACAATATAATATGTATCATTAACAAAGTAAATGTCATTAAAATAATTCTCTAAATCTGAATCAGTGAATAATTTATTGATCACTCAGTGGTATACTTGGCACTGGGTAATGAATGAATTTCAACTAAGAGAAGTTCAACAAAAGAAAGTTTGAACAGTATATAATTAAAATACTGATATTTTTTGCACGTTAGTGCAATCTTTCAATATCATTATATACATTCAATTTATATACTAAAGCAAGGTAGCTAAATTAGAGATTTCACCTTTTATATTATTGCTTACCAATGACATACATACTTAGAATTGATCTTAGTGATTATCCACTGATTCAGATTTAAACAGAAGATATGATATAAACTCTTTTGTCAAAAGATTATTAATTTTTACGATAAATATACAAGTTAAATGAAGGTTGCTCTTTTCAGCATAATAAGTCAAAAAAACAACTCCGATGTACTCGTCTTCAAAAGTCTATCGTCTAGAGAATCGTCTAGAGAAGAACAATATTAAAGAGCAAATATCGTGCATTATTAAAAGGAATTTATTAAGAGAAATTTCTATTACATCCATATCTCTCTCTATTACGATATATTATCTATATTATATTATATTTACGTTGAAATTTTATAATTTGAATGCAGATGAAGAATATATTTTTGATGCATTTAAATTTATTTATGTATTATGCTGACATAACGATCGATTGCCGAATCGCCGCGATGAATGATCTATCGTTAAGGGAGAACACGTTGGGAGTAAATTTTTAATTAAAAAACCCCGTTCTATCTCTCCGTCATCGTGCATATCGCGCAACCCGTGCGAGAGGGAAGAGCTGCGATCAGTGGCGGTTCTAGCATAGCGAAAACAGCGAGTCACGGATGTAATTTGATTAAAGTTGGATCCGGCAGTTATCCGAGCGTCGAATGCGACCGCTCGCAACCGCGCCTGGGATCCGCCGGGCGTTCAATTAACAGAATTCCTGCCGAGCTCCACGGGCTGACACGTTCCCTGCGTCCCTATCCTTCCCCCTCGTCCCTCCCCCCCCCCATCGATGACATTCCCAAATCCGGAAAATTCCTCGAAAACGCCACCGATGCGAATTAACATTATGGCGATCAGAATAATAAAACTATTGTTTCCAACTCTTTTATGTCAAATACCAGATTAATTCTATATCGTGCCTAACATTTTATTTTGTAAAATGAAAAAAAGGATTTAGAGCAACAGCTAGATGTTAGTTACTATATTTTAAAACTTGCAAAACAAACGTTTCAATCTCTACATTAGATCACTTTCACAATGCTCGATTAAAAGTAAAAAAGATAACTTTTAATCGAACATTGAAAATGACCTAATGTGAAGTCGTTTGTTTTGTAAGTTAATGTTTTAAAGTATAGCAACTAACATCTATTTATTAGAGCTGTTGCTCTAAACTCTTTCTTTCATTTTATTAAATTTAATTAATTAAGCGTGAATATTTAAATTTATTTTATTTTGTTTTATTTTCTACATAAAATATCTTTAAATATGTCCTTAATTTGTACTTGTATATATTTGAATATAATTAGATAGATGAGATGATGCAGGAATTTTAATTAAAGGCACTTACAACAACCGTAGATGATAATACGGAACGAAATTGTCATAGGGCGGGGATACAACTACTGTAATCGGATAATTAGATATAACAAAATGCTAAATTTATTTTGGACTACATGTGTAGCAAGGATGGTTAAATTACATCCGATTCGTTGAGTCGCCACACGTTGCGCGAGAATCTCGTCATTTAATATTTGTCGTAAAATTAACCACCACGCTTAACCGCGATGCAATATTTAGCTTACAATTTTGTAATCTATTTCGCGAAGTTCGAGTATCGTTTTGTTGAAATATCAAACGACACGGAAATGCAATTCCATTTTATACTATTATTATTTGAGAAATACGAATGCAAAACGTTTTCAAACTGTGGGAAGAAAAAATATTCTTTATTTTTATTCCTTTTTGAAGAACATGACATTTATTTTTGCAATGCCTACATTTTCATTTATCCTGCACAAAATTTATGCAGTAAAATTTTTCTTCTGATTGCAACATCAGCATAATGTAAGAGACTGAATCTAAATGTCTCTAAGCATGCATTCTATTTATGCAAATTGAAGTAATCAATTATTATACTTTGAATTTTTATACCGGACGCTTACAACATATGATTGTTGCAGGATAAAAAGTATGCAATTTATGTACGTTTCATTTAGTGATACAACCTTTCGTGCAAATTTCATTTAGTAACACGAACCTTTTTCAACAAGTAAGCTTAATTGAGAGGAATTCATGTTTGAAATTTATTCCATTAAAGATTAACTTATGCAATGAAGGATGATATCTTTTTATATATCCGGACTTTTATTTTATGTTACTAATTAACTTTTATAATTCTATAATCTAAACTACAATAATTTTCAAGTGTAAGATTATTTTAAACGTTTATATTATACGTTTGTATCGTTTATATTTTTTATATATTTGCTCCTCTTCAAAGTTCTTTCCTTTTCAAAAATAATCCGCTTTGCTCCACTAATCTGACAGCAAAATAAATCGATAGCGAGGGAATTTGCTCTAAATCCAGATGCGTTTTCTATGTCTACTGTGCCTCCCACTCTTTTGGAAATTCGCGTTATAGATTTCGTGGCAAGAGCGAAGTGCATTAATATTAATAGCAAAATATTTTCACAGCAAGTCTGGGGCATTTTTGATAAATGTACGTACCTAGAAAACTGGTCTCACTTTATCTTTTGCTTTGGACATTGATGGATTGTCGTGGTTCACCGTTGCATCTCCGAAATGTTCGTCAGGTACATCGCAATCGTATGTCATCGATACGTGTTTGTTTTGAGCGAAAACTTGAATTGGTATAAAAATTTTAATTTCATGGCAAATCAGCTAAATTAAATGTATGATATCAGTGATACATCCGAAAATAAAACATGAAAAGAAACGTGTAATGCTAAAATTTATTTAATACATCTTTAATATTAATTTAATAAATAAAAATTAAATATAGAAATAAAATTTATACTGTCTTGAATTTATTTTATAGTTATATAGTTAAAAATATATTTTTATTTTATATATGACTATATTACAAAATTTTTTTAGTAAAAGTAAACACAACAAATATCTGATCAGCATTACTTACTTTTTGAATAAAAGATAATCTTGACGAAATTCACTCAAGCTTACATATACAAAAGACTTCCTTAATTTTTGTAAAAAAATAGCACATCAATTTTGTTTTTGAGGAGTTAATTACTATTACATAATAACTATTACTATTATAATAAGATATACATAAGATTAAATATAAGAATAAATATGAAAAAGATAATTTATATTAAAATTGTAATATTCTTAAACAACGTAAAAAAATACCATATTGTTGCGATATATTCTTTCAGGATATTATAATGAAAAACTAAATAAAATTAAATGAAAAAACTTTGCAATAGACACAATTTGTATTCGTTTTCTAAGGTGGACAATGAGAGAAAACCACTTCAACGATCTTCGGGTAAGTGTTGGAACGAAGGCAACAACCGACAGACGGGCTTATTGTCCCGGATTTCATGAAGTTTGCACTTCGGTCAGCTTTGAAAGAGTCGCTACGCGGGCGTTAATAAAGGCGAGTGTCGGCTAGTGTTTTAACGAAGTTACTCTTCCTGTGAAACATTCCCGCGGGCCACCCTCGCACGCTGTGGCTTTTGCATCGTCGTCCTTCGTCTCTTACCCGCCCAGCCTTTATCCCGTTAACATAGCCCGCTCTTTTTGCCTTTCGTCCTCTTTCGTGCATTTCGTTGGCGTGCACTGCCCGAGACACACAATGGTCGTATTCACGCCGCTTCGTTGCCGTTAAACTACTATCGCTGACTACGGTCCGGGCAAAAAGACACGTCGGCGCATTACTTTTAGCAATCGCTGAAATTACTCACCGTAAAAATATGGATGATAAGAACTTAATTAATTGATTGTACTTAGTCAGCATGTGATCTTAACTTAAAAAATTGGACAACTTGCTTTTAAATAATATGCCATTGTATAATCAACTTTTAAAATATTCTAGTTTTTAAAACAATACTTTATATTTATTTGAGAATATAACAACATTTATATTCTCTAATATATTTGTGAAATAGGAATGATACTTATTACAGTTTTAAAACTGTAATAAGTAATAATATCCGACTGTCAAGGATTAATAATCCCGGACTCGTAATAATTTATCATCTTAGTTCGACGTTGTCGGAGTCACAGAATATATTTTCCGGTGATCATTAATATTCCATTCTGGTTATTGTATTTGTAGACAGCAAATACGATTTAGTGAGTCGTTTGTAGAAACTTTTGTTGTCTTCAATATTATAATTAATCTTATTGAAATATAAATATCACAGAGCTAAACACAAGTACAAGTTTGATGATTGATGCGTATACGTATTGATACAGAGAATGAAAATTACTTGTTTGTAAATATAATTCAACTTTCGCAAAATTGAAAATTACTTGTTTGTAAATATAATTCAACCTTCACAAAATCTAATTATACAGCATGTTCAGAGCGCTATATGGAGATAATGTGGTTTTAGTAGTATATTTCATCGTCGGTCTGACAACAGTCGGTTTTGACGAATGGTTGCATCTCGCACTATTCGCGGTCACGATCATCTCTGACAAATTGTAACGTCTTTCACCGCCTGCGGTCGTGGTCAGTTTTGACAGGCGTCTCGGGTCGACCTGTGGTTACTGGCCAATTTTTACATCTGTCCACTCTCTCTCACTGTAGTCTGCAGTAGCAGTCGGTTTTAGTAGTCCACTCTCCCTCTGTGCGGTCGCAGTTTGTTTTAATAGTTTTTCGTTACTCGTCAGTTTAACTTTGACAAATAATCGTGTTAACAATAAATGGTCCAGTGCTCATAATTACAATGTGAGTTAATTTTTCTGTAATTAGAATGCTTTGTATCGATTGAACAATTTATATATATATTTTTTTTTAAATATTTTTTCTGTAATAGCCAAATTAAATATATTTGAAAAAAATCGAATAACTTTATATTTTAAAAAATTATATTTTTTTTAGATTCTTCTTTTTAGATACAGTTTGAGTTAGGATTATACTCTTTAAAATTGTTAGAAAGTAGTGTTAACGAATTAAGTAAGTTAATGAATCTTATTCTGAAGAGTGAAATCTCTTTTAACTTTTAATTGAAAATCGAGCCACTCTTTTTTGAGATTGGCTCACTTTTCATTCTTTCGAATGAGATTCCATTCTAAAATTTAAAGAGTATGACTATTGTTTGTGTGATTGACATTATGTTAATATATTAATGTTCATTGTTGTATGCCTGCATGTATTTGAATTTTCGATTTAGTATTTGAGAATCGCTCCCAGCGTACCGATTATGTTCATTATCAGTTGTTGATGGATAATGCTCGTATTCGATAATTCTCAATTTTGGGAGATTACCTCATTGACAGTCATCGCTATCAATTTTGGAGACAGGAAAACGTGTCATCAATGTCATATGTAACCATATCCCTCTCTCTTAATGAACATGATCATCAATTTGGAATTACATATTATTCCAATATCAGTCGTCATTCGAACGTATCCTTTCCACTTTGATACGATATTAGTGAGTTTCTGTGTTTCGTAAATCTTCATTTCTCTCGCGAATATTTTTTACGTAATGAATCATTCTATAAACTCAATTTTTTGTTTGAGAAATTTTTCCAATCGAGCTCCGTTCTTGTAATACTATCAAAAGCATCACGGACTTAACAAGGACTGGGCAAAATGGCAAAACTAATTAGGTTGCAATCGCTTCGATCAATGCTCAATGAAGCAACTTACCGTGACCTCTATAAAATAAGTATGTTCTGTGAGATTTTTCGCTTATTAATTAGTACAGATTTTGGTGTATGCATTATATTGAAATATGCTCGTTAAACTTTGAATTGTAAATTAATAAGATTACACTAATTATCATCCTAAAATTAGTTTCTAACGCACAAAGGTGAAAATTATTTTACAAAGAAAATCAGTTCAATATTGAGGAAAATTGCAAAAACTTAAATATTTAGAAAGAAAAATTATCTATAGAATTAGTATAGAATCTTATATAAAATCTAATATATATATATATATAGAAAAACACTTTTGATTTGTCAGATATTATTTAATCTAATATTATTACATCCTACATTTTTATTCGACATATTGCTTTTTTTCGCTATTTCCGAAAAATTTCACGATGTTAAAGCTAAATCGGCAAGCGACTTTACTTTCGTCGACTTTTGCTCCGCAAATCTTTAAGGTGTCGAATGCAAATTTCCGTATGGACTATGCCATACATGTTTGCCAGAACCACTTGACGATGTCAATAGCACATAAGCAGATAAGTCGTTTACACTGCAAACACGCGCGTCCGACGTGTACCGTACTGGTTGTTATGTAGATACGACGATGTGACAGTTTGACGAAGCAGCCAGGATCATTTTGAGTGATTGAACGCAAAGAGACACGGAATCTCTCTTATCCCGACGTATATTCGCGAGCATATTTGTATGGTAATGTGACGATGTATAGTGATTACATAAGTGGCATCGAAGCATACAACGTCCCAACAGAGTAAGAATTGACATGTGAGAGGATATTCATATATAATTATTGACAGTTGTCTGAATAAATAAACAGCTGCGAGTGTTATGTAGCGCCTTGATTATGAATAATAGTGTACGATGAAATAAAAACTGTTGGATCTCTCTAGAGGATAGGAAGAGGAAAAGTTTTTGTATTCATGTGTGCGTTTCTGTATGTTATGTTCTTTGAACGTTTAACCCATCAGAATTGATGTTAAAATCTATAATACACACGAAAAGAACGATTTTGCTGAACTATTGAAGTATCTAAAAATTTAATTAGATATAAATCTGAAAATAATTTTGTTGCAGTATTAAAATAATTACGTGGGAATTTCAAACATGACGAGCGATATTGCAAAAAGTTTTTACATTCGAGCAACTAGGTTCTACATAATTATTTCGATGGTTTAAAATTATTTTCAGATCTGGCTAAATTTTTAGATACTTCTAAATTATCAGCAAAACTATCTTTTTTGTGCAATTATTAACGTTGGATTTACGAGATTCATTTCATTTAAATTGACTTAAAGACAATAAATAAGGAATCAAAATGATACAATCTTATAAAAAAGAATAAATACTAAATTTATTTTGATAACAATAATTCAAATGTCGATGTAACATAAAGAATATAATTGAGAAAATTTTATAGACCCACAGCTTTAGAGAGATATAATTAAATGGATCCAGTATAATAATTTATTTTAAAATACAGCTGAATAAACATTTTTGAAATAATTAAGTTTAAAATGTAAAATAATACCTGTTTACAATTGTCCTGATTACAATCATTATCAAAGCGGAACTCATTTAGTAGAGGGTCTCTTCGAACTGCAACAACGTGTCGCGTATGGACTAAAAATCCCGACCTTCCAGCTTTTTAAAACACGAGAGTGAAAAAAAAAACAACAAAAGTGAAATGGGGAGATGGACTGCAATCGGTTTTCTAGGCCAATGTGTCCATTGAAATTTTGCGATGTCTGCGCCAAAGTCGGTCGATTGTCCCCTACATTCGCTAACTCGTCCCGACACAACCCCTCTATGTCGACCGCACGTTCGTATCCCCTCGCAAGGGAGGGAACACGCGTATCCACGGTAACTTTCATTCCCATCGCCGTGTTTTCTATCCTCCTGTGTTTCGACTAGCTGCGTGCATCCCGCGGATTATTCGGATATTGCAGCTTTCGTACAGAACCATTCTGACGAATAAAAGGCACATTGTTATCACGTCCGCCACCCCAATCTCTTTCTTTTTATATAACTTTTTAGCTTTTGTTATTCGTTTGATTTCGATTTCTCGCATTGAAAAACGCAGCCTCTTTGCACGTGCCTAACAAGCTTTTTGATGTCAAAATCACCATGATTGCTTAAAAAAAAAAATAATAAGCTATTATATGCATTAAATATATATATATATATATATATATCATATTAAAAATGTAAGAAGTAGAATTAACATATATATATATATATATCATATTAAAAATGTAAGAAGTAGAATTAACATTTAAATTGATACTAACTCTGTATATGGATATAATTTTATAATTTTTTTATATGATGAAAAATGATAAAATAATAAAATATAATGTTTCGTGAGAGGAATCGCATTTAAAAAAATCAAGTAATAAAATTTATAATTTAATCCTATTATTTAGAAAGCCAAGTAAATAAAGTAGGTTCAATCAAACTAGGTCAAACAAAATATGATATTTAAAATATATTAACGTTCACGAAAATATGGAGAAAAAATATTGCGCAGTAATATACGTATCTCTAAGATGTAATATACTTATAATATTCGTACTCGTAATAAATGAAAAAATTATTTATAATCAAATAAATGAATTATAATAAAAGAATTTACGTAAAGAAAAAGCTTCAAATTTACAAACTCACAAACAATTTATATCTTCTTGATATTCTCTAGTCAAATTTTCGACCATCACGATACATGTGGAATCTGTAAGCAGAAAATAATGGATCACACTGTGCGTTGTACCGGATCGTCGTCTGGTTAAATTTTCTCAAAACTAAGCGATTCCCATTTTCACTATCGTAGTAGCTAAATGACAAAGCTGTTCGCATCCCCGATTCGATTCTACTGGCGATCGTTAGCGCACCATTTGCCGCGCTCGTTTGGAAAAAGGTGTCCATTGACCGTGAAAAATTTCGACTCGTTTACCGCCTCTATTCTACAACGATGCCCCACGGGAATCGTGCTGTTCGACGATGCGCGTCGATCTATGACACGAAGATAAATCGATCACAAGGGAAAGCACACTGGTACAACCTTCACTTTGCGATATTAAATTATATCCCGATCCATTTAGATCAAATTTAGATCTAGAATATATATATTCTATGAATCTTCTACTCTACTGTTTGATAAATTTCTCTGCTTTTGCAAGTACGATATTACATCAATATTTACACTGCGCTAATATATACTACTAAATTAATACTTATTACCTGATATCAAGGCACTGGTTTTAACAAAATATATTTATATCTACACAGCTTTACAGATATTAATTAAACTTGTGATATTAATATAGACCTGCTTAAATAAGTACTTAAACAGCAACCATACCTGACACAAGAACATCGCGGCGTTCAACGAAGTGAGACATATTACAGCACTGGCACGTAATAAAATTTTCCTCGAGATTCACCGCCCATCTCGTTAATTCTCAGAACGACCTCTTCGCCTTCCGCATGATTCGTGGCTGAAATTTAAAAAGACGAACGTTCCGAAATTTTTCAAATTCTTTAAACCGAAGGACTTATGATAATCACGTTCCACCGATATTGCAAATATTTTATAAGAAAATTAATTACGCATACAAATTGAATGCCTGGAAAAAATTCTTCTCGCTTACAGTAAGAAACTGCCGCTACTTCTTGTAAATATCGATCGGATGTCTTATACGAAATAAGATTTTCTAGGTATTTCCCCCGCGGCGAAAGATTTCTGAAGTATACAAAGTCGCGTAATTCGTAGATATTTATTATCTTCATTTTAAAAAATTCTCTTCTCCTTTAGTTATAAATTTAAACCATGTCTCAACAAAAAGAAGCCCACAATATGTTACAGTATTTTTATAGTGTTTCCCGCACATCGGAATAAAATTCTGTGCATAAAGTTTGTCCTTAAAGGACCAATAACCTGTGTGAGTGTCTGTTTGCGGGTGAACGTGTATACCACTACATTTCTGCAATTGTAGTTTCGTGCACCGTATGGCGTTGTTTTTATAGCGCGACTACCATGCATGATTAAACTCCACCGCAAGTATGCACCTGTGTGTCTAAAATTTTATCATCGAGGCATGTATTCCTCTCTAATCATGCATAACGCTTCCTGTATTAATTATATGTTCAAACTATGCACAAAATTATGCGGTCATAGATCGCATACACGTTTAATCATTAATCGCGTATCAAAAATCGATTATTGATATTCACGCAAATTGCGATAATACGTACGGTTAGTGACATAAACATACAGCGAATCACAGATTACCTAAACTGTAGAAAAGGGCATTATGCCATATCATATATATTTCGATATTAACATAAACGATGAGGTACAATCAAAAATTTCTTTCTCTACATGTATACATTACAGAAAGCAAAATATTTTAGAGAGTTTTGGTACATCTAACTAATAACTTGCTTTCCAACTTAGTGCAATAAAAATATTATAATAAGAACGAAGGCCACGGTATTGCCCCTTTTGAAACCACCTCGAAGTGTGCAATCCTCTTTTTAGAATTCATTCGTTCATTTCTTTTTGTGTCCGCTACTTTCTACACTTTCGCAAAACTTTGCAGTTCCGCCGCAGCTGCGGAAAAAGTTAGTGGTTTACTCCCTGCTGGATAAATTTTTCGCAGGATCTTTTGCGTGAACGACAGCCGACTTACCGTAAAATTTGTGACGTGAACATATGCGTATGTAAGCGTATTACAGATCTGCGACAAGGGAATTACGTGTTCTAACAGTGCGCGTGTCATTTCCGACAATAAACGCCCTATAAAGTACCCCTGACTCCGTGCAACGGCGGAGATTAAAGAGGTAGCTTTATATCCGCGTTACAACGAGCTCAGGGAGGGGTGCATCAACCGCAAGGAGCGAGGATGCCCCGTTTTTTTATACACTTTCAGTCTGTAAGCTGCACGCATTCCAACAATTATTCGCAAGAGTAGGATGAGAGTTGAGGGAACAAATTAACTCACGCCAAATCTCACAATCTCCTCAAAAATTTTTCCACGTTACCCTCGCGATTCTGATTTGTTATTAAGTACGAATGACATTAATAAAATACTCATCACATTTGAGCTTTTTACAATATATCTTAGATTATTTATATTTTATATTTATATTTATATCTTATATTATTAATATCTTATATTATTTATATCTTATATTATTTATATCTTATATTATTAATATATATATATTTATATCTTATATTTATATCTTATATTATTAATAGAGTTTCCAAGTTTTAATGAACTACTTTCTTCAACATTATATAATATTTAAAATAATGTAATAGAGAATTTATTAGTTTTGTATTTCAATATCAGCGAAATGGAAATCTTGAATTTTATCTATATGAACATTTAAATATAATTTAAAATAAAAACAGAATATTTTATAATTCAACAAAATTCTTACTGTTGGCAAAGATTACAAAACATTTAGAAAGGTATCTTTTCTGAAGTTTTAATTCCAAGAGAGATACTCGCTGTCGTCTCCGTTGATTGCGCTGCAGATAAACCGAATCCTTCCAGTCAAATAAAAAGTAGTAATAGATGACGTCCCTGTCTCAACTTTTCTTTAGTTTTTGTTCTGTTTTAACAGTATTTTTATATTACTTTTATAAATTTTTAGCTCTTTCTGAGAATTATTATTTAAATAATTGTAAAATATACTTTATGATAAAATAATAGAATATAATTGAAAATTTTAAATATATGCCATGGAAAATTGAGATTTTTTTTGTTTTTTGAAATCGAAATATTAAAATAATATATGAACATTTTTTAATACAGTTAATTCTTTAATTTAGTAAGAAGGAAAAGGAAAGCATTAATATTAAAAAAAAATCATATTAATTGTAAAACTCGTAACCAAGAAATTTTACGTCATTTTGCTTTCCACTCTGTTAGAAAAACTTCGACGTCCGTGACGAAGTTTCTTTTGGCATGCTTACTAAGTGGAAGGTTCTCTCTTGCTCAAGTTTGCTACCCGCAAGGTACTCTAAGCTGAGTTTGACTTCACTCGAGCAGCTGGCTTTAAGATCAAACAGTGTCGTCATTTACAGACAACATGTCTTCTTATCTTAGTAAAGATGATGAAAAAAAGTTAATTTTTACGGTAAATTTTTTAAACCATTTCAAAGTCGATTAATTGATTAATTCATTAATACATGTGTTGTTTTAAAAGGATATAATTTAATATTTACATAGAAATAATTTACACAATATTATATCGTATTATATACTCACAATAAAATTCTCTTTTGACGTACGCAAACTCTTTTACATAATTAATTTAATCAACCGAAGTCAGTACTTAAATGAAGATAACTCTCAACGTCTTACAAAGCCTTCAACAAAGCATTGTTTTACGAACCTAATCTCGTTTATTTAGACTTTGTCTCAAGTTGTAACGCATTTTAAGTCTCAAAGAATGCGATCGAGAAAAATGAGAACATAAAAATAGGCATCTCTGATGACATTGGAAATGAATAGAATCGTGTAGATTGTTCCCTATCAGTTTGATGCTGAAATCGATAGGAACTTATTGATATTTTTTATGGCATTTATATAATCTTAAAACCTTGTTGAAGCTGGAAATGCTTACCAAACTATTTTCTGACTGAAAGTGGTTGAAGCATTAGATGCGTTTCGTTCCGCAAAGATCTTCCTATTTTCCTTATTCATTGAACATACATAGATGCGAAGTGTCGTGTCGGTAGCAAGCAAATGCATTATCGAGGTTTAGGAGACACGATCAAAGGTCTCCCGAATGCTCCTAAAATGGGAAGACGTTTCTCACGACTGGCATCGTATTTCTTTTCGAAACGGCCGTTTTCACGGGAACTGAACTATTACGTGAGAATAGCTTGGAATCTTCTGTGGGAACGATTAAATTAACTGCGAAGAAAATGAGCAAGAATTGACGATAACGCTTGCATTATGTTATAGTAATCTAGAAACATCGAGACAGTATGTTCTCGAAATTTCGGAGCATAATGATTTTTAATACATAGCACAACGATACATTGTTTTATATCCTAAAACAATTATACCGTGAAATATTTTATTATTGAGAAAGATAATTTTACATAAACAATGCAAACTATTCTTGCTATTATACACATATAATAATTATAACTCCAGAACATTATTTCTCAACTAATTTTATGAATATAATTTCCTCATATGTGAAATTGTTTTAACTGACACACATATAATAATATGCAAGTGAAAATTAACTTATAAGTACTGCGGAGTTTTCTCTGTCATGTCGATCATATTTATATTATTTTTATTACCTAAAACAGCTAATTTGTAATTAACACGCAAAAGTTACACGGTTTAGCATAAATTGTATCCATGATAGAAGTCGATTATATTTATTACATTATGTAAAAAGTGACTCGCGAGGTTGATTTCTGTTTTTTAGAGCATCGATCTCACAAATGGTGCGCTATCAAGCTATCGAAGCAGTTTAACAATAGCGGAAATGTCGGTCGGACATCGTGACGATGGTACACATAGTGAAAGAGAAAACGCTTACGTTCATTCAGTGAAAAAATCATGGAAAGATGATACTTTTTTTGGCATCTTTTTTGCGAATGGATATGGTTTTAAAATGACCTGGAGCGCGTTTAATTCTGCACAGTTCAATTACATCTAAAGCCTTATACAGTTGATCGTACTCTCTCTCTTTATTCTTCTTTTTCACTAATTTTCTTTCTCTTAAAGCTGTTCAAAGCCAAATTAACTCGACATCGATGATTTGTAAAAATCTCCCTGTTAAGAACTTCAAAGCTACCCTCATCTGTCATTTTCAAACTACGCTCGTGAATATAGAAAGGACACAAAGATTTCCTGTTGATTGCGCTAGAGAAAGGCGGATATTATTTTTATTTTTTTTCCCATTTTTTTTATTCCCCGTGACAAGCTTTGCACTTTGATGTGGATTACCAGAGAAGGACACAACGAGATTTCAGATTTTTTAAATTAAAATCTAAGAAAGTAAAATCATAGTATCTTAAACATCGTGAGTATGCATTTATATTGACTAGAATTCATGAATGCGTATTGATGTATTTAAATTTATATTTATGCTAATTAATTACATGTAAAAGTTAATAAAAATTCTCAATATTTTATATAATGATTTTTTTAATATTATAGGAATACGCGAATTAGAATTGATTCTATATCTAGATAATCAATTATATAGTTACACATAAAAAATATAGTAGAATATCTCAAAAAATATATTTATATTTAAATTCATAAAAAAATTTTTATATTTAGTTGAAGAACAGAACAAAAATAGAAAGAAATTATTTTACCTGTTCTTTTACCTGTAGAATATCTTTAATAATCATTTTATTATCTATTTTATAGAGTTATAATGTATAATAAATCAAAAAATATCCTATCGCCAAATATGCAAGGTATCCGCCTTTATAATTTTCTTGAAGTAATTATTCCACAGTAGCGCATGAGAAATCAAGAGACGAGCACTCGTGGGTTTATTAAACCCCAGAGGATATTACGTATATATAAGGCACTCCGTGCCTTAAGTTCGAGCAGTCTTACCCGACCGTATCGTCCTCTTGTTTGTATCTCCATTTTGACTTAATTTTCATTTACCATCTTATAAATATATTATATTATTTCTGTTAATAGGGGATTTAATATATCGTTAGGCTTGAGATCGCTATCAATTATATTTATTTTTGTCTGTATTCTGTTTATAATTAATTCTACAATGTATAATTATTTTTTAAATATATATAATTATAAGCGAAATATTGATAATTTTAATATATTTATATGATAGAACGAAAAATGAAAATCAGATATTATCGCCAAAAACGCTTTATGAAAATTCTACGCGTGCAATTTGAAAATGTATTATCCAGAATTGATAGGTAATAAAATACATAGCATACATAAACTCTTCGAGTTGTACAAACTTGATTTTACAGCAGTCACTTGACATGTTGAGCGAAACTGTTAAATCGAATATGTGCACGTGACTGTGTTAAACTTTATGCTATTTATTCAACAGTAACAATAAACGTTTCTCTTCCCTCAGCCTTTATACGATTGGGAGAAGCGCATACCTAATATACGCTTTGGAGAAATATAAAAATTTATAAAACCTTTGACAATAATATTAATCGAAACATTACGAGTAACTTACTGAACAATACCATACTAAACGTTGGCATTATTAAAAATATCTTTCAATAAATATTTTACATTCTGTGCTTTTAAAACTTTTCAAAGCGCGCATTGAGATTACATTTTTTTTTTAAACTTTTCTTCCACTAAATATTTTAAATTAATTTCCATTGACCGAAACTATTTCTTGTGTTTCAGGTAAGACACGTCATGGAGGAGATTCATAATTAGCCATCGCGATCATCGTTGACCTTAAGTAGGTAATTAAAAGATTTCAATAGCCGTGAAGCGGACAAAGGCGAATTCCATTTCCCTCATCGACTCGCAGATAAGATGCACATCCTTGAAAACTTTCGATCTGTAATTGCCATCCCTAATGTAATCAGCTATTCTACGTTCAATCGATCATTAAAGCCTATCTTGTGACGATAGATGAAGGATCTTGCCCTTTAGGTTTCGAGAAATCGTCGGTAGATGCGACGTCATCGAAATTTCATAATTCCGCATTTCATAACTCCCCTTCCCCTCCTCCCGCATCCTCCATCTACCTTTTCGCTTCCTCGTTCCTTAGTCTCGCGATTCGAAGTTAATTAAGCCCGAGAATGGCAAAAAGAAGATCGTAGGATAGAAGTCTCGTCGGCAGTTGGGGCGATAATCTAAGACGAGTCCCTTGTTTCATTCTCCGAAGTCCAAACTACGCCAAGAATAATTAATAATGCCATCCCCTTCCTTCTTCTCCAAGTTCGTCTTTGACCGTACGGAATTTCATCTCTCTTCCCATCTTTTCCTCCATCCTACGGGGTCAACTTTTTCCGTTGTTCAGCGTTTTGCATGAAAAATTATTCAGATTTTTTGTTAGCGTAGATAGCGCGGCACGCGACTCTAATTCCAAGTACCTACATGCATACCTAATTGATTAAGCAGCTTCCGATGAAAAATATGAAGCGAAAAAAAAGAAAGAAAAACTAATTAGTTATTCTGATTAATCTGAAGCAAATAACATTAAAATAATGATATTAAAAAATAAAAAAAATAAAAATAAAAAATTAACGTAATTTGTAAAAGTAGTTCACTGTAAAAAAATTAATGTACAGAAAATTAATAAAATTGTTACGAATGTGATAAAAAGATATGAAAACGCAAGAATACATCGAGGCATAATAAAAATAAGTTTAGAAATAAACATGTTATTGACATTTAGAATTATTATAGACGAAAAAGAGTAAAAGTTGAGATAGAGAAAACGCGAAAAACTTTCTGAAGGGCGAATGTTGCTGCTAGCACAGAAGCAAATATTGGGACGTGATTTACGGATACAAATATTGGCGCTCGTTAGAGCCCGGGAAACGGATTGTCGAATTCGTAGGAAACGGGAGTTACGAAGGAACGAGTGTTTTCTGTTTTCTTTTTATCCATCCCTCTTGCCTTTGCCACCTCCTCACCCCCGATTGCGTTCTGCGCGGTTTCCGACCGTAAGTCAAACTCGCGTTTTATTCGTTAAACGGACTGATCTACATGTTTGCGCGGAAAAATCTTTTTACGAGATTTTTTTCTAGGGAAAAAAGTGAGATACGATAAAAGAGCGGACACAGATGGTGATTGAATTCGCATGCTGCAGCATATATAGTGCTTTCGCGTACTAATATATTCACGGAAACAAGATGTATAAATATAGAAACACATGCAGCAATTACTAAGAATGAGAATGTTATTTATTTATTTTCCAAATTGAAAGTACAACAAGAGAGTGCTGGAATTGTGCGAACACGGGATAAATGTGAACGATACTATTGCAGTAGATATACCTATTAGAGTAATGATGATAACTCACTTCTCGCATTCTCCGATAGTTTGATATACACTTAGTGTTACGCTATAATCTGTGACTTTAGAACGCTACTTAATTGCAAGATAAATTCTATTATATGTTTTAAACATAGGGATGAAAAACTACGAATATTTAAAGGAGAAGTTAAATAAAGCCGATGATTATTTATTAATTGTACAATTTTTTATATATATTCAAAGGATATTGATTTTAAAGTATACAATATAAGGATACAATAATATAAATGTAATATAAGAATATAATAATATAATATGAGACAATATAAGAGTATAATAATTTTTATATATTATCAATATAAACTATAATTTTAAACAAAAATAAAACCCGAATTCAAGATTGCCTAGTGACATAATTTCAAACGGGAAGGGCATAACTTCAAATGGATATATTTTTATTCAAAATTACAGTTTATATCAATAATATATAAAAGTCAATTATTATAGTTTAAAGACAAATAACTGGAGTATCTCTTTTGAATAACATTTCTATAATTGTTGGCTTTATTATATTATATTTAATTTTTTCTTTAGATGTTTGTTTCTCACATTAAAGTGACAGAAAAGATAAAATAATTTATTTAAAATAATATTTTTACGAGCGTCTCAGGATTGTAAATAATTAAATGTCGCGAAAATTTTTATTTGGTTTGTGTAAAATTGACGTATTGCGAACGCGAAAAAACATTATTAAATGTTTACAAAAATAAAATGTTACAAACACACCACCACATTGCATTTTGCAGAGTATTCAAATCAATTTACGATGAGATTATATTATTTCCACGCGTTTCCATATAGCGCACCGCAATGCATTTCCGGCGTATAGTGAGAACGCACGTATTTCGCTTGCAAAACCGCGCGCATCTAAATCACAGTAAGCCTTGTTTATGCAGCTGCAAATTATGTCATTACTTAACGGAGGCGCCAGTATCCGCGCAGCGGCCACCGACGGCAATATTAATGATTAATTGAACACTTTCTGCCGGGCTACCGTTAACAACCGGAGGCCTCGTAAGTCTTATTTCAAAAACAACTTTTACTTATCTTTCCGCTACGAGCGTAATTTCTCGCGAGATTTTCCCCTGCCGGATACTACCGCCGGGAATATTTCTTAAATATCGCAGCATATTTTTTTAATATTTCGCAATTTGCAACCCTCCTCTCTCTTCTTTTGCTCGAAAAAGTAATAACTGAAACATCGCATTTACTCGGTACAGAGGATTTAGATTCATCGTTTATTCATCTAATTTTTTAATTATACACAGAGAAATGCTTAACAAGATTTAAAATAAAATGGAATAATGTAAGTTATATGTATATGTATAAAAACATCATAAAAATTTAATAATGATCTGTTTGTAAAATATAATACAAATCATTGTGTGCGACAATATTTTAGCTTCCTAGCCGGATACTCATTGAAATTCATAAAACATCTCTGTTCATAAAATATTACTGATATTCGAAATTCCGCTTGATTATTTAATTAAAAAGCCCCCGCTAAATATTCAATAAATTTCCCGTATCGATAATGAATAATTGCGGATGTTGCAAAATGTACAGTTCATCGGATTTTGCGAGAAACGATTTAATTCAGTGATTAAATGAAACATTAATAATATCCATTTTTTTAAATTGATATTTTAGTCTTTTTGTTAAAATAAAAATTCTGTAAGTTCCGTATTGTTGCGCGCGAGTGCATACGCTTCACAATTACGATGTCGTTTATTATATACGCTTCGCTAGACAAGGTTTCTGCAAGGCATAATGGAACTTCCTGACATTTGGACGGCGTGGCGTGCCCATCCTTTGTTCCAGACGTAAGAGAATGTCATCCCTTATTGCAACCACCCTTCGGCATCGGTCGACTCTCGGGGGTTAAAGGCCAGAGGATGGCGAGCAACGGTCTGTTCGATTGGACGACTACCTCTCGACCCCTGCCAACACGTCGGCCAACACTGGAATGTGAGAATTTATTCCAGAACATTCCGTGGGGTAGCTGGACGTTTTCTATCCTCTGAATCCACCGCGCCACCTTCATCGACGATCGGAATATTTCCTTCCTTTTGCTCCTCGACAATCTCGACATACGCGATTTTGCCTTTAAACTTCTCTTCGCTAGGAATCAAAATCGCTTTTATGTCGTAGGCGCGTATCAAAGAATTTCTCGCCAGTCTGTGTATATATATATATATATATATATATATAAAACGCCGATAAAATGGTAATGCTGAATTTTTTACGCTAAGGCGACAGCGTTAACTATTCGCGGAACACTTGCGATATTTTTTAAATAAAAACTATTGAGACGTAAATTGTAATATTTTTAAGTAAAAATAATTATACATTTATTACTTTCTATTAATTAAAAGAAAAATTATATAATAAAAAATTTGTCTAAAATTTTTCTAAAAATAATAAGATAATGCACAAAAAAATTCCTTAAAATAATTTTAATTTATTTATCTTATTACTTGATATTAATTTTAAAATATGTGTTAATATTCAGATAATTATTTTAATAATATGTAGAAAAATAGGATCGCGTACATGTACACGTGATATACACGCAATATAATTAATAAGTCAAGGTCTTTTTAAACGAGTAATTATAGTTATTCATAAAATAAAATTCGTTTATTTAAATAAGTACTATAAAATTCTTCAAACATTTCGACTTACAAAGTCTTCCTCAGTGAAATACATAACAATATTTTTATATAATCCCTTACAAAGTCAACGAACTTATAATAATATATATTATTATAATAATATAATAATAAAAATTATTGCTCTAAGCTAATCTTACATATTTATTTCTTCATTTAGTCAATGTTATGGATCAAAATAGATATCTAGTCAGTCACGTTTAAAATCCAAATTATAAAAGTTTATTTTACTAATGTTTGGTTGTTATCAGAAATCCAGCTCAGTCAACGATTTCATAAAAAATATACGATAGTCCGATCGAGAAATGATTCACATAAAAGGGCAAAAAAATTTAATGAAGGATACTGAGTTGTTGGATCGATCTTATTTTAACATACTTGACGACATACGCTTAAGATTGTAATATTTTCGAACATACTTGTTTATCATGATTTAACAATATATATTCTCTGACCTGTAATATCAATCTATTTTAAAATGTCTAACAAGCAAGAGCTGTTTTATTATACATGATGACACAGTCTTTTACTTTGATTTTAATTCAATAGACTATTTTATATAACTTAACGTAAGTTTGAACATAATTTCTTATTATTATTCAATTAATTGATACTAATTATTTAATTATAAATTAACATTTATTATTCAGAATATATTAGGATAGTTGAAGAAATTCTCGATCGGACTGTCGTATATTTTTTACGAAATCGTTGACTGAGCTGGATTCTCGATGATAACCGAGGAGTTAGTAAACATACTATAATTTGAACTTCAAACTTCTGATTAGATATCTATTTCAATCCGTAATATCTAAATGAAGAAATAAGTATGTAAGATTAGCTTAGAGCTGTACACAATAATTTTTATTATTGTATTGTTGTAAGCTGACTTTGTAAGGGGTTATATAAAAATGTTGTTATGTATTTCATTGAGGAAGACTTTGTAAATCGAAACATTTGAAAAACTTTATAGTAGTGGACTTATTTAATTAAAAACGAATTTTATTTTATGAATAACTATAATCGTTTAAAAAAGCCTTGACTTATTAATTATTTTAATAATATATTAAAATCCATGATAATTAAATTTTCACACGTAATTTAAACTGCTCTAAAATCATCGAATTCAAAACACGGAGATTATACGTGATATTCAATGCAGAGCACGTAGTCGTTAGGGCATTAGTCGTTTACGATTTTGTCTTGTACCGCAGGTTGATCCGTCGTAAATTAAACAGAGCTTTTATGCCATGAATAATTTACAACAGCGTTTAAATGACTGATTTTGAGGCATTGTCCGACGAACGAACTATAAATGTCGCTCGCTCATCCGTAAAGTTTTACCGCTGCATTTGTCGTTTTGGAACATTGAGCTCGGCGCGACTATACCCTTTACCGGGTAACATCGAAAAACATCGATGTAAAGAAAAGTTAGGACGTCCCTAACACCTAACCCTACACCTTCGTTGTTTGCGGTTGGTAGACATTTGTCAGTTGATCGCGCACCCTCCATAGCCATCTCTCGTCGTTTTCGCACCGCCGCCGTCGTCACACGCCATTTTCTACACTATGACGCGAAACGAGGATCAGTGGATCAGTGTAACAGCAAAGACCAGCTTTTTTATTTTTTTACATTTTATTGCTTCAATATATCTATTCATATGAAAATACAAGTGGAAAAATATATGGTTAAAATTCAGTCAACAGAATACGTGCTTTTAATAAATATTTTAAAACAACACAATATTTTATAAAGAAAAAAGGGTGCAATATAGATACAATTTTTTAAATATATTATATTTTTAAATATATTTTAGATTACAATATTGATAAAATTATTATGTGTTATAAACAATTGCACATTGAGTATTAACTCTGTTAGAGAGATTATGCATATTATTTATTTACCTCGTATATACGTTTATTTATTTTATCACGGATTGGAATGAGATTAAAAGTGACGAAGTGTCACCAACATTTTGTGTTTTAAGTTTTACTTTTCCACACTACGTGTCGACTTTACACGAAAACGTGTACGATGAAAACGAGAAATAAACCTTGATGGGCGCGCATACAGCTTGAAAGCGTCACGTTTACCGGCTTTTAAAGCATTGCTCTTTATTTCATCCCTTATTCCCTCGCGTTTCTCCTCTACGAATGTTCCATAGTAAATTGTAGCTGTCAGGTGCAGGATCTCTAAAGAAAAGGGTTACAGAACGTAATCGCGTAATTTTCATTACATACGAGTTGAATTCCGTTAAAAATATGAAGCGTATTCTACAGAAAATGACGGTATGCAAATGTTAATAAGTTTTTGTTCTCTTCGGCGAAACGAAATTAAATGTTATTGCAATATTGAACGTAAATCACAAGAAGAAGAATTTGTTACATTGTTACTAATGACTGCTATACTAGATTGGCAATAATTAACAATTATTATAATACTACACGCATAAACAATAATTAATAATTTTTCTTTTAATTATTTTTACGTCATATCCCTTTCCTATAAAAATTTTTTAAACTATCACGATTTCTAATTTATAACTTATATTTGCTATATAATTTAGATCGTTTTCATGAAATATTTATCGCAAAGATACTGGGTCAGTGAAAGCTCTATGCGAGTGTTGAAAGCTCTATGCGATACCGTTAAATCGAAGCAATTGTATTTGATGCTATTACATTCGGAATGTAACGTCATAACGTTGGGACTATATCGAAACCACGAAATCGCATAATCGTGCACCGGCTGTATGTACGTAACTATGAGCAACGCAGTTTGCCTCGAAACAATTCAGACTAAGCAACATACTCGTTCCCGATAAACTGCGACTAGTACACAACTCCAGTATCTTACACAGTTTGCAGATCACTGAGATTTGTTCATTAATCGTTTGTCACCAAGATTGTGTTATTCTATTTCAGTTTCGATTTATCTTTAAAATTTATCTTTAAATTTGAAATAACATACGTTATTTATATATATATATAAAAATTTATATATATATATAAAATTGCTTTTCTTTATGAGTGAAATCGATCTCAATATTTAATAAAAACCGTATCCTAAACTACCGAGTAAAATATCAAGTGCTATTGATGTAATAAGTTTTGCCACTAGTTTCCGAGTTCCGGTATATTTTCAGGCAAGTCAATATCTAAAAGTAGCCCTTATGTGCCTTGTCCTATCTGCGAGACATTAAATGCCTCACGTTCCATTGAATACCGATAATCCAATGGGGGTAGAGCAAATTTGAACGCCAATGTCAGGCAGAGATCCGTTTGTTATAGGATTTAGATTGAGGCTTACCGCAAACGGAATTCGCGGGTGATTATCAAATGCGAAATGCGCCTATCAATTAACGCGTTGTGCGTCGCTGATAATCTTCCTATTTTGGCTTTGAGCGGTAATACTAATGTGCGCCGTAATTGCTTCTAATTCAACTGAAATGAATCAACATGTCATCGTATTCCAAATTGTGCATGTTGTAATGATATATCTCTTGTAATGATACCTTGGGAAATTGAAATCCTACACTATTTGATGTCAAAAGAACAATAACTCAATTTTCTTCAGTTAAATAACATATTATTTTTAACTTCTATATGTCAAAATGTAATTCAATTCATTCCTGTGATTTATTTTAAAGTAAACAATCCCCAAACTAAATTTGAATCAAATATTTAATACATTTTTTTAATTATTAGGAATACAAATTAGTTCGGTCCGTTTCCCTAAAGATGACTTCAGCTGTTGTGAATGGTTCATAGTGACAGCTGATTTTGATGGTTTCAGAGAGGTTAAACATCTGCTAATAATATTCAGTTTATGTCGCTTTGAGTTTCATACAAAAACCTTGATTTTTACTGTGTTTGAAATGTCGAATTTTGTGTTAACCAAGCAACATTTGCGAGAGGTTTTGATTTTCTGCTTTAATTGGAAGAAAAGTGCGGTTGAAGCCCATCGAATGCTTGTCGAAGTTTATGGTGACACTGCTCCAAC